>Ga0190305_1000425_pt1 | contig 10137 bp, 6 predicted proteins | sample 48700723_MG_FD_161678 | JGI IMG/M metagenome (GOLD analysis project Ga0190305, IMG submission 161678) | Hydrothermal vent sediment bacterial communities from Southern Trench, Guaymas Basin, Mexico - 4870-07-2-3_MG | ecosystem: Environmental > Aquatic > Marine > Hydrothermal vents > Sediment ... | reverse complement strand
CGGACTTGAAGGGCGAGTAGGTGTGGACTGGCGATGCGGGATAATAGAGGCGAAGCATATAGAGCAGGATAGAGGAGATGCAGAATTGAAGGATAAGATAGGGACAACCGGCACGGGCTGTGGACCCGCAAATGCCGACCGCGCATTACGGAAAGCGAAGCAGGCGAAAGACAACCAGGAGCTGAAGGAGTTCCTCTGTGACGTCCCGCTCGAGATAAATGAGACCTTGGACAGGGGCGGGCGTGTACTGGTAGAAGGGACGCAGGGCTTTGGCATCTCACTGCTCTACGGCACTTATCCGTTCGTCACTTCTAAGGACACAACTGCTTCTCAGATGGCAGCAGATGTGGGCATTGGTCCAACGCGTGTGGACGATGTTGTGGTTGTATTCAAGACATTTCCAACACGTGTGGGTGAGGGTCCTTTTACGACTCAGATGGAGGATACAGAAGCTACCGAGCTGCATATCGAGGAATATGGCACTGTTACAGGACGCAAGAGACGAATAGGTACCTGGGATGCGAAGATGGCTGCTTACTCCGCGATGATAAACGGAGCGACAATGGTGGCATTGAGCGGTGTGGACAAATTAGACCCTTCATGTCGTGGCGCAAAGGACTACAGCGAGCTGAGCAAGGATGTGAAGAATTTTGTTGCAAAGGTGGAGCATGATACGCGTGTACCGGTGAAATTGATCTCAACAGGACCTGAGGTATCGGAGATGGTGGATTTGAGGTGATGTCCATTCAGTTTAGCGGCTCTATTGCAAGATAAACATCCTTACCCGCTATCTTCCAGTTCTTGCCATATATTCCTTCGCTCTCCCTTTCCCTTTCACTTACACGGCTTATCTCGACGGCAAGAGTCTCTGCACAGATGTAACTCGCGAACTTCTCTATTGCCTCTTCCACCTCCTCCGCTGCTTCATACGTTATCCGTATCTCCGCGGTATATTCCAGCTCAAGCTCTTTCCGCATACCCTGCACACGCCTCACTATATCTCGCACCAGACCTTCATCCCTGAGCTCCTTATCCAGTTGCGTATTCAGGAAAAGGGTTGCTCCGTCCACACTCACCTGTTTATACCCGATTCCAGACTCAGCCGCAGGCGCAGATGTAGCGAATTTTACCTCATGAACATTCAACTCATCCCTCAATATCTCACTGAGATTGAGCTGACGCACCTTCTCACACTTTCCCGCTTCCGCTTCACCGCAAACGATAACAACATCCTTCAGGGGCTGTCTTATCTTTAGCCCCGCTTCCGACCTCGCCCGTCTACCCGCTTCCACCAGCCTGATGACCGTAAGCATTGAATCTTCCAGCTCTATATCTATCTGCGATTCAACATGAGAGGGATAATCACACAGGTGCACACTATCCGGTTGTTCCGGGTCACTCCCCCTCACCAGGTTCTGGTAGATATACTCGGTGATGAAGGGTACAAATGGTGCCAGTAATTTACACAATGTCACCAGTACTTCATACAGAGTTAGATAAGCGCAATCCTTGTCGATATTATCCTCAGGTACCCAGAATCGTCTCCTTGATCTCCTTATGTACCAGTTACTGAGGTCATTGACAACAAAATCTTCCAGCTTACGCGCTGCAACGTGGATATCAAAGCTCTCTATTGCTGCTATCACATCCTTGTTCACTCTGTTCAACCGTGATATGATCCATCTATCAATAGGAGCCCTATTCTCCACCGGTATCTCTTTATCGCATGGACTGAAGTTATCTATCGTGGCATAAGTGATGAAGAAGAAATACGAGTTCCAGAATGCATTCATGAATCTCTTGTTCTTCTCCATTATACCACGTTCTGAGAACCTGATATCTTCATAGGGTGGTCCCGCAGTGAAGAAATACCACCTTAGTGCATCTGCACCTTCTTTGTTGAATATAGCGTTTATGTCCACGACGTTACCCTTGCTCTTACTCATCTTCACACCCTTATCATCCAGAATATGACCCAGAGAGAGCACATTCAGATACGGAGGCTCATCAAATATCGCAGTTGATACCGCCAGTAGCGAGTAGAACCAGCCCCGGGTCTGGTCTATCGCCTCTGTAATAAAGTCAGCAGGATAATTCTCCCTGAAATCTTCATTACCAGTCTCAAATGGATAGTGCCATTGTGCGAAGGGTGCGGAACCGGAGTCATACCAGCAATCAATCACATCTTTCACACGCTTCATCTTACCGCCGCAGTTCTCGCAGCGGAGTACCACTGCATCTATATAGGGGCGGTGCAGGTCATCAGGAACAGGTCCCTCCGCTCGTTCTCTTAGCTCTTTTATACTCCCTACACAGTATTCAGCACCACAGGAACTGCAAATCCAGATATTCAGAGGCGTGCCCCAGAACCGCTCACGGCTCAGTGCCCAATCCTCTATATTCTCCAAAAAGTTACCAAATCGCCCATATTTCAAATGCGCCGGATACCATCTTATCTTCTCATTATTTGCAATCAAATTATCACGTAGTGAGCTCATTGCAATGAACCATGATTCACGCGCATAATAAAGTAGAGGAGAGCCACAGCGCCAGCAGAAAGGATACGAGTGCATATATCTCATTTCCTTAAACAGAATCCCACGTTGCTTCAGCCACTCTATTATTGTATTATCCGCATCCTTCACGAATACCCCTGCCAGTGGCGTTACTTCTTCTTTGAATCGTCCTTTAGTATCCACAGGCTGTGTAAAGCCCAGATTACCCTTACGACAAACTTCGTAATCTACTTCGCCAAACGCGGGTGCAATATGGACGATACCGGTACCCTCATCGAGAGTGACGAAATCGGCGTTGATCACCCTATGTGAGGCTCCGCCCGATATCTTCGCGTACTCGAATAGCGGCTCATATTCTATATCCGCGAGAGTTTCTCCTTTGAATCGCTCTAATATCTCATAATCATATTCATGCTGCTCATTGCTGCTCAGAACGTCATCCAGACGAGCTTCTGCCAGTATCAGAATACTCTCATTGTTATCTCCTTCTCCCTCCTTCACCCTCACCTTCACGTAAGTATACTGCGGATGTACCGCGAGTGCGATATTACCAATCAGAGTCCATGGAGTGGTGGTCCAGGCTAAGAAGTACACAGGAGTGGCATCTACAGAGGATGAGGACTGGCTCTGGTGGCTCTGGCTCTCGCGCTTCACTCTGAACTTCACGTAGATAGAGGGGTCTTCCACATCACGATAACCCTGTGCCACTTCATGACTGCTCAATGTGGTCTCGCACCTGGGGCAGAAAGGAACGACTTTATAACCTTTATAAAGCAATCCCCGCATCCATATCTCCTTCAAAGACCACCATACCGATTCTATATACGTATTCTTGAAAGTGATGTATGGAGAATCCATATCTATCCAGAATCCCACACGTCTTGTTGCATTCACCCATTCCTTCTCATACCGGAATACCGAGTCACGACATCTTCGATTGAACTTCTCGATTCCGAACTCCTCGATCTCTCCTTTTGTGTTTATTCCCAGTTCCTTCTCCACCTCGATCTCTACTGGCAGACCGTGAGTGTCCCAACCTGCTCTTCGGGGTGCATAAAAGCCCCGCATCGTCTTGTATCGCAGCACGAGGTCCTTCATCACACGCGTGAGGATATGCCCGGGGTGCGGGAGCCCATTTGCTGTCGGTGGTCCTTCGATGAACACGAACTTCTCCCGCCCTTTCCTCTGTTCTACGCTACGCTCAAATGTCTTCTCACGGTCCCACAGCGCCAATATCTCCTCTTCCAATCGTACGAAATTCGGTCTTTGCGCTTCTTTTCTGAACTGTGACATCTTGACATCTCACCCTCTATCTTTATTCATAACCTACTTACTTAGCTTATAGCTTTGTATCCATTTTTAAAAATTTCACACCATCGGGTCGAGATATTCACGATATTCATCAACCGTGACGGGTCTGCCAGACCAGTATTTTATCACCTCGCCAGTGCTGTTGATGATAGCACTCAAGGGCAGCAGTTTCTCTCCTTTGCCCTGATGTATGACGTGGTAGATAGCGGCTTCGGGTAGGCTATCAAAGAGTACATAAAATGCTATTCGGTCACCGTACAGTTGCCGCAAACGTTCTATATTCGGCTTGTCTCGTTCGCATATCCTGCATATGTTCTCATCACATGGGTCTCGTATTATACTCAACACAACAGGGCGGTGATAGCTCAGGATAGTGGAGACCGCGCGTTCAACACCCCTGTATTTCTCATTCACATACCGCTCTATCACATCACTGTACCTTGCAACCACATCCTGTCGGGTCATTGTATGCTTATCTGCAAACATCTGGATCACCTTCTCTCGAAATACACGCTGATGCCGCGAGACAAGTACCTTTAGATGCATTTTATAGTTATTATATTCTAAACACCCTTTCTTTTTAAAATAACGGTTTTTAATTTAATGTAAAAGAATTGCACTTATTATTGTTATCCACATTGCAATCTGAATGCCGAGCATCCACTTGAAGTTTGAATCTATCCTCCCATTCATGTCCGATTTCAGGTCGTCTATCCTCGTGTTCGTATCATCTATCCTCCCGTCAATGTATTCCCGTAATCCCCTTATCTCTTCCCTTATCATATCAAATATCCGGTCGTACTCACTTACTCTCCCCTCTAAAGTGCTTATTCTCTCTATTACTTCCTCCATTGAATTGCTCCTCCCGGATTCTTTCATGTATAAAAAGCCCATACATTTTTATGTCGTATGTATGAGTGAAACAGTTTCGACTGGCAAGCCAGATTAGGTTTGTGTCCTTATCAATAGCAGAGGCAAGAGGATTTTTAAAGGAGAGGGAATAGCTGTTGAAGAAAGGTGACGTCGTGGTACAAGCGAGTGAGAAATTTATAAGGCTGCTGAGGATACTGTGAAAATAGTTGCAAAAACTTCACACTCCTGACATTTACCGTGAGGCTGCGACCAGAGGGAGATGGACGGCATCATTGCTGGATAAAGCAGTCAAGGATGATGGAAAGCATACTCGGAGAGGATGTGGGGGTGGGACGTGGCTTGTTGTCCGGAGAATGAAAAATAAAAAGAGAAAAAAACCTACCTGACTTTGTCATATTTATAAATACAGCTATTTATTTTATGCATTTCTCAACCTATCATTTCAAATTAGCCGCAAACAATCTGAGATACCGGACAACCTGTATAGCAATTTCCACGGAATTAAAAGGGGAATGAATATCAATCCTCAAAATCTCGAGATAGTCCTAACTAAACGTGTCTGGATTGCGTGAAAATCATCGAATCAAGATACTCTTAGTTTGGTCTGCTCTTCCGCTTATGGTGGGACTTCCTTGCGGATTCCATCGCTTTATGCTTCCGCTTAACGATCTCAAGTATCTCCTTCTCTGTCATCCTCCTCCCTGGCAATATCACTTCCAGAATCTCTCTGACATCCTGTCTTTGCATCTTCCAGCGCTCTTTCCATCCAGTAGCGGCTGCAGGACATCTCTGCATCGCTGAAAGAGCTATAAAAAACTTTTAGCTCCCCTGTAACTTTATTTAAAGTCATGAAGAGACAAGATAGCAGTAAAGTACAGAGTGTTTTCACGTTGTAAACCGCTTATATATCCTCGTTATTTTTTCTGGCAGTTTTACAACATCATCTATCACAACCCATCTGCTATTGCCATACATCCGTGGCAAATACTCAGCAGCTTCACGGTCAACAGTGATACAAAACGACTTGATACCATACCTCTGAGCTTCTCTTAGTGCCATTCTTGTGTCTTCAATAGCGTAATTTCCAAAATAATCCCGGTCTAATGGCTTACCATCACTCAACAGAATAAGCACCTTTGTTTTTTCTTCTCTTCTTCTTAATTTAGTTGTTGTGTGTCTGATTGCAGGAGCAATTCTGGTAGATTGTTTATTCGTTATTGTAGATATTTTACACTGTACTCTTTGATCATAAGGCTCCTCAAAATCTTTAATAATATAAAACGCCACGTTATCGCGTCCATACCCCGAGAATCCGTAAATAGCAAAAGCATCGCCTAATTCTTTCAATGCTTCAGACATTAATATCAATGCTTCTTTTTCACACAGTATTGTTGCTCCTGCCGTACTACCACTCATATCAAGGAGAAATGCAACTACTATATCTCGAGTCCTTTTTTCGGTTCGTACGTAGTTTCTCTCGGAAGGTGAGAGCTTTAGTCGCTTATCGATAAAATATTGAACCGCTGAATCCAGGTCAACATCATCGCCTTCAAATTGTGCCCTCAATTTTATCGAACCCTCAGGTCTGAGCATCTGGAATTCTCGCCTGATTATCTTTATCTGTCCAGCATACTTCTGAATTGTTTCGAGATAGAATTCATCCGAACCTCCATCCAGAATTCGTTCTCTAACCCTTGACCAGTTCAATCTATAATCTTCGATGTCACTACCCCACTCGGGATATAAAAACGTATCCTGTTCGCGACGAAGTTCTTTTTCATCTGTAATTAATGTTTCAAGGTCGCATAAGTAATCCTTCACCATTTTCGGCTCAAGAGTATCAATTCGTGACTCGACGTCTTTGGGCTTGATACCCTTTTTTTTGAACAAAGCTCTTAACAGTTCTCTTACGTCTTTATTATCGTTTGTATTGGTTGGTTCGCTACTCAGTTTTTCATTAATTTTTCTCGCTGTTCTTCCAAAATTGCCGATATTTTGATTGACCTGCGATTGGTCTAAAGGTGATGAAAAAGGATTTATTGGTTGATAAAGTCCTTGAAAATTATCATCTATCAAGAAATATAATTCTGCCGCCACTCTTGCGGTTTCGTGGACGTCCGCATGTGGTGATGATAAGGTTTGGCTTATTGACAAAGCTTGCTCACATGTTTGCAGAATTTTTACCGGGATTTGTTCTATCTGTTCTTTTGTTGTTCCAGCAATTAACCGTTGAGCTATAATCTCCACTGCTCTTTGTTTATCATTGGCTAACTCGTCAAGAGAAGCCCTTTTAGAAACCATATGAACGTTCATTTCTGATATTTGTTCACCAAGAACAGGATATTCTGCTTGCAGTCGTGAATTGATTCTGTAATCCTCAAGTATGGTTATAAGGTCCTTTGCTAATGCAGGTTCAGGAAAGAGTGTATAAAATTTCTCTGTGTCGCTAATTCCATTCATTTCACGCCCGCTATATCTTGCTTTTATCCTACCAACAACATCCTGAACATTCGTTAGCTCAAAATCAAAACTACCATATTCCAAATGAGCTTCTTCATGTGTTGCCAAAACTTTGAACATGACGAAATTCCTATCTTCTTCTTCAAATTCTTTGATTCGCTCTGGAAGAAAGATTCGCTCGCCATCGGTTGTGGCTCTGACCCCCTCGCCTTCTACTTCCACAATCTCGATTCCGTAACCCAATAATGCATTCAGATAATGTAACAAAACAGGTTTTATTTTCTTCAACTCAAGACCTTTTGTGACAGCCTCAAAAAAATCAGCATATTCGGAAGACTCACCCCTCACAAAGGAGGTTGCTTTCTCTTCACCTTCTACCTTTGCTATTTCTGATGCTTTATAAGCTACTTTTACTAAACCTTCATAATCCGCTTTAGCAATGAGGTCAGGACTCGCCTCAAGCAGACTAACAGCGGTTCGTCCGCTATATTTGGCGACCTGACTACAAAGCTCATAAACCGCTTTAACTAACTCTTTATCTCCATACCTCAGCAATCTCTCAATGAGTTCTGGACTCATCCCCTGCAACCTGACAGCAGTTCTCCAATTATAAGTCTGGGCGACCTGACTACAAAGTCCATAAACGTCTGTAACCAATTCGTCATCTCCAAACTCGAGTAATCTCTCGATGAGTTCTGGACTCCCATCAAGCAACCGAGCAGCGATAAAACTATCATCCTTGTTGACCTGACAACAAAGTTTTGCCATCCTCCACAGACATTCATAACTAACTCTCTCGATGAGTTCTGGACTCAGCTCAAGCAACCGAGCAGCAACAAAACTATCTTCCCGAGCTATCTGACTGCAGAGGGTGACTACTTTCTCAAGAGCATCGTAGCCCACTCTCTCAATGAGTTCTGGACCCAGCTCAAGCAACCTGACAGCAGTTCTTCCACTATACCCGGCAGCCTGGCTACAAAGACACGCTACCTTCTCAAAAACATCATAACCTACTCTATCTATGAGTCTTGGGGTCATCTCAAGCAAAGCAGCAATAAATCTGCGATCTTTGGCAATTCGGCTACAAAGACACGCTACCTTCTCTAAACCTTCATAGCCCACTCTATCTATTAGTCCAGGACTTATCCCAAGCAACTTAGCAGCGACGAAGCTATCTTCCCGGGCAACCTGACTACTTAGCCCTGCAATCTTCTCAAATCCTGCATAGCCTACTCTATCTATCAGTTCTGGACTCTGCCCAAGCAGCCTGATAGCCGTACCCTCACTATACCTGGCAAGCTGACTACAAAGTCCATAAACGTTCATGACTAAATCTTTATCGCCGTACGTTAGCAACCTATCAATGAGCTCTTGGCTCTCCTCAAGCAAAGTAACCGCAGTTCGCCCACTATACCTGTCAAGTTGAGTACAAAGACTTACAACTCTCTCTAAACCTTCATAACCCACTCTATCGAGCAAAGGATACAATTCGCTAACCAACTTCTCAAGAACTTCGCCTTCGTAATACTCCCCAAGTAGTTTCCTTATCTTTTTCACTCCGTGAGCTTTCTTAATCGAATTCCATACCATTTTTCAGCAGACCACAATAGTAGCGTAGCCTTTTCTTTGTCACACTCACATATAAAATTTACCACAGAGTACGCTGAGTTCGCAGACGAAATTAGATGCTGAGTTACACATCACACATCAAAATAATTCTTAAGAATCTCTTCTATACTTCTTTTGAGGTCACTATCGTGAGTTAAAGGCTCAATCATGGTTGAATATAATGCATCTCGCATTGGTACTCCACTATTTAGCAATGTGCCAGCATAGACAAGTTCTCTGGTCGAAACACCTTCTTCAAGTCCTTGATGAACGAGATTCCTTATTTTATTCGCTGCTTTTACCAACTTTCTTGCAATATCATGTTCAACACCTGTTTCTATATGCACAATTTGAGTCTCCAGGTCTTCTCCTGGCCATCCGAGCGCGATACTCACAAACCTCTGTCTTGTGCTCTGTTTCAATTCTTTTAACACACTCTGGTAACCCGGATTATAACTAATTACCAACATAAAGTCCTCCGGTGCATAGAATATCTTTCCTAACTTCTCTACTAGCATATATCTTCTGTGATCCGTTAATGGATGAATAACAACAGTTGTGTCTTTCCTTGCCTCCACGACTTCATCCAGATAAACGATACCTCCATTTTTTACTGCCATAAGAAGGGGTCCATCAATCCACTCTACATCGTCTCCTTTAATGATATACCTCCCGGTTAAGTCATTTGCACTTAAATCATCATGGCAGGCAACGGTATAGAGCGGTTGTTCTAACTTCCATGCCATGTACTCAACTAATCGTGTTTTACCACTCCCCGTAGGTCCCTTCAGCATAACTGGTAGTTTTTTCTTAAATGCCGCTTCGAATAGCGCAATCTCGTTCCCTTGCGGCAAATAAAAAGGCTCCTCTTTTATCTCAAACCCACCATTTTCATATAATAATCTTGAGTCCAATCTCTCCAACATTTTTACTTACCTGCTTGCCTAAATACAATAATTCATATTAATTTAAATCTTTATAGTTGTATTTGTATAGCCACTGTAAAAACAAAAATAAAAATAAAAAATATAAAAGGGGATAAAAAGCACCCCTATGCTGACAGTTTCGTATATGGATGTGGTTCCTTCACTTCAATTTCGTGTTCTGACGCGTTTGCCTCTGCTACAATCATATCTGCCATGCCAACCAGTGGGAATACCAGCGGTGCATTCTCTATTGGTCCATAAAGCACGAAATCCTGACCCGCTATTACCGGGATGATATTAGAGCCTATGTCGCAGATACGGAACACATCTGCGCCAAGCCCTTCCCAGCCACCTGGTCCTTTTGTCGCATGCTCCTTCCGGAATGTCTTCAGCCAGGTCCATGCAGAAGGTGCATTATGGATACCCAACCCTACCGCAATACC
>Ga0190305_1000416_pt1 | contig 10217 bp, 4 predicted proteins | sample 48700723_MG_FD_161678 | JGI IMG/M metagenome (GOLD analysis project Ga0190305, IMG submission 161678) | Hydrothermal vent sediment bacterial communities from Southern Trench, Guaymas Basin, Mexico - 4870-07-2-3_MG | ecosystem: Environmental > Aquatic > Marine > Hydrothermal vents > Sediment ... | reverse complement strand
CAGTAAGAAAGTTAGGAATTAGAATAGATTCAACTGTAGTGCCATTTATTAACAATTGCAGTTCCACGTCGGTTTCGTTACTTAAACCTCGATTATAGACAGTTGCATTCAGCAAAGCAGAGTCGCCAAGCTCAAGAAATGTTGGAGCTTCTAAAGACACGGCAATGTCGTGTTCATATCGGATCCGCAGACCTACTGCGTTGCCTAGTATTTGATCCGCATCTGGGTTTGACGCGAAGTAGTCGAAACCGATGAGTGCAATATGTCCTGGGCCAATCGTCTTGTGGATTACCACTGGGTACGTACCGTCGTTGAAGACGACGTTAGTCTCGGCTGTGATGAAGCTTAGTGCGCCATTTGGAGCAATAAATGTGTTGGAAACACCTTTTGCTAGCGGATCTGAAGGATCAACAAGGTAGACCGTTGATCCAGTTATGGGGTTGGAGCCGGATATGGACATCAGTCCCGCTCCTGTCAAGATGCCGTAGGTCCCGCCGTTACCCCAAGTGTGGTCGCAGAGGATTATGATGCCGCCTTCGTTTATGAAGTTGGAAAGGGTTGTTGACCAAGTTGCTCCTATACTCTCCATCATATAAAGGTCAGCGTTTTCCTGTTCTGGTATGAAAAGAATGTCGTTTCCGGGAAGCACAGAATCCAATTCGGTATAGTCCCATAGCTCTGCCAATAGGTAGTTGGGTCCAAATGTTGACTCTATGGCCATTAAGGCATTCGCGTATTCTTGATCATAGTCGGTGTATTGGACATACGCGAGAATTTTAACGGCACGAGAAACGATAACATATCGAGAATTGACATTGTTTGCTGTTATGTTTTCACTTGGCACCGGAGGAGCATAAGCAGTGATATTATATGTTCCCTCAGTTACTGGTGTCCATAAATAGCTAAGCGTATAGGAAGAGTCAACGGGTAACTCTGGAATCACGGCTGAGCTTAATTCAGTTCCATTAATTAGTATGAATAGGTCTACGTTAGTTTCGTTGTTTAGTCCTTTGTTGTAGACGGTTGCGTTCAGCAAGACAGATTCGCTGGGTTCAAGAAATGTTGGAGCTTCTATGCTAACGATGAGCTCATGTTCATACTTAACACCTATTAACCAGTCAATCATGTTATTAGCGAGTAGAAGGTTGTCCTCTTGAGTAATGCCGCCGTCCCATAATGACCCTTCATCAGCAAAACCTATCACTCTGCCAACCTGCTCGGAAATGGCAAGCATGATACCGCCAGCAGGATCTCGAACAAGATCCAAGGCTGGAACTGTCACCAGCATCTTTGCAATCGGTGCATCTAAATAGACAGAGTATACACCACTAGTTACGTCGTGAGGTGTGATATCATCGGTTACACCACCTACTCCGCCTGACACCCAATCTATGCCTGCGAAGCCGGTAAGATCTGTGTAGATTGATGGTTCGTCGTCGCCTATTACTAGAAGCCCTCCACCATTAAGTACAAAATCTTGTATTGCAGACAACTCACTAGGCGTATAGTTGTCATGAGCTTGAGGAATTACAAACACGTCATAATCCTTTAGCAATGGAAGTGATATTGGGCTTATAGTTAGAATGTCTACAATGTAGCCTCTATACGTTAGGTTTGTAATCCATATACTATAATCCATGATGCTATCTGTTGAATGAGCTTGATCAAAGAGAACATACCCCTTTACAGGCCTCACATCGACCATTTTTGTTGCAACATTGTTTGCTGTGAAGTTCTCCCCGGGAACTGGAGAAACATAAGCAGTGACATTGTATAAAGCCTCGACTGTTGGAACCCACAGATAGCTAAGCGTATAGGAAGATTCCGTTAACAAAACTGGGATCACAACAGAGTCAACCAAGCTGTTGTTGATCAAAAGTTGCAATTCTACGCTAGTCTCATTGTTTAGCCCTACATTGAAAACTGTAGCGTTCAATAAGGATGAATCGTTGGGCTCAAGATACTCTGGTGCTTCCACACGGGCAGCAATGTCGTGCTCATATCGTATTGAAAGCCAGTTAATGCTATTTATAGCCAAAACTTCGTTGTCGCTATCATAGAAGCCGACGTCACCATCGTAATCAGCGTCGTTAATAGAATCCCAAACGTTGCTGTCAGTCATAATTATTAGTCTGCCAGAACCTATTGCGCCTCCTTCGAATGCACTCATCACTGAAACTCCTAAGGCTGGAGAGTTGTCGCTAAACCAGAACGCCGTTCCATCATAATCTGTCACGATAAGCGGAATCTCCTCTGCTGGTGCCGTTAGAATGCCGTCCCCTGCATATATTTCGACACGGTCGACGCCTTTAGTCACTGGATGGACGAGTAGATTTGCTCCATCATAATAAACTTGGCTCGGATCACCTACGTTCTCGTCGGAATCGCATATTGCGTCACCTCGTAAGACAATGTTAAATCTTGAGGCAATTGTCCTTGCTACAGAGCCGAAAGAACCCCAGTCACTGATGAGTAGCAGGTTGCCTCCTTCTTTCACCCAGTTTTCAATGGCATCTAATTCGCTTTCTAAATAACTGTTTTGAGGCGCAACGATGACTAAAACGTCTGCTGATGCAAGACCGCTAGAATTGATTATTGTTCCAGGATTGATTGTGGAAACTATATAGCCGTTAACCATCAAGTAATTCGCAAATTCTGAATATCCCCCAGTACCGTAAGCTGCAGGGTTGCTGCCTATACTATATGCAGGTAGGTGCGCCTCTTCAAACACAACCAGTCCAATAATAGATCTTACGCGAATCATTTTAGTTACAATGTTATTGGTTTCATCGTCCTCGTTAGGCACAGGCGGGGCATAAACTGTGATGTTATATAGGGCTTCGGTTGTTGGAGTCCATGTGTAGTTTATGGTGTGAGATTCTCCTGTTGGTAGTTCTGGGATTAGAATGGAGGTGGCTATGGAGCCGTTAATTAGTAGTTGTAGTTCTACGTTGGTTTCATTGCTTAGCCCTCCGTTACAAACGGTTGCATTCAACAGCACTGACTCGCCAAGCTCAAGATACTCTAGTGCTTCCAAGGAAACTGTAAGTTCATGTTTTGGTTTTTGGTAGCGTGACCATGTTATGGAGTTGTAAAGGAGTTGCAAATGGTGATGGTAGTGTGGAGGTATCCATTCTAACATTGGAGAAATGTAAACTAAACCTCGACGAACAACCACCGCGCTTTCTCGGTAATATCCAAGTGCAAGGTATTCTCCATTTATTAATTCGTTTAAATCCCATTGTCCATCATAAGGCGTAGCTGTTCCGACTTGTGGAAACACCAACGGGTTTGGAACATTATCGAACAAAGGATGAGTTGTATTCAGCAGATATAAGAGGTCCGTTTGAGTTGCACTCCACATTATTGACTCGTTTAACCCGAACAAAGGTGCGAGTTTGTTGTTATTTGGAACACTGTAATAGAAGGTTCCAGCGGTGGCTATTAGGCCATGTCCTTCCATTACATAGCGACTAATTGCTTCTATTTCAGCATCTGTAAACTCCCATCCCATATACGGATCAGCTGCGCAAGAGATAATTAGCACATCTGCTTCGGTAGCAGCGATGTCTTCATAGGTGATATCGTCTATATTCAGAGTCGTATAATCAATGTATATTAATTGATCTCCGAACATGTACCACTTTGTGTTTAACGTTTCCCAATTAACGATAATATTTGAATAGTAATTACCAGCAGAATGAAGTACGAAGGCCTTCACAGGATATCCAACGAAAACATAAGCATGTGCGAAATTATTCTCTATTGTCGTTTCGTTTTGAACGGGTAGTACGTATCCAGTTACATTGTATATGGCTTCAACTGTTGGAATCCACAGGTAGCTAAGTTTATGTGAGGAACCACCCACCAGCTCCGGTATAGTTACCTCATCGACAATCGAATCGTTAATAAGTAGAAATAGCTTAACGTTAGATTCATTGCTTATTCCCCTGTTGTGTAGTGTTAGGTTTAACAAAGAAGGTTCACCAGGCTCAATGTATGTTGGAGTATCTAAGAGGACAGCAAGGTCGTGTTCTGGACGGATTGTTATCCATTCTATTACATTGATGGCTAGCTGTAGATTGTCTGCGTATCCTATGTAGCCATCGTTTATTGAGTCTTCGTCTGCTATGGCTACTACCTTTCCCGCTCCTGCTTCTGAGGCTGCAAGCATCACATAGCCGCAATAATCCCTAATTAGAGATTGAGCTTGGCCGCTAACATAAAGATTCGACAATGGAGAGCTGAAGTATGCTGTTTCTACACCTTCCGTCACTGGATGAGGCGTAATGTCACTTGTGTATCCGCCGCAACCCCATTCCCAACTCCAGGTTATACCAGCAAAACCTGTTAGCTGAGTGTAAATGTCGGGCTCATCGTCGCCTATAACAAAAAGTCCTCCCCCAGCCGAGACAAACTCTTGAATCGCAGCCAACTCATCACTAGTGTAATAATCATGAGCCTGAGGAATAACCAACGCATCGTAGCCTATCAAAACTGCTGGTTCAATGGGTCCCGCGTTGTGTACATCAACAATGTAACCTGTTTCATTAAGGGCAGCTATCCAAACGCTATACGAAAAGATGCTGTCAGTGGCGTGTGTTTGATCGAAGAGGATAGTTTTGAAATATCCTACACGAACCATGGCTGTAGCCAAGTTATTAGTTGTTATAGTCTCGTTTGGCACAGGTAAAATATATGATGTTAAATTGTAGATACCCTCAATAGTTGGTGTCCATGTGAAGTTAACAGTTTTTGGCATGCCTGTCCCCAAAAAGTCTATGGTGTCTGAGTCTACTAGACTTCCGTTTGCAAGCAACTGCACTGTAATATTTTCCTCATCTGAGGTTCCAAAGTTAAAAACAGTGGTGTTTACAACCGCCAAAGTTCCAGGTACAACAAATTTGGGTTTCTTCCAGTGTAGGATAAGTAAGTCATGATCAGGCGGAGATTGCTCAACCGCCTTTTGGGCGTTGATTCTTCCATATCCATAATAATCGTCAAAGCCTGGACTGCCTAGGTCGTCTGCGGTGTATCGTAATTGAATTCGCAGCTGATCTCTTGTCATGTTTGGGTATTGGCTTAAGATTAGTGCAGCGACGCCAGCTACATGGGGTGTTGCCATTGAAGTTCCACTCATATAAGTGTAGGAGTCATCCCAAACTGTAGAGTAAATATCGACTCCAGGTGCCGCCAATTCAACCCATTCACCAAAGTTTGTAAAAGAAGCAGGGTTATCATAAGAGTCAGTGGCAGTAACTGCTATCACCTCATCGTATGCAGCTGGATAATGCTTCTGTGAGGTAGCCAAGTTTCCTGCCGCAGCAATCACCAAAACACCATGGTTGTAGGCATATTGAATTGCTTCATAAATGAGTGTACTGGGATAGTCACTGCCCCAGCTATTGCTGAGTATATCTGCCCCTTGATCCACAGCATGAGCGATTGCATTGGCAATGTCGTCGTCGGTTCCCCATCCCCCGGAATTGAAGGCTTTTTCAGCCATAATTCTAACCTGGGCTAAACCAGCTATTCCCAAGCTGTTGTTGATTGTTGCGGCTATGATTCCTGCGCAATGGGTTCCATGTCCATGATCATCCATTGGATCATTGTCATCATTAACCCAATCGTAACCTAACGGAACGTAGTTGGCAACTAAGTCAGGATGGTTCCAGTCGATCCCAGTGTCTATAATCGCCACTAAGACTGAAGGGTCGCCGATAGTGGTATCCCAGGCATAGTCTGCTTCTATAATGCGTGGTCCCCATTGATAGCTCCAATATGGATCATTTGGAGTGAAACAGACTTGAATCTTCACATTTGGCTCTATGTAACTAGCTAAGCCCGAACTTCGTACTTCCTTCACGAAGGAATCAACTGAGGCAAAAGAAAGTTCAACAACAACCGCTCTAACTATGCCTCCCATCGAAACATTGTTAACGATCCTTGCATGATAATCAGCCACTATCTTCTCTAATTTAGTTAAACTGGCTGTTTCGTCACCGTTAAGCCCCACAACTACTCTTGTTTTATTACCTTCCTTATATGTGAAATTAAACCAGTGAAATGTTTCATTAGAATCCTGATTGTTGCCGCCGTAAATCGGCATCTCATAAGAAGAAACATTTTCATTATTCTGCGAATCCTTTGTTAGGGTGTTTTCTGATCTGTCAATAAACTCCTTTTCTTCGTTTAAAGGCTCATCAGACAAATCTTTTTGCCCGTTCTCCTCTAAAAGATGGGGCGTTTGAATAACTTCCGCAAATGCCTGTGGTGTTATAAACGATACGTTTAACACTCCTCCAAGAATCAACACTAACAATATGGTAGCCATGAATTCCTTTTTCAATCGCTCCTTCTCCATATAGTTTATGTATAGAATTACTTCTACATGATAGTTATTTCGAATCTGCCAAATTTAAGTTTTATGAAAAATTGTACTGTAAGATTTTTTCGTTTCCCTCAGATTTACTAGGTATGTTTAAATCGTTTTGATTTGTCTCAGTTATACAGATCGAATTTCAACAAGAAACATGGATGTTTAATAAAATGGTTTCCAAAAATTCTTGTTTTAATACTTATAATAAATCTATCTTTTATTCTTCCAATCGAATTAGGCAAAACAAGTAGAACCATCTACATCCAACCAGACGGAAGTGTGATACCTCCAGGAGCACCCATTTGCATTAAAGGAAATATCTATGTATTCACAGGCGACATTCACGATGGGATCTTCTAATAACCGAATATTATTTAACATTCTGATAAACAACGGTCTGGTTGCCCAAAATTCCTATCAGAATATTGTCAAAGATAACTTCGTCAACAACAAAACATTAGTCTATCTTGAAAACGCTTCAGGCGTTGCTGTTGAATCTGCAGGTAAAGTAATACTTGTAAATTGCTACAATGTATCTATGATCATAACTTATCCCAAACAGATATGTCCATACAACTATGGAACACAAACAACACAGAAATCGCTTACAACAGTATCAAAAATAGCTTCATGGGGATTCGCCTTTGGAACTCTTACAACAACAGCATATTTGAAAACAATGTAAAATCAAATAGATATTATGCTATCTATCTTGACGGTTCTTCAAGTTTCAACAACATAACTCGAAATATTCTGTCAAACAATAGGAAAGGTGGAATAGCATTCCTCAGTTCCTCCAAATACAACATTATAGCACAAAATAACATCACCGAAAACGATAAAGGCATATACCTTTGGCAATCCGCTAACAACATCTTCTACCATAATAACATCGTAAACAACACCCAGCAAGTCTATTCCTACAAATCAGTAAATACCTGGGATCACTGGTATCCTGAAGGCGGCAATTATTGGAGCGACTACACTGGAGCCGATGCCAACGGAGACGGGCTAGGAGAAACACCATACTTCATCGGTAATAAAAACCAAGATAGTTATCCACTTATAGACTTATGGAACTTGAAAGAGACTTCTATAAAAGAAATCATTCCTTAATGGCATGAATGGTTATTCTGGACATAATAGCTGTTTTGATCCTGAAGAATCAATAACAATAACCTTTCATGGAATACTTCAGGAATTAACAAAGGCAATTACACTATCATAGGAAGAGTAAGCATCTTAGAAGAAGAAGAAATTGATGTTTATGATAATCTTTACGTACACCAGGGGCCGCTAGTTCAACCCAGTCGCCCCAATTTGAAAAAAGGCTTTATTGTCATATTGATCTGTTGCAGTTACTGCAATAACTTCGTCGTAGCAGGCTGGATATAACTGCACGTTAGTGTTTCTGTTTCCTGCAGCGGCTACGAGTAGAACTCCAGAATCGTACGCGTATCTAATAGCATCATGAATGAGCTCGCTATCAGCATATCCTCCAAAGCTCATGCTAATTATGTCTGCTCCTTCATCCACAGCATGGACTATTCCATTCGCTATCCAGTCCAAATAACCAGAGCCCCAATTGTCGAAACTTTTCTCTGTCATAATTTGAACTTGCGCAAGTCCCGCTATTCCTAAACTATTGTTTATAACACCTGCTATTATGCCTGCACAATGCGTTCCATGCCCAAAATCGTCTAATGGGTCTGGGTCATCGTTCACCCAATCATATCCCTAGGGTACATAATTATCTGCAATATCTGGGTGGGTATAGTTTGCTCCGGTGTCAACAACTGCCACCAGTATCGAAGGATCACCAATTGTAATATTCCACGCCCAATCAGCCTTGATCGTATGTGGTCCCCACTGTAGAACATACGGATCGCATATAACGCTTGTATTTCATTAACCACAATGTACGACAATTAAACTATGGTTCACTAATTTTCTTAAGCTGTCTATGGTACATTTCTACAATTTCGTTTACAGTTGTGGCGTCTTCTGCTGCTTTGTCGAGCCTATAATTGCCAGTAAAGCGTGGAAAGCGTATGGCTAGTCCGCTTCCTTTTCTTATGACGTTTATAGCACATGTATGTATTGGACTTAAGGTTATTTCCGCTCCTAAAACTTCAATAACTACAACGGGCTCGAACCAGACGTCAGCTTCAATCATAGAATTAACTCGCGGATGCTTATGCAAGATTACATGTTTTTTCATCATCTCAGGAAGCTTCGCTAAATCCTCATCTGAAAAGCCCGTACCACATTTTGTGACTGTTTCAAACGTGTCATTTTCTGGGTTGTATGCTGCAAGAAGCAAAGCGCCGTATGTTCCAGCCCGTTTTCCCCTGCCATGAAAGGCGCCGACGACGACCAGGTCTACGGTGTCTGTCATTTCGCTTTTATAGTCTCGCTTATATTTTATCCATAGCCAGCCCCTTGCTCCAGCTTGATAAACCGAGTCCTTTGCCATGGATTTGCAGACCAGTCCTTCGCAGCCTTCTTCTATGGCTTCTAGAAAGAATTTTTCTAGCTCTTTCGCATTATTGGCAATTATGTGTTTGGCAATTTGCACCCTTTCGCTTTGTTCGATTATTCTTTCTAATGCTTGCCTTCGGATTGGATAGGGTTCTAGGGTTAAATCTTTTCCATCAATGTAAAGTGCATCAAACATGAAAAGTGAGACGGGATACTCTTCCATGGCTTTTTCGATTCCGTATTTGCGTCTTCGATGCATCAGCTCTTGAAAAGGTCTCAATTCGCCAGTGTCAACGTCTATGGCTACACATTCAGCTTCCAGAATGGCTTCTTTTGCTTTTACATGTTTTTTGACGAGTTGGACAGCGTCTGGATACTGATTGGATATGTTTTCTAGGCGTCTAGAAAATAGGATGACGTTTTCGCCGTTTTTGTGGATTTGCACTCTTTCGCCGTCATATTTGTATTCAGCTATACATTTTCCTCCAAGCTTTTCTAGAATTTCTTCTGGTGACGAGAGCCTTTCAGCCAGCATGGGTCTTATCGGTTCACCTATCGAAACATGAAACTCTTTGATTCCTTCTAAACCTTTTTCTGCTACGATTTTAGCGACTCTTCCGAGGTCTGATGAGATGTTGTAGGCTCTTTCTATAAGTTCACGGGATTCTTTTCCACCACCATAGGCTATGGCTAAAGCGTCTAGGACTGTCATGTCTGCAATGCCTAAGCGCAGATTTCCAGTAACTGTTCGCATTATATATTTGGCTTCTTTGGGTGTGGCATCTGCTAAAAGTCCTGCTAAAAGAGACATTTTAGCGTCTATGGCTCCTGAACCCGAGGCTTTTGCCATTTTGTCCAGTGTTTCGTAGACTCTTTGAACAGTTAGGGGTTGATGAAAGAAGGTTACTTGTTTCTTCTTTGCTATAATTTTTTGAGCTGTTTCACCTATGTCACCGCTCTTCTTTAAGTCTTCTTCAATTTCGCTTTCTTTTCTACCAGAAGCTCTTGCAAGAGCTTTTATTGCGAGTTTTTCAGCTACACCTATTTCGATTCCAACGAAGTCGGGGTATATTTTGCCTTGTGTCAAATATACAACTTTGTCAATTATATCTTTAGGCGTGTTTTTTAGAAGGTTGACTAGTAGGTCTGTCATTTCAAGCCTTTTTGTTGTAGCCTCGATTTTTTCGTAAGCTTCGGCGATTTCAGCGTATTTCAATAAGTAACCCCGCAATTATAGTGAGAGGAGTGAGATATTAAAATATTCTAGAAAGTTTCGTAATGGACTATTTCATTTATAGGTCGTCTACTTCGCGGTTTAGGATATTCTGCTGGATACCCCACTGGGATTAGTGCGACT
>Ga0190305_1000415_pt1 | contig 10236 bp, 15 predicted proteins | sample 48700723_MG_FD_161678 | JGI IMG/M metagenome (GOLD analysis project Ga0190305, IMG submission 161678) | Hydrothermal vent sediment bacterial communities from Southern Trench, Guaymas Basin, Mexico - 4870-07-2-3_MG | ecosystem: Environmental > Aquatic > Marine > Hydrothermal vents > Sediment ... | reverse complement strand
ACGAGAGATCCTAAGAAGGGTGATCTAATGAATCCGCAGTCGTTAAATCCATACGTGTACTGTATGAATAATCCGATGAAGTATATAGATCCTGATGGGCGAGATCATATAGATCCACTGCGAGAAATGTATGGAATAACAGGGAAAAATCCATTATCTCCATCAGATTATCTTTTCCTTATGGGTATAGTCGCATTCTGTGCTAATCCTCCTGTAGGAGCTTTAATTACAGGAATATCCAAGGGAGCGTCACTTATAGTTGACCCCTTTATAGAATCAAATTCAGATGAAGCTATAAGAGAATGGTTAAAAAAACATAGAGATGAAGCAATAGAAGTAAGATATTATCTTGATCAACCTAATACATACTATGCGAAATTAAAAAATGACACATGGCTAAAGATCACAACAAAGGAAGATATCATAGGGGATTGGGACGTAGAAAGTGTAGAAAAAGTAGATAATCCTCAAGGTTACTGTGAATCTGTAGATGATGACTCTGATGGAAGCTTTCCAAGTATGGATAGAAGAGGTCATGATCCGATCCCAATCTGAGGTGATAAAATTAAAAATAAGAAAAGAAAATCAGGAGGGAATATACCATGAAAAATAAAACTATGTGGACTCTGCTAATAATAGTTCTTCTTACTCTTGTCATATGTCTCTATGCGATATTTAGCAGAGAAGAAGGTCCATATGAGGGTATTGATGCTGTCAAAAATTGGCTTGATCATTCTCAATACAAAGATGAAGTAGTGGAAATAACGCACTATTTGAGTCTACCCAACGTCTACTATGTAGAATTAAAAAATGGTATGTGGCTGGAGATCAGAGTAGAAAAGGGTTTTTTAGGAAGTTGGAAAGTGGTACATGTAGAAGAGATATCATCTGAGGAACTTCCTGAAGGAATAACAGAGGAAGATAAATGAAAAATATAAATACACAGGAAAAGAAAAAGATATAACAGGATTGTACTACTATGGAGCAAGGTATTACGATCCTGCAATCGGGAGATTCACAACGAGAGATCCAAAAAGAGGTAATTTAATGAATCCACAATCTTTAAATCCATATGTGTACTGTGTGAATAATCCTATGAAGTATATAGATCCTGATGGGAATAATCCAAGAGACTATATAGCCAACGTTGACTCTCTCTACTTAACGTGGCAGGACATGTGGGATGCATCACATTCAGACTGGGGCAACGATCACTGGGATCCTGATAAGCCACCTCCAGTGAGAGAACATAAGAAAGAGGAGATCACAGATTTCCCGATAAACTCAGTGGGGATTGAACTCAGCGGATCATTTGTAGAGGTTTTAGGTGTCTCGGGAAGTGTAACGTTTGTGATCGATGAGCATCTGGACTTCAAAGTAATTGTAACAGAACAGATAGGAGAGGGAATAGAGACACCAGGAGGATCTGTTAGGTTTATCGTTTCTCGACTGGATTCTGATGAGATGGCAAATGCTAAAAATACTAAGGCAGTGGAAGTATCTGCTTTATTTGTTTCCGCTCAGGCTTCAGGAGATATGAGTGGACCGATTCCTCAAACATTGTCTGTTGGATTTTCGTATCCGCAAGGTGCCAGTTGTGTTGCTTATGGATACTCAAATCCGCATGTTATTGCTGAACATTTTTGGCCATGGAATTGGGAGATCTAAGAGGGATCTAATGCAAGAGAATAATCTTCCTTTGTCCATACGAAATCCAAAGGGTATTAAGACATTAAGTATAATAATATTTATTATTGATCCTCTTTTATTTCTTATAATCAATATGCTTTTTCCTAGATTATCTTTTTTTACCACCATGGTATTATTCATTTTTATGTTATTAGGTATTTATTTGGCGATACATCTATATACTACAGGCTGTGTGGGAGAAAAATTTATCTTTTTATTTCAAATTAGAAAAGTTTCATATAAAAGTTATAAATTTTTATATAATAAGTTTATATTCAAATATAATAACAAAGAATTTAAAATGATCCCTTTTTTGAACGTTACTCCTCAAGGGATCATCAGAGGACTGTATTATTCATGGGGAACATTGGATTTTGGAATTCCAAAGTCACATTTGGAGCTTTGGATAAAATTATCGACAACCAATGTTTTTTTCATCGAAGATCCTTATCAGAGAGTTTTACAAAAATATACAGGTAGTCTTGGTGAGTTCATGAAGCCCCACAGATACATTCAGGAAGATCTCAAAGAATACGGAAAGAATGTCTCTGATCTCCTTTTCCTTGGATTCACAAAGAGAGGAAAAGATAAGTACCTGTTAGCAATGCTCGAATGGGACACTAAACCGTATGTAATAGCAAAAGTACTGGATATAATGATTGAGATTGTTGAAAAGTATGAAGAGAAGTGAGATATAATGAATCCACAGTCGTTAAATCCCTATGTATATTGTATGAATAATCCGATGAAGTATATAGATCCGGATGGACGAGAATGTTTAAAACCATTACAGGAAATGTATGGATTTGATTCATCTGCGACTCTCGAGGATTATGCTTTGTTCTTTGGCATTGTGAGTTTGTTTTTCGGTGGTGGTGAGATTTATTTTGTGGGAAAAGCGACTATAGAAGGATTAACAGCCTTAGGTGCTGGCGGAGCTTCGACAATAGGAGGAATTCTCAGTCATTGGTCTAATACTCAAAAGGAAGCACGTATTGAGTGGATTAAAGAGCATAAAAATGAGATAGAAGATTGGTATTACGATCCAGAATATGATAATTTTTATTTTAAATTAAATAACGAGTGGACTAAACTCACATTTAAGAAAGACTTTTTCGGTAACTGGGATGTTGAGACGGTAGATGTACAGAAAATGAACTTCCGAATAAACTTAAGAATGAAGAAGAATCTTCTCAGGATAGTGATCCTGTTGACAGTCTCCCTGGAGGAGGGGGCGGAAATCATGATCATGATTTAATCCCCATATAACAAGAGGGTAATGAAAAAATTATAAACAAAGGAGGAAACAAAATGAAAAAAGAAAAACTCAAATGGTTGGTAGTACCCTTATCGGTATTGCTTGTAATTATATTTTTCTATATAGTATCCTATTATACAGATACAGAGTTTGAAGCTCGTAAGCAGTGGCTTGAAGAACATAAGAATGAAATAAAAAGGGGGATATTATTATCCAGAACTTGACAATTTTTACATTAAACTAAACAACGGATGGTACAGACTCAACTTTGAAAGAGACTTCTTCGGAGACTATGACGTTAAGGAAGAAAGAATAGGAGAAACTCCGGAAGAGATAGCAGATACACTCTCTCAATGGTACAAAGAGAAAGAGATCACGATAGAAGAGATCGAAGATCTGCTGACAATGTTTGAGAAGAGGGGCATGGATTCAGATCTCATCCGTGACAGACTCATAGAAAAAAGAATACCTCTGTAAGAGAAAAAATAACATCCAAAGATTTTTATTATCTCAAGAGAATGGAAACATGTGAAGTTTAAAATCGTGTTACTACTATACTCTTCTAAGCATATCAATAAGATCTTCTTTTGGTATATTATTCCAAATCGATATTTTTGAGAGTATATCATTTAAAGTTCCCTTTGCAATTTCAGGGTGTTTTGGAACTGTGATATTATGTTTTCCTGCTTTCGTTATTTTCCGTACTCTCACGTGACTGCCCCTTTGTCTGACTATTTCATACCCCAGACTCATTAACAACTTTAGTAATTTATCACCACTAACCACTGGTAGCTTTGACAAGCGATCGCACCTCTGTTTCTGAGATTGATAGTATCTTTATTTCCTCTCCTGAACTCAGTATTTCATCAAAATGGGTTTCTACAGCTTCTCTTATATTGTCCATGGCTTCATCCAGTGTCTTGCCTTGGGTAAATATGTCAACTCCTATACCACGGGCACACCAGTACTCTCCATCATTATATATCTCAAATTTCACAAGCATGTTCAATCACCATAATTTTGATCAGCTGATCTTCATATTTTCTCTGTTAAATATAACGCCATCTTCTATAAAAAGTTATCTTTTAAACTGGGAGAGGATAGAAGTGAAGCACAATCTTATCCTGAGATGAAGATACCAGAAAAATATAGATGATAGACACTACCAACCTGCCAATAACTAAAAATCTCAGGAGCTATGTTGTTCCATGGGATTCTATACCCATGGAAAAAGTTTTTAAGTATAACATCATCTATCTATTAAGGGCCCGTAGTCTAGGGGTTATGACGTCGCCTTGACGAGGCGAAGGTCTCGAGTTCAAATCTCGACGGGCCCATTCATTCCATTCTTGTTCCCGTCAAGGATGAACCTTTGCTAACGCTCAGGCTCATTTCTCGACGGGCCCACTCATTCTGTTTGTATCATGACAACATTTTTTAAAAAGATTGTTTATTTATTGTATGGAAAAACACATATTTATTGCGAAAAAAATTAAAAAAATATCAAGAAAAGAAGTGGATTTTCTGTTTTCAAAACTGAATGCAGAAGAAAAATTAAAGAAAAAAAAGAAAATATTTATAAAACCAAATCTTTTTGCTCCTGAACGATCAAAAACGGGAGCTACTGTGGATTTCGATCTTATTTCTTATGTAGTTGATTATCTGAACGAGAAAGAGAAAAAGGTGTACATAGGTGAGGTGGGAGCACATCAGTACGATTCAGAAAAACTTTTCAGAGATATGGATGTTTACGATAGATTCAATGCTGAATTCATAAATCTTAATTTTACAGAGTTTGAAGAGGTATCTTTTGAAATAAAAGGAAAAGAGTATAGTTTTAAACTTCCAAAGATCCTCTTGAGTTGTGATGGAATAATAAATATGCCGAAATACAAGACACACGCCGCCACCCTTCTCACCATGGCGATCAAAAATTTTTATGGTCTTCTCCCGGGGAAAGAAAAGTGGAGGGGACATGCCTTAGGGCTAAATGAGACCCTTTACAATATAAATAGATTATTTCCTTCAGATCTCGTTATCACAGATGCTTATATCGCTATGGAAGGTCTTGGGCCCACTCTCGGGGTCCCTGTAAAGAAAAATCTGCTCTTCGCATCTGATAGTGCTGTTGCTCATGACATGGCGATAAGCCAGATACTCAATGTGAAACTTGAATATCTTAAATTCTATGAGGAGATGAAGATCGATAAGATATATTATGATGAAGAGGGAAAAAAGATCGATAATATAGATTTTTCTCTGAGATTGCCTCCCAGAGTATACACAAGATTCTGGTATCATGTAAATGAATACTTCTACAAATTCAGCCCATCTCTCGAAAAAAGAGGAATACCTCCGGGAAAAGTGTTGAACTTACTTGTAAATGATACAACAATAAAATTCTGGAGAAGGCTTCAGAGATAACTTTTTTAAGTTTTATAAAGATCTCATCTTATGAGGATAAAAGTAAGCAGAGTTTTTTATTTTGATGCAGCACACAGGATACCGGATCATAGTGGGAAATGCAAAAATCTCCATGGACATACATACAAACTTATTGTCACTATGGAAGGAGAAGTAAAGGATGGAATGGTCATTGATTTTGAAGATATGAAGAATATTGTAGATCCAGTAATTGAAAAATACGATCACTCATATCTCAATGATTTTTTTGAAAAGCCCACCGTGGAAAACATTGCAGCAAAGATACTCTTGGAGATTCAGAAAAAAACAGATAAAATTGTCTCTGTAAAGCTATGGGAAGGGAGAAATAATTATGCAGAGGTACTACCTTAGCGAGATATTTTTCTCAATAAACGGAGAGGGCTTCCAGATCGGCATCCCACGGTATTTATAAGACTCTCGGGATGCAACCTTAGATGTAAATGGTGTGACACAGAGTATTCGTGGATCCAGAAAGATCAGAAAAATATTGAGGATATAATTCATGAGGTGGAGGATAAAAAAGGTAGATTTTGTAAGTGTCGATATAAAAATACCAAGCAGTGGAGAAAAAAAATGATTTAACAGTTTTGCAGAAAATACTGGATAATATGAAGGACGGACAGTTGAAGGCAGTGATCTCAGATAAAAAAAGATTATGCCTTTGTGAAAAGATCTCTGAATAAATTGGATTTAAGGTTTCCACTTATTCTTCAGCCCAACTTTTTTGAGATCTCCTATGGAGATCTATTCTCTTTATATCTCAGAGATCCCATAGATCATGATATAAGAATATTAATGCAGTTGCATAAGGAAGGAGGTTTAGAATGAATACACAGGATAGATTGCCTGAGGATAGAATAAAACTGAAGAGGCAGGATATAAGGATCCGATAGAGTATGAGTGATATGAGAATTCTCGTTGTTTCTTCATGTACAAAGAGAAAGAAGAAAGAGAAAGATAAAGCTTCTGAAATTTATCTCGGAAAGCAACATTTATATGTCAAAAAAGGTGTGAAGCTTCTGAAAGAGAATAATAATGTGGATTGGTATATCATATCTGCAAAATACGGGATAATAAATGAGAATGAAGTTATAGAACCATATGATCTGAGTTTCAACAAGATGAGCAGAAAAGATATAAGAGAACTGAGTACAGGACTCGGGATAGAGGAAAAATTATCATCACTAATAAAAAACTATAAATTGGCTTTTTTCACTCTTGAGAAAAATATCTTATTTCTATTGAAGATCTCTTAGACAAACTTCCAATATCTTCTGTGTTTTTTACAAACAGAGAGTTACCCCATGAAACGATAAAATGTGGAATTAAAGAGGCAAAAAAATATCATATTCCTATGGTATCTCTGAAAGGATATCTTTTTCTGGGATATATAAAAAAGAAAAAAATATAAAATTTATTTTTTGAGTGCGACCACTATTATGAGGACAAGTAAAAGCAGTACCAAAGCTCCTCCTACGAGCACAACTGGATTCTCAAGCATCGAGGATATCGGCGTTGTAGTCTGCGGCTGTGCGGGTTTTTGTGTGGTGGGTGTGGTTTCGCCAATAATTGTAAAAGTTGCAGAGTACTCTCCTCCATTCAATGTGTGAAGCACTATTTTGTATGTACCTTCAGGAACTCTTTCCCCATGATTATCCCTCTGATCCCATGTCCATGATGTGTGTCCTGTCACCTGTGTGATTGCTTCTGCAGAGGGAGGGGTATATACCTCAAAAAGTCCTCCTTCCACTCTGTATATCGCCCATGGTGCTGTGGTGGGAAGCTGTATGGGAGTGGTACCCGTACTTTCCAAGTATATCTCCACAGCTTCACCCTGTCTGTACTGGGGCTTGCTCAATGATAGCATTCCTGTAGCTGGAGCCATTGTCGTAGGTGCTGGCGTGGTAGTAGGTGGAGGTGTTGTTGTGGGAGGTGGAGTGGTGGTAGGAGCAGGAGTCGTTGTTGGAGGAGGAGTGGTGGTAGGCGGAGATGTCGTGTCTGGTGGTATCTCATTTAAAGTTTCAGTTCTTTCGTTATTGTCTTCATTCCACTCTCCAATTGCGTTATTGGCATCCACAATAACTCTGACATCGTCAGTGCCTGTGACCTTTGCTGAGGACTGTGTCATGATAAACGTCAGAGTTCCGTTTACAGGGATCGTCAGTATTTTTGAGCTGTTGTATATGAGAACACCATTTTTGTAAACTTTGAATGCTATGCTCTTGGAGACAACGTCTGCATCACCTATGTTAGTTACGGTAAATGCTATGTATCCCGAGCTATGTGTGAAGATATCGGAGACAGTGAGATCCGGGAGATGCAGAGGTACATATGTGAAGGTAGGTGCAACTGTGAATGTCGGGCTTGGGGGAGGTGTGGACCATCCTATTGTCAGTGTTATGGTATTAAAGTAAATTCCGTCTAACGCACCATCATTATCTGTATTTTTTAAGAATCGAAGTCTGAATTGCACTTTTCCTGAGCTTAATGCATTTGTTACATAGTTCTTAAGAGTGGTGTTCTGCAATGGAGAAGATGGTGGAGAGCTGTATGTGGCAATAATGGGATTTGCACCAAGATAGTAATCTGAGGTATTGAGAGTATTTCCATAGTCTATTCCATCCACATAGAAAGTTCCGAGATCATGGAAGGGATCACCTGAAATGGAGTAATGCGTCAGATCAAGCTTCACAGAATCTATTGAGACTCCAGGCGAGATCTCACTGATATCGAATGTGAGAAATACTCTTCTCCCCATATTCCCGTATGTATCTCCTGCAGTATATTCCCCGAGGTAAATACTATTATCTGTTCTCAATACGCCACTTTTTGAAGCATCAGGGGAAAAACTTTTGATTGCTGCGGCAGAATTTACATAATTTACTGCACTGAGAAGTATGATCAGGCTAAAAGCAGCTGCATAATACATTCTTTTTTTAATCAGAATTTTTCTTTTCATGATATGGTTATTCTATTACAGATATATATAATTTTCTATGATGAGAATATAGACGATAGACGAACTCTGTAACAGCGATAGAAAAATTTTTATAGGATACTATCATTCAGATTATGATGGATCCAGTTCATATCCTTACGGCATTTGCAATCTGCTCAATAATCGGAATACCATCTTACAAAATGAATGTAGTTGATTTTTCCGGGCTTTTAAGTGGTTATGTAGTTGGGATGGGAGTAATTTTATTCACAGATTTGAAATGGTTTATTCTGATCTTCATGTTCTTTTTTCTTTCCGGAGCAGCAACTAAGTATAAATATGATAAAAAGAAAAAGAAAGGCGTGGCTCAGGAAAAAAAGGGAGCAAGAGGATATCTGAATGTTTTCGGGAACGGATTGGTAGCTTTATCTCTTGCTGTTCTTGAAGGTATAGTGGGAGGTAAGATATTTTTTATTGGGTATGTAGCTTCTGTAGCCACGGCTACTGCAGATACAGCGGGTGGTGAGATAGGGAGACTGTCAAAGAAAAATCCAAGATTGATAACAAACTTAAAAGAAGTTCCAACAGGAACAGAGGGAGCAGTATCTCTGCTTGGAGAAGCCGCTGAATTTCTTATGGCTCTTTTTATCGGTATTGTGGCATTCATAATGGGCTATGGCTATGATATCATTATAATAGCAGCATCTGCAGGATTCATAGGCGCAAATATAGACAGTATTATAGGAGCTACACTGGAAACAAAGGTGGAATGGTGGGGCAATAACTGGACTAACTTTACCTCTACCCTGATTGGAGCTTTTGCAGGAATAGTTATATACAGTTTATAATCTTCTTTTCACAGCTCTGTCATATATCAGCCAGTTTTCTTTCCATTGAGGATTTTTTTTCTCCAGCAGCCCAAGAACTCTTTCTCTAAGTTCTTCTGTATCTGTTTTTTCCTTCAGATTTCTTTTTATTTCATTGGATATCTCCCTCGCAGTCTCTAAATCAGCTCCACACTTTACACAGCTTACCACTATTTTTTCTGGAATAAACTCTTCGGTACTTCCATCCCTTTTTTTAATTTCAAACATAATATTATTATAAAGAAGAAAATTTAAAAGTTTTTCTCAATAGTGTGTTAGATCCATTAAGACTTTTTCAGGATCTCTGGCTTTTACAACACCTGAGGCAAGAAGTACACCTTCGGCCCCAAGTTCAATAGCCTTTTTTACGTCTTCTCCAGTTTTTATGCCCGCTCCACATAGAACCTTTACAGAAGGATTAATTTTCTTTATATTCTTCACTGCGTTTTCCACGATCTCCGGAGAAGCAGAGGTCACGGAGATATCTCCTCCTATCAGCTCTGGTGGTTCTATTGCTATATAATCCGGATCCAGAACTGAACACGCCATGGAAACAGATACATTGTTTGTACATACAATCGATTTTATCCCATTTTTTCTGCATTTTTTTACAATATAATCTATATCAGCTATCTTCATTCTCTTCTCTGAGTGATTTATCAGTGTTCCCGAAACATATCTTTTAACAGATTCCAGAGTGATATGTCCTGTCCTGCTTCCTGGTTCTACCGGGTCTATATGTTGTGAAAAAACAGGAATTGAGACCTCTTTTGAGATAAGAGAGAGATCAGGGGTCTGAGGGCATACTATGATCTCCTTTTTGCTTTCCAAAGCTACTTTCTCACATATTTTTGCAATTTTCACTCCTCTTTCCCCTGCACTCTCGGAGTAGGCTTTAAAATTTACAACTATCATTTTACCACCTCAAACCTATCCTTAAGCTTTTCCAGAACTTTTGGCAATGTGGTATACTCCATTTCTTCTAATGGTAATCTGTGAGGCTCAAATGGACCGTGTCTTCTCATGTAATCCGCTATCTC
>Ga0190305_1000414_pt1 | contig 10240 bp, 12 predicted proteins | sample 48700723_MG_FD_161678 | JGI IMG/M metagenome (GOLD analysis project Ga0190305, IMG submission 161678) | Hydrothermal vent sediment bacterial communities from Southern Trench, Guaymas Basin, Mexico - 4870-07-2-3_MG | ecosystem: Environmental > Aquatic > Marine > Hydrothermal vents > Sediment ... | reverse complement strand
TAAAAATTTCAGTTGAACTCTTTATCGTTTTTGCTGGGCTGTTACAACCACAAGCATCGCAATCCCGTAAATCGTGGATGCCATTCGATATAATCCTAATCCCAAATCGCCTGCGCCGAGGTATCTTCTAAAACATTTGAGAAAAGTTTTATCAAAAAATTCAGCCATGGACTTCAAACTTTTTGAAGTTTGGATGACGAAGCCAGGGGGCAGGGTAACTGCGGATGCGAGAAACGTTATGCCGACATCAAATGCGAATTTCTTGGAGGGATGCATTGGTTATCTCCACTCACCTTCTTGTTAAGGTGTCAAGCACCTCTGCAAACTTCCTTGCCATTTCTCTTTGGCTATATTTGTCAATTTTCGCTCTTTCTCCTTTGTACTCTACATTACCTTTCAACTTATACTCATCATAAAAATTTTTAAGAGCTTTTTTAACATCGCCCACAGACGTTGCATATACACCAGCGTTAGTTTCAGCTAATAAATCTTTCACAACTCCTTTTGGACCACCTATGGCTAATATAGGTCTTTGAGCAGCTAAATACTCGAAAATCTTTGCTGTGTAAACTCCAATTTCTTCTGGATGATCCCATAATAGAAGGAGTAATAACTGCGATTCTTTCTGTTTTTCCAATGCAACTTTTCGAGGTATTATTCCATACCAGTTAACATTATTTTGCAGCCCGTAGCGTTCAATATCATTCTCTAACCAATCCTCTGGTGGTCCATAAAACCTTACTTCAATCTCATTTGGATTTAGTTTTTCTTCAGAAATCAAATCTCGTATAGCCTCGAAAAGTTTTGCGGGATCTCTTTTTCCTTGATATAAACTGCCTGTATGGGTGATTGTGAATTTAGTTGTCAAATCCACAGGTGAGATATTCATTTCATCCGGATCGTACCCATTAGGTATCACATATATATGTTTCCCTTTATGCAATGTACTCAATTTTTCTGCTAAATATATAGAAACCGTTACTAGCGCATCCGCTTTAGATAAAGTTTTAATTTCTAACCTCTTCTCTCTAAGTTTTCTAATAGGACTGTAGTTATAATAATAATTTTTTGTCCAAAGGTCACGGAGGTCTGCGATCCAAGGAATTTTATACTTGCTTTTTAGCTTATTAGCAATAAGGTGGCATGTTTCAGGTTTAGAACTGCTGATCATTGCATCAATGCTTTCATTGCTTAAAAGCTCGCTACCAGCTTCAACTGCATAATTGTACCAGCCCTTCTGTGCATCGGGATATGCGATAAATTCACTTAGGAATGTTAAAATAAAATCTACTAACGATCTCTTATTTTTTGATGTGGATATTCCAAATTGTTTTTTTACTCCTTCATCTGGTTTAAGTCCAAATCGTTTTTTCCAAACACCTATAACATCATAGTAAGGAGTTTGTATAACTCTAAATTGTGTGTTTGAGTTATCAGGCAATGCCGTTGTCAAGATTATAGCTTCCCAACCAAACTCACGGAGATATTTAGCAAGTCCTTGTATGCGTAAACCGCCTACTGCTGTATTTGGCGGAAAATGATAAGATATTATTAAGATTTTTTTCATAGAATCACTCTCCACCTATCCTAAAGTACGAACATACCAAACATCAAACCCACCATTGGAATACAATTTATCTACACCCCGATCATGTTCCAGTTTTTCAAAGTCGCTTGGATACCACCTAAGTTCTGCTATTTCAGGAAAAACATCGGTGTATATCGACTCATCTCTTTGCGTAAGTCCTAAATAGACATCTTTCTCGTATGATGCAGATAATGAAGAGTGATTATCATAACCGAAATGAAAAGGGACTCTTAACTCTTCCGGTAAACGCCGTGGAATCTTCTGCTCTCTTTTTTCCTCAGGGGTTAATAGGAGGTCGGCGAATCTATGTTGTGCAATAGATATACCGGATATTTTTATATTTAAATCTTTATTATGAAAAAGCCAATTCATACCTTCTACCTCAGTTTGTGTTGTTTGCCAGCTAATACTTAAAATATAGGGAGATGGGTAAAGTTTTAGCATTCCACTTATAGATACACTAACTATGAGAGTAATTAGCAAAACGAGAGCGAACTTATGGAACGATGCTTTATTGTTTTCCCGTATTTTCTCTATTATTCTATACAGAATAAATCCAGTAAAAATTGTACATATCATCACGATATAGACAAGAATTCTAAGCGGTCCAAATCCTACGTTTAAAAAATAAAGCATTACGCTAAACAAACCAAGTATCAATAGCGGACCATACAATGGGAAGAGATTGTTAGTTTCTTTATTAGTACGCATTTCTTTCCAAAGGATTGGAAGGCAAATTAGCGTTAGAATAATATATACAAAACTCCCCCACATTACTTTGAATATTTGTTCAATTACGCTATATCCGTATCCTTCTGCATAAGCTATCAGTTCAGTTAACTTTTGAAGATGCGAAGGTCCTCCTTCTACCATTAAAGTATGAATATTCCGTATGGTCAAGTCCCATACATAAAAAGACGAGATCCATGATATGCCCCATACCAATAAAATCATCAATAGAGTAGCATTGAATCTACCTATACCCTCATTGTTTGTTTGTGATGTGCCTTTATTTATTAAAGCAAATGCTCTCTTTGGTAGATGTAACGCGATAAGTGTAATCATCAACGCAAAAGTAGGTACTGGATGAAATGGCGGATACAAAAACACCATGATAAGAATCAGTATTTCCCATTGTATCTTGCGTGTGGTAAAAACTTTGACCAGAATAAATAATAACATAGGGAAAAGAAGATTGGATAGATGATTAGGCGTGAGGTTCAGGTACCATCCATGGACTAATGTGCAACTGGCTACCGTGGCTAATATTACATATCCCTTACCCGGTAAGATAGACTTCGCAAAGAGATACATAAATGGTATATATAATAAACCAAAAAAGAGAGGGATTAATTTATGTAACGAAATTAGATCTATACTTAGTATCTGTGAAAGTTCGGTTGTATATATATGAGCTATTGGATAGAAGAGTATGCGTGGAATGTGACCATCACTAATAATTTGTTTGATAGTCCCTATATGTGTAGCCGGATCGCCAGCCATACACCACATATAGTATCCTCTTATAATATGGAGTGATAGACATATTATGTAACTCAAAAAGACCAGTAAAAGTCCAATCATCCATAGATTATGCTTTTCGTATTCTCTATTGTAAATTTGATGGACGATAATTGTAATCCCACAAACAATAGATAAAATCAATGAAACCCATAGGATTGCGGGTGTAGAGCTATAGATTGATGCTTCATAGCCGGTAGCTGGTGAGTTCCTTGCCACAACGAGCGCAATGGTGATTAAGATAAAGCATATAACAGCTACGGTTTTAATGATTATATTCCTATTACCGAACTTCATAAAACCATTTTTAACCTTTCCTAACCTAAGCCATTCTGACATACTTATCGATGCCAGCGGAGCAAACGCAGCTTCTGGAGAAATTGTTCTCCGTCTATACACCGCCACAGCCGACATTAAGAGCATAAATAAGAACAGCGAAAACGTAACGGGATAGAGTCTTATCCCAAAAGGTGTATAGTTTAGCGCAAGCCCTATCAAAGGTGTAACAGCTATGCTAAGTCCCAGACTTAAAGCCAATCTCTCAACACCATCCAAATCTTTTTCTCTTGGGAACAACGCGCAAATTAGCACGTAGCCAGGGAAGAACAGGATAAAGGGTAAACCAAGTACGATGCGCGCTGGTGAATCTGGGAAAAAGACTATTGCGGCAATAAGCAAGGCTGAGAGAATATTTAATAGAACTAAGTCTCGTTCGGTTTTAAGGGTCAGAGATTGTGTTGTCATAGATCGTCTAATATTTTCCTATACTTCTCCACAGCCTTCTCATAGGTGAATTCCATCTCTACCAGGGCACGGGCATTCTCAGCAATTTTCTCCTGATTAGGATGGTTTAAAGCTCTTATGACATTTCTGGCAATGTGCTCCGGTAAGTTATTCTCCATGATAAATCCAGTTTCCCCATCTTTTATCACATCAGGAACGCCACCAACTGGTGTTGCGAGAACAGGGGTGCTGCAAGCCATTGCTTCAAGCATAATATTCGGAAGCCCTTCAGTAAAAGAAGGTAAAACAACTAATTTCAATTCGTTCAAATGATCTGGTAGGTTCCCATGAGGGATCCATCCTACAAGTTTTACCTTATCATTTAAGTTTTTTTCATTTATATATTTTTCAATTTCATCTCGTAACTGTCCATCTCCGCCTATTAAAAATTCTAAATCGTCTCTTTCATTTAGTATTTCTGGGATTGCTTTGACAAAATTCAAAATGCCTTTTTCTTCACTTAAACGCCCTATATAGCCTACTAAATTATTTCTCTCACTAAGTTTTTTCTTTACGTTGAATTTGTTGAAATCCAGGAAATGTTCGTGAGCGATCAGAATTTTGTCCTTGTATTTTTCTAAGTTCCATTCTTTGATGAGGTTCGGGGAGTAGAGGATTAATGTATGGGGCAAGAGATAAGTAATATCCAATAGAACGCGTAATGGTAAATCTAATAATTTATAAAAACTAGGAAAAGTTTCTTTTAGTGTGTCTGCGGCTGAATATGTAGGAATATACACCACTTTCTTCCTTAAAAAGCGCGCTATAAACATAGGCATCGCAAGAAGGATCCCTCCATGATAAAATAACCACATATCAATATTTTTAATAGTTAAAAAATCATACGCAATTTTTGGCAAATTGATGAGTATATAAATGAAACGTTTATGATGAGGAGTAGACAATCCCAAGTTATGCGTATATATTTTTTTAATTCTCTTATCATCTTTAAAATAGGTATATCCCGCGTCTCCAGTAATAAGATAAATTTCATTGGCGTGAGGAGCTATACAGTCTATAAGACTTGAAAGTGGATGAACTCCAGATTTTTGTAGTCCGAAAGTAAATATTCCAATATTTAAGTATTTAGTAGATTTCTTCATATATCATCACTAGCTTTGTTATTATACTCTTTATGTCGTAGTTCTCTACGTATTTAAAGGCATTTGTTTCAATTTTCTTTTTCTCCTCAACGTTATCCAGATAGTATAAAATTTTATCCAAAAGTTCATTTTTGTTTTTAACTAACACTCCATTCTCATTATCCTTAATTATTTTCCTTACCGAAGGAATTGAATAAGCTATACATAAAGTTCCAGAAGCTATTGCCTCTAACAGAACAATTCCAAAACCTTCCATCTTTGAAGGAAAGACGAAAATATCCGCTCTTTTATACAATTCTATTAACTCTTCTTTGGATATATTCCCGGTAAATACTACACTTTTATCTACGTTTAATTTCTCGCTCAACTTTTTTAATTCACTCTTATATCCATAATCGCCCCCCACCACAATGAATTTAATATTATGGTGTTTGCTTAAAATCACAGGCATCGCTTCTATTACATCCTGTATCCCCTTATATTTATCAATTCTCCCAACAAAAAGCAGAACTTTATCTACATCATCAATCCCGTATTTAGCTATTATGTCCGGATTTGTTTTTGCATTTCTATATTTGTCTAATTCAATTCCATTAGGGATTATCCTGATTTTACTAACATCTCCGCCCCTTTCGGCATATTGCTGTATCTGATCTTCTGTTAAAGCAATCAGCCTTGTAGAGTTCTTAAGTAAGTATCTTCCAAAAGTTTTGTCATATATTTTCTTAAACAACTTAGCATCAGTTGGCAAATCATCAGGGATTATCAAGTCATGTGCTGTTAATATAAACGGCTTTTTACACTTTTTTGCATAATAGCAACCTGCAAGAGATGAAGATATATGATATCCATGGGCATGGATTATATCAAATTCATGTGCAGTTGCTTTTAATTTTTTGAACATTTCAGGAATCCAATTGAAGCTCCAAAACCTTAATCTCATATCGAATCTTTTTACAGTAAAAATCTCAATAAATTCCTCTTTAGGAAGATTTGCATTGATTTTCGGCTTGACGAAAAATGGTGGGCTAAGAGCTATGGAAAGAACGTCATCTTTTGAAAGGCTCGTCGTTGTATAAACTGTTACTTCATGTCCTTTCTTTGCTAAATACTTGGATAATAAATATGTATGTCTTTCAGCCCCTCCGATTGCTGGATAGAATCTATTTTGCACAAAGAGTATTTTCATATCTAACCTTCTCCAGCAAATATTCCAATTTCTTAACAATCTTCTCCCAATCGTGGTTCTCCACAACAAACTCTCTCCCACTTTTTCCCATTTCTCGTCTAAGCTCCTCATCGTTAAACAAAAACTCTATTTTTTCTTTATATCTCTTATGGTTTGCAGCATACATCACCTTATCACCGGCAATAGCTTTAACCCCCGGTAAACCAGTTGAGATTACCGGCTTCTCACATGCCATGTCGATTACCTCGTTGATTCCGCTTTCTCCCATAATACCGAATACCTCCTGAGTATAAAATCCCTCCATGCAAGCAATATCAGATACTCGTTCAGCAAGACGTAATATATAGTTTTTGGTATCGAAAATATTGAGAAATTCGATTTCATTTTTCCATCTTTGTTTAATCTTGATTTCAAAGACATTAGTAAAGCAAACATCCCTGCAAAGACAATCAGAGTTAAAACAAAATGCGTGGATACAACTTTAATATTCCATGTGAGAATGTATAGAATCGGAATTGCTAAAAGGATAAAAGGTGAAAACATTGCTAAAGCCTTATGTGAAGGAAATATAAGAAGACTATACCAGTCTCGTGGCGGTATAAAATAACTTAAATACTTAAACATGTTCTGTATCGTCCCGATGCTTGTTCGCTTCCGCTGTTTTATCTGATCCTTCGGTGTTATGGCAGAGGGTTCATAAACCTTTGCCTCCGGTTCATATTCAACTTTATAGCCCTTTTTTCTGATTTTTACGCACATATCCAAATCCTCCGAGAGCATTCTTGTATCCACATCCACGAGCTCTTTCCTCCACGCGTTTATCTCGCCATGGAAAAGACACGCAGAATCAAGCACAGATTCCCCTTTCCTCATTATGTATTCCAGATCCCAATAAAAAGATTCTGATGCAGCAAGTTTATTTTCAGGATTTGCTACGTAATATCTTCCTCCGACTGCACCCACCTTTGGATTTTTGAAGTGTGGCATCATCTCTTTCAATACGTTTTTATCAAAAACTGAGTTTGCATCTGTTATTAATACAATCTCCCCTTTTGCATGCTTTTTCCCTGAATTTATCGCAGATGCTTTGCCTTTTCTCTCTTCTTCCTTTATTAATCTGAGGTTCAATCCAGAAGAATAGTGTTTTTCAATGAGCTTCTCCACAATTTGTGCTGTATTGTCGGCAGAGCCAGAATCCACCACTATAATCTCATAATTATCCTTTGGATAGTCCAACTCAAACAAATTTTTAATCCGCTTCTCGATAACTTTCTCTTCGTTGTATGTTGGCACTACGATTGATACAAACGGCTGAAAAGAATAATCCTTGTTTTTTGGTTTTGCTTGTATTGCGACCACAGCCATTAACGAGGGATAACCCACGAACTGCCAGATGACCAAGAATGAAAGTAAGTACAGCAGTATAACGATTACACTCATAGTACCAGCCCCCTATTTCCCTTCCACCAGTCGTTAATACTCAATACCGTAACCTCGTGTTTTTTTGGATAAATACTTCACGAACTGATGCGGTCTGTTGTCCAGCCGAAGCGCTGGACGTTTTATGCAAACTTTCCTGAAGTTCCTGAAGCATTTTTGGTATGCTGCGATTTCTTCATACAATTCTCTCTCCAGCCCCACCATCACCAAATGGATTTTTCAGTTCCAATCATCTCCCATGTTCAAATTATGTATTCCCTTTCCTCTAACTCTTACCTCAAGCAGCCCTTTATCTTCACAATCCTGTTTTTATAAGCTCTTAGCTCTTTGAAATCCCGTATTGCAGTTTTTTTATTGACCCGTTCATTTAATCCCAGTTTCTCCAAATCAATCTTCCCCGGCTCAGGAATTAACGATAAAATATCTCCCGGAGTCTTCTTCGTAACTTCATTTAATTCTCCTTTGGGCTACCATCTCTAGATATTTCTCCGCTGTCATCTTAAAGTTTTTTGCATTAAGTATAAAACTATCAATTAATTCAGCCTGTTGCCTGCTCCATACTTCGTTTGGCACGCTCTTAACCCATCTTGCATAATAATGAATGAATTCCCGTCTTTCCTTCTGATTTTTCCCCTTATCATACTTCAATTCCATACTCCTCACCTCTGACGTTTAGTGCTTTCATAAATTCCCTCAGCCGATTTACTTCTATCTTTTCCCTAAAAATATCCCAGAGATATATTGCATCCTCTATATCCTTATCGCTACCCAGATATAACTTGTACGGTATCTGAAGTTCGATTGGAGAAATAAACAAACGCTTTTCTCCCAGAACTACTTCCAACCGGTTATCAATGGAGTATCTATCGAAATCATCCTTCACAAACTTCAGTTCAATATTTGGTATTATCGTATCTTCCTTTGCTATTCTCACCCTCAATCCCTCCTCAAGCATTTCATATAATCCTGTTACGTCTTCAGGATTTAAGAAATAATAACCATCTCTACCGAGCCTCTGGTAAAAAGAAGCAAACGTGTCTCTATCTATATATCTTATTATCGTGTCAATATCCTCAGTGCCACGTGCCCTTCCAAAAAGAATCACAACATATCCGCTTACAATCACGTAATCTACATACTCCTCAAGCAATTCCGTGAAATCCAAGACGAATCTATCCAACGTAGTAAAGACTTTGTTCTCAATTGCTATCTTCCCATGCTCATATTTCAGTTCCATACAATGCCCTTTATTTTATTCAATGCTCTCTCTGATGCTTTGCCAAGGCTTATCCGGTCATCCTTCATCCTTATAGAGTTCTATCGCAATTTTTCTCTGTTTTCACTTTTACTTACCTCACTATCTTCTACATTCTTAGAACATATAACATTTTCCCCCTCAAACTTATCCACAAATTCATCTTCATCTGAGGACTTCTCATATCTCTTCTCAAATCCTTCGACTTCTTCCCTTATTAATCCCAGCTTCGGCTCCGATAATGCAAGTTCTCTCCGAATCGATTCTTTAACGATTGTAACCTCTTCTTCTGCCAAGGATGTTTTCATTCCCGCCATCTCCTATGTTTTTATTTGCATTTATATTCATCATCTTCTTCACCCCATCCTCCCCAGCCAGAATATATAATTCGGATCTTTCAACCACTCCCTCATTCGGGGAGCCCATGAGAATACCCCACACTCCTCATACCTCTTCAATAACTCAACCGCTCTCTCAAATCCTTTTTTGAATATTCTTACAGAGGGCGTCTCCCCCAGCGTTTCGACGATTTTGGATAGTTTTTCCACAAGAAGCACATTAACTATACCTCCGCAATGTCTTGAATACCAGATTGAAGCCCTGTACAACGCACGATCGAGCCTGGTTAGTTTTCTCCAGTTACCGTTTCTAAGCCCTTTCTTCAGCCATGTGAGGAGTTTGCAGTGTTTAAGGATTTGCATGATGTTATTTTAGTTCATTCATAGCTATATAAAGCTATCTACCAATTTACCAATTCGGCATTTTACTGGTTGTTAGGGATAAAGCGGTATGATACCTTCTTGTCTTGTAAATATCAAAAATGATGAAGCTTGTTGGGAGCGATTTTCCTTAAGATGACAGATAGAATGAAAGAACTGAACTGGAAAGGAGTTAGGGAAGAGAAGCAAAAACAGAGAATGAGACCCCTGAAAAAGGTGGTAGCTATTGAGTCCTCCGAAACGGCTGTGAACTACTTGAAGAGGAACATGAAAGAGAGTCAGGTTGAGACCGTTGAAATAGCGAATAGAAACTGGACGGCATTGGATTAGGATATAAACGGAGGAAAAGGTAAGAAGCTACGAACTTGCTCGAAAAATTCAGCCAAGACAGATGATTAGGTAGTTATATTCTGCCAGTTCTCACGCAATGCATAAATAATCGCGCCAAATCCCAAACTAACTGCTATAATAACTATTAACACACCGGCATAGGGCATTCTGAAGAGCAGGCTTAGAATGACAAACCCGAGAACAAAAATCAGCAAATCATTAAACTTAAGCTTAACTTTAAATAAGTCCACAATCTTCCTGCCAACGGCGAAGGATACGAAAATACTGGAGAGCATCAATGCTATGATAAAA
>Ga0190305_1000413_pt1 | contig 10246 bp, 8 predicted proteins | sample 48700723_MG_FD_161678 | JGI IMG/M metagenome (GOLD analysis project Ga0190305, IMG submission 161678) | Hydrothermal vent sediment bacterial communities from Southern Trench, Guaymas Basin, Mexico - 4870-07-2-3_MG | ecosystem: Environmental > Aquatic > Marine > Hydrothermal vents > Sediment ... | reverse complement strand
GTCTTACCTGACGATGGTTACTATTTCAAGGTGGCAACAGATTACCATTCCAAAGGTAAAATCTCTCTAGACATGAGCGTTGAAGAGATTGTACACGCTGTGGCGAGAGAGAAAGGTTTGCCCTTGGAAAATTTTACCGTGATAATGTTAGAACGCGAAAGACACTTAGAATTACTAAAAACTCTTAGGCGGTTAGGCGTTAGAATCATTTTGATACCAGACGGCGACATCGCAGCAGCCGTTGTTACTTGTATTCCAGAATCAGGCGTAGACCTTCTGATAGGTGCAGGCGCAGGACCTGAAGCCACCATCGCTGCTACGGCCGTAAAATGTTTAGGCGGGACGATGCTTGTAAAGGTTTGGAAAGACAAAAAGGATGACCCTAAACGTTTGGAAAGATTAACAGAAGAAGGCGTTAATGTAGAGAAAATATACAGTGAAGAAGAATTAGCTAAGGGCAACGAGCTGGTTTTTGCAGCTTCTGGCGTAACGAAAGGCGAGTTACTGGATGGTGTACGGTTCATACCTAACGGAGCCATAGTAAGTTCCCTCTGTGTGAGACTGCCAAGCGGAACTATGGAAAAATCGGAAACAAAATTACAGTTTAAAGCTCATCCAATATACAAGCACTTTTTACCATAAGACTTTTGGCCAATTAACTGGTCATTTTTGAACAGAATATCTAATTACCATGACCAAACGAAAAAGGATAATAAGAGAGCTGCTGGAGTAAGGTGTTATGCCGTTTATACAGCGCCTAAAGGAAGAATTCTCTTTCATCAAAGGAAATTACGCCGTCCTCGTAGTAAGCTGGATTCTACTAGACTTTGCTTCAGAAATTCCCGCAGTCTACTATGCCCTTTACGTCCTAAAGTTAGGCGCTACTGAAACAATAGTCGGCATTATAGGGTTATCTCAATTTTTAGCTTTAGCATCATTACAATTTCCAGGCGGCTACATAGCAGACAAGTTCGGAAGAAAATGGATTATATGCACCATGACCTTCGGCGTGGCATTAAGCTACCTTTTCTACGCCTTGGCACCTTCATGGCACTTTATCCTCATCGGTGCAGTTTTAATGGCAATCTTCAACTCCACATATCAACCAGCATTAATGGCTATGATTGCTGATTCTCTACCCCCTGAAAAAAGGGGAATGGGATTCGGAATAGTAACCCTTATTGGAAGCGCTTCCACAACTCCGGGGCCTGTAGTTGCATCATTACTTTACAGCGCTTTTGGTTTAGAGTATGGGATGCGAGTTGCCTACACTATTGTTGTTGCATTATTTCTTGCTGCTGCAATTTTGAGAACCTTTCGTTTAAAGGAAACCATTAAAACGGCTGAAAAGCCCAGTTTTAAGGACCTTTGGAGGAGTTATCCTACAGCAGTTAGGGAAACTTTGGGGGTTTGGAGAAAGGTTCCTAAATCCTTATTCTATCTCGTCTGGTCAGTTATAATCGTGCAATTTGGAGTCTCTGCTGTAATGTTATTTTTCTCTGTTTACGCTGTAAACGACCTCCTAATTGACGGTGCTCTTTGGGGAATATTAAACATAGCCGCACCCATCACGACAATAATTTTTGCCATACCTATTGGAAAAATTGTGGATAAAGTAAACAGAAAAATTCCCACCTTGCTAGCTTACGGGCTTTTTGTCTTTGCCATGTGGTTTTTCGTGAATGGAAACGTTTTGCTTGTCCTTATTTCCTTAATTCTTGTAGGTGCTGGAGAAGTTATGATGAACACTGGACTTAGCGCTTTAATGGCTGACTTAACGCCAAAAATGGAAAGAGGAAAAGTAAACGCATTCATGAACTTTGCCAGTTTTCTGTTTATGGCGTTAGGAAACTTTGTAGGAGGCTTCCTATACGAACACGTTTCTCACCAGCTACCATTCTATATAGCAATAGCCCTGGTAATCCCATCATTCATTTTAACCCTAATCCTAGTTAAAGAACCAGAAAAAAGAGAAGAATAAAATCCAAAACAACTGTTACGGGTTTGGTCAGATTTTACCCCATGATTTTAGGTAGACAAACTTGAAACACTCAATCCGATGTATAAATAAACTCTGGTTCCTTTTCCAAGTCTTGTGGTGAAATCTTTCTTCTAGGCCTAGTTAATAATAGAATATGTTGCATTTCTTGGATATTGTGTATTTTCGGCGGCACTATGTCTATGTTATTGAAGAAAAGCCAACCAAGAGCGGCTATGCTGGCTAGATCCCAAAATCTGTATTCCAATGCAGCAATCTTTGTAAATCCTGGAAGTGTATATGTTACTCTCTTAAAGACGCCTCGCTTTTCATCATATCCCCTGTGAATTGAGATAACGGTTAAATTCTCGCCGGATTCGCCTTCCACCAAAAAGTCTTTGTAGCCTATCCTGTAGAAAATGTTGAAAACCCTATCAACCTCATCTAATGCCATTACTCCCTCGTCTTTTAACAAATAGCAAATTGAAGCATAGGCTCTTGCCATATTCCAAGGGTCTAGGTGGGGAGTAGAAAGACCCCACAATAACACTACATCATAGTATTTTCTTCTATTCGCCATAACCTCATGCAACCGTGAAACATCAGCCACGATACTTTCAACTTCGACTCCCTTAACATCCTTAACCCACTCTTTCACTAATTGCAAATCACTTGCCCTTACATCACTAACGGTAAGACTCACGTCAATTTTCTTCGATGATAAAGCCTTAGCCAAAGCAGCACCAGCTATCCCCGAACCTGCCATGACATCCAAAACTTTCAGAGAGCATTTTCCACTCAAAAACTTGAAAAACGTATGATTTGCTAACAGAAAGCTAAACAGCTTAACAATCTTATCAAAACGAGCCTGAGCCTTCGAGTCGTCAGGTCTCATTGGCCATGGAGCAACCTTATACAACTTCTCCAAATCCATTATGCCCAACCTGCCAAACTTACTTTTTACCTCAAAGCGTACTTAATACTTCCGCACATATTATATGGAACTGATTCTGCAGTATCTACTACCCTTGCAAGCGCAGTTTCATATCTTAGGCAAATTGAAGAGTCCCGAGTTTCTACTCACTAAGGCGGTTAAACCTGTGAACCGCATTACAAACATGGTAAGAACCGCGGAAATGCAAAAACAACATGTTTTAATATAAAGTTAATGGGGCTGCCCGGATTTGAACCGGGGTCCCGAGCGCCCGAGGCTCAGAGCCTAGACCAAGCTAGCCGACAGCCCCCTTTCTTAAGCATTACATGTTTTTACATGCATAAAAATAAGTGTTCCTTAAACTCTTTAAACAGTTGTCTTCAATAGTATTTTGCTGTTAGAGGAGTGGGCTGAAGAAAATGTCTGTTCTTCGTCGTATGCGTGGTGTTAAAATATTAAAGGCTGTTTCATCTCCTGTAAGGCTTAAAATTTTAAATTTGCTTTTTGATAAAGGGCCTCTTTCCTATACTGAGTTAATGAATTCTCTGAAGATGAATCCGGCTAGGGATGCTGGAAGGTTTGCTTATCACCTTAAATTTTTGCTGAAGGCGGATTTGATTGAAGCAGATGTAGAGTCAAAGAAGTATTGTCTAACAGACTTGGGTAAGCTGGTAATTGATGTTGCGGAGAAAATTGAAAGCAAAGCTTTTAGGCGGAGAAAAAAGCTTGTCCGCACATCCAGGCTTGCATTAGAAGAGTTTGACGCAAACAAGATTGCCAGTTCGCTTGTTAAAGAGGCGAAGATGCCCGCTGAGCTAGCGCAAAAGGTAGCTAAAGAAGTGGAAAAAAGATTGGTTAAATCTAAAACGAAATATTTAACCGCGCCTCTGGTTAGAGAGGTTGTAAACACGGTATTAATTGAAAAAGGTTTAGAAGATTACCGCCACAAACTTACCCGCTTAGGACTTCCAGTCCACGATGTTCAAGCACTTATAGAAGACAAAGGCAAAAATTTTCAAGGAGCAGCATCTGTGCACGAAACAGCGGGGAAAATAACCCTTAGCGAATACACGCTTTTAAACGTCTTTCCAAGAGATGTGGCGGATGCCCACTTATCCGGCGCTTTACACGTAAAAGATTTGAGCTCTTGGATTCTCAAGCCTGAAGGAATAATCCATGATTTGAGGTTATTTTTTGCAAAAGGCTTAAACTTGGAAAAAGTTGACCCGCTTAAAATTTCTCGTCATCCACCCAAAAATTTCGAGTCTGCTCTTTCCATGATACTTAATATCTTGCTGAATTCTGCTAAGGAAACATGTGAATCCCAAACCTTGGAATATTTCAACGTGTTTTTAGCTCCCTTCGCAAAAAATGAAAATCCTCAAAAAATAAAGGACGCACTAAGCTCTTTCATATTTTCTATACATCAGCATGTGGATGCTTCTCTCTGCTTAGAGCTGGCAATCCCAAATTTTATCGCTGAAAAACCAGCCATAGGCTCTTCTGGAAAAATCGTTGGCAACTACAGAGATTTTGATGACGAAAACAGACTTTTGACATCTTTCCTTTTTGAAATATTTGCTGAAGAAAACAACCGAAAACCCTTGACCAACCCTAAACTTATCCTAAAAATACGTCCAGAAACTTTCAACGATGAAAAAGCAAAAGAACAACTTTTGAAAGCTCATAAGCTAGCTTCAAACGGAGAAAGCATATACTTCGCGAATCTATGCGAAAAAGACCATAGCTTTTCCGTTTTTTCAACATCTGGATTTAAACTTGATGCAGATTTAAGTGGCGACTGGGAAATTGACACGCTGCGCACTGGCTGTCTTGGAAGCGTATCTATCAATTTGCCACGTATAACATACGAGTCTGAAAAGGATGAACAAAAATTCTTCGAAATTCTAAAAGAGAGGGTTGAAATGGCAACCCGCGCGCTAGAAATTAAATATCGAATGATTAGACGACACCGTGTAGGATTGCTTCCATTTCTGCTGCAAGAAATCAATGGCGACCGTTATCTCCGACTAGAAAATTGTTCTCGCCTAATTAACTTGGTAGGCTTTAAAGAAGCTGTAGAAGCCTTTCAGCAAGAAAGCTTTTACGAAAGCGAAAAAACCTTGGATTTCGCTCGCAAAATGATTACCAACATGTTAAAAATTGTCCATAAAACGGGCAAGAGAAGAGGGAAACGCCTTTTCATAGCGAGGCTTCCAGATTTTGAGGCTTCCGAAAGGCTGGCACGTTTAGACATTGAAAAATACGGTGTTGCAAAAGTCAAATTCTCCGGCTCAAGGGAAAAACCCTATTATTCAACGATTAATAGGCTGACACTTCAAGATGATACCATGCCTTTAAAAATCTTAAATTCTGTAAAGCAGATGAACGAGTTTCTGGAAGGCGGAAACCTGACGGCTATTGAATTGGGTAATTCAGAATATGCTCCTGAAGCCTTATTTTCCATTACCCAACACGCCCTTAAAGACAGCGGAATAGACTTGCTTACGTATAACCGCAAATTAACCTATTGCCTTGGCTGTAAGAAAAGCTGGTTTGGTTTTCTACACAAATGTCCTTCCTGCGGTTCTACTGGAAATATTAAAACCTTCGACAGGTTTGCTTCGGCTTAAAGCCTTATTTTACTGCACCAAGTATTAGGGAGAGAATAGCCATTCTGACAACTATACCATTCCAAACCTGCTGGAAATATCGTGCATAAGGTGTATTGTCAACTTCTGCGGCTATTTCATCAACTCTTGGAAGTGGATGGAGAATTATTAAGTCTTTTTTGGCGGCGGTTAAAGTTTTTATGTCAATTTTGTAGAAGCCTTTCACTTTGGCGTATTCGGCTGGCTCTGGAAAACGTTCTTTCTGAATTCTAGTCACATATAAGACGTCGACGATGGGAATGATTTTTTCAAGATTTCTTTTTTCTGTTACTGGGATTTTCTCTTTTATCGTTTGGAGAACCTCTTTTCTCATTTTTAGGGTGTCTGGAGAAATCAAAAATAGTTCGATATTGTAGAGGGAAAGAGCATAAGCGAGAGAATGAACTGTTCTTCCGTATCTTAAATCACCTACAAAGGCTATTTTCAACCCGTCAATTTTTCCCTTTTCCTTTCTTATCGTATACAAGTCCAAAAGAGCCTGCGTGGGATGTTCTTCTGCACCGCTGCCGCCATTAATCACTGGAATCCGCGCGAATTCCGCTGCAAGTCTTGCTGCTCCCTCTAACGGGTGTCTTAAGGCTATTACGTCAGCATAATTTTCTACGGTGCGAACAGTGTCTGCAAGGTTTTCGCCTTTCTTTACCGAGGCTATTTCTGACTCGGCAAAACCTATGGTTGAGCCGCCTAACTTGTGCATTGCTGCTTCGAAGCTTAAACGCGTGCGGGTGCTTGGTTCAAAAAATAGTGTGGCAAGAATTTTTCCTCTAAGCATGTCTGAGCCTTTAACGGCTATTGGTTCCATGGTTTCGGCAATTTTTAAAATGTAATCGATTTCTTTGCGGGAGAAATCTTTGACGGATATTATATCTCGGTCTTTAAACTCCAATTTTACACCTCAAAAGAATCTGTGTAACTTCTAAATAACTTTTTATCGTATGCCGGGTAGCTGTAGTTTAAAATTTTTTATCCTAGTTTGGGGTATAGCCTTGGTTAAGGAAGGATTGTCTTTGAGTGAAACAGAGCTGCGTGTTTCAAAAATTAAGAATGGCACCGTTATCGACCACATTTCTGGTGGTCACGCATTAGATGTTGTTAAGATTTTGGGAATAACTGGAAAAGAGAAAAAAGTTATTACCATAGCCATTAACGTGCCCAGCAGACGTTTCAAAACTAAGGATATAATTAAAATTGAAGGTAGAGAGCTAAATCCGCAGGAAGTGCATAAGATTGCTTTGCTGGCTCCTCACGCCACCATTAACATAGTTCGCAATTATAAGGTTGTAGAAAAGCAGAGGGTTAAACTTCCGAAAATCATAGAGAACATTCTTAAATGCGCGAACCCCGCCTGTATAAGTAATAGTAACGAGCCGGTGCAGGCTAAGTTTTACGTGGAAAGTGAAGAGCCTCTTTTGCTGAAATGTCACTATTGCGGTTTTATAATGGAGAAAAAGGATATATTGGAGCAGTTTTAAAGGGCGTTTAGAGTATTCGGAATTTTACATAATGTTTATATCGTAATTTATGCGATACTGATTATAGAATATGTCTGTATAAGGACATATCGTATATGTGTAAAACAGAAATACAAAAGAAGGATGAATAAATGTTCGACACGCTGGAAATCCTCCTCTTCACCTTCTGGACGATTTTCGTAGTTTACGCTACATGGTATTTCACGTCAGCAAAACACTATGCACCCTTAACTTATACTGAAGCAAAAATCCTATGGAGCATCCACAAACAAAGCGTTAAGTGCAACTCGAAAAAGTGGAAGCCAATAAAGCGGGGAAACAAAATAGTGGGTTACGAATGTGAGTGTGGATACAAGCACGTGCAGAAACGCCCCCTAGTAAGCAATACACCCCTACCCACAGTTCACCAAGGGAAAATGGAAAACAACGTGTTCAACAAACTCCACACATCCTACGAATAAAACACACGAAAATATGAATTTAGTTCGGAGGAACCTTAAGCTTAAAACTGAAAATTGCGAGGCTACAAGAAGTCTTAAGCTCCTAGCAGAAGCTCAATGCTGTTGTTAAAAAACACGAATCGCAAAAGTTTTTCAATAAAATAAAAGCGCCGCCGGTAGGACTCGAACCTACGACCGACTGGTTAACAGCCAGCCGCTCTACCGAACTGAGCTACGGCGGCATCCTCAGGCTTATACGTTTTCAAACTTTCACGCATATTTAAATTTAGTTATTTCATCCTTCTTTTACGGTTATTCCCGCTCTTTCGACTTTATACTCTGTTATTTTGACAAAGATTCGGTAAAAGGTTTGCATGAGGCTTGCATACCATTTTCCAGCAAAAGATAAACTAATAAGTTCATCCACCCAGCGGAAATCATGTCTTAGACATTTGATTAATAATTCTCTATGCAACTGGCTCATCTCTGTCTCTTTAAACCATTCTTCACTCTTCAATTTGCCCATGGGAACAAAAAACAACGGCACAATCAAACTTCTAACATCTTTAAGGTCATCCATCAACTCTATAGTTTTCAGCAGATCATCTTCAGTCTCTCCAGGAACACCTACAATAAGCGTACACGCGGGAACAAGCTTGTAATCATGCATCAAACCCATACCAGCGCGGACAACTTCCGGCCATTCTTCAGGCTTAAAAGGATGAGCCTTGGCACGCATTATTTTTTTGGCAAGTTCTGCTGAGCCTGTTTCTATGCCTATTTCAGCACCCCACCAAGGCTGTTTTTGAGTAATAATTTCAGAAATTTTCGCGAAAAGCTTTGGTTTTGATGCAACTGCCGCAAGGGAGCAGTGGCTCCAACCAATACTCTCACATTTTTTGAGGACAAGCTCGTGAAGTTTTACAAGCTTTTCATCGTCTGGAATTGTGTTTTTAGAACCGTAAAGCATGACATCTTCCGCATGAAGATTAACATGTTTAAAATATCCACTTTCTATATTCACGTCTATTTCTCGCATTATTTTCTCGTAAGGATACCATCTTAAAGGCCTCAAGGTGACGCTGCAGAATTTGCAACCGCGACAGCAACCACGTCCAATCTCCACTAAACCGTTAATAGACGGTGCTTTAATCTCTGGTATTTCCTCTAACCTCGGGGTCTCTTTAACGTCAACTTCATAATATCGCGGAAGCTCTTCATCATTAATCGCGGCTCTGACAATTTTCCCAATAATCCTTTCCGCTTCACCCTCAACAATACAGTCTATCCCATACTTTTCCACAAATTCCGGTCTATAACGAAATTGCCAAACACCCGGCCCACCTACAATAACCTTTAGACCATGTTTTTTTGCTTCTCTAATTGACGGGTTTTCTAACAAGGCACGAAAATACTGGGCAAGAAAGGGCTCCTTTTTCAACACGAAGGCAAAGGTTGTGGAGGCTGGACCAAGTCCGAAGGGATCCATTACGTGTATGCCTAAAACTTTTGCTTCGTGAATGTATTTTCTAAGATGTGTTGGTGCCACTGTTAGAACGTCGAAGCCTTCGTTAAGAAGTTGGGCTTCGATTTTTCTTAATCCATAAGGCGCTGCGATAGGTATGCCCTTATTTGTTTTTATAGGCGGAAAGAAAAGCCAACCATACAATTGGTCAGGAATAAAGTTAGGGGGAGCACATGTTCCGAATCCTATGAAAATGTTTTTATGGTAATCACTCATCAAAGTTCGGTCGGCAGTTAACACTATCTTGTTGCCAACCGATTTTTCTGACAATCTAAATTCCAGCCTTTAAAGTCTCTAATAAACCAACAAATAAAAGGTTATTTTTTAGCTTAAAATTTGTGGTGGAACCTTTGCCAAATAATTCAATACGGGCAATTAAAGAAAAGCAAAATCATTAGGTTTTACCTTTTTGTTGAGAAAGATGTATATTTTAGATTTTCCAATTAGGTGGAAGACTCTTGGAGAGTTGGAGAATTGAAGAGAATACTAGAAGTTAGATGGCATGGAAGAGGCGGTCAAGGAGCATGGACAGCCAGCGAGTTGCTTGCAAGAGCAGCAATTTACGAGGGAAAATACATCCAGTCTTTTCCAGAGTTCGGTCCCGAAAGAATGGGAGCGCCAGTAGCAGCTTTTACAAGAATAAGCACGGAACCAATTCAAATACACTGCGCAGTTTACAATCCCGACGTAGTAGCCGTTTTAGATCCAACATTATTAAAAACGGTTCCAGTAACTAAAGGATTAAACGAGGAAGGAACCATCATAATTAACTCCAAGGAAAATCCTGCTGACACGAGAAAAATGCTTAACACGGACAAAGGCAAAATCTGGACTGTTCCAGCAACAGAAATCGCTATGAGAATTTTGGGGAGACCTATAACAAACACAGCTATGCTGGGGGCAGTGGCACGTATAACCGGAGCAGTAAAGCTGGAAAGCATCGAAAAGGTTGTTGAAGAACGGTTCCGGCGGGATATTGCAGAGAAAAACGTTGCTGTGGTAAAAGAAGCATATAAGGAGGTAAAATCTGAATGACATCTCAGGGAAAAAGTTGGAAAGAAATTGCGCCAGCTGGTGTATGCTGGAAACCCAGCACTGAATATTTGACTGGAGATTGGAAAACATACACGCCTATAAGAGATTTGGAGAAATGCACTCGATGTTTGCTTTGTGTGATTTTCTGTCCAGAAGGAGCAATAAACTGGAATGCTGAAAAAGAGGATAT
>Ga0190305_1000411_pt1 | contig 10256 bp, 10 predicted proteins | sample 48700723_MG_FD_161678 | JGI IMG/M metagenome (GOLD analysis project Ga0190305, IMG submission 161678) | Hydrothermal vent sediment bacterial communities from Southern Trench, Guaymas Basin, Mexico - 4870-07-2-3_MG | ecosystem: Environmental > Aquatic > Marine > Hydrothermal vents > Sediment ... | reverse complement strand
CTCCCAACTAATATATATACTCACCTTTATTTATAAATTTTTCGGTTCTTTTTATGAAAAAATTTCAGTATGAATATTTTATGCATACAAATATTAGCTGTAGAAACAAATTCTAAAAGTCTTATTTATTTTGATATATATTGTCTGAAAATCTTCACCTTTGCGATTTTTTCTACTGTGAATGATAGAAGGATGAGGTATAATGCACCGAAGATACCAAAGGAGGCTGAAGAAAAGAAGAAGGAACTCCTTGGGCAATAAGCACTCGGGCAACTAAAAAAATGAAGAAATACTACCATGCTAAAAGCACTGTAAATAAGGCAAAAACTAATAATTCCTATAATATCATCTCGTAAAGATACTGATCTTCGGAGTAAATAAATCAAGATAAAAACAGGAATAATTTCACATAAAGACCACCATGGAAAATACCCATACCATATACAGACCTTCTCCCATAGATAAAAAATTCCGTACTCGTCTGCGTGCTGTATAAAAATAGCGATAATTAAAGCTGGAATAAAATATCCTAAAAAAATTATTTCGTATTTTCTTTTAAAAATAACTGTAATAAAAGGGGTAAAGGATACTAAAAATAAAGAATACAGAATGATCTTCCAGAACTCTGAAGGAGGGAACATTTCAGCTCTTTCTAAGTAAAGTATTAGGTCACGGATCAAAAAAGTTCTTAGTAAATATTCAAAGATGATAAACAAAATAAGAAAAATAAGGCTATATTTTATATTTTCTGTGGAAAACAAGCTTCTTGTTATATTTTTTTTATACATATTTACACCATCTATGGACAACTACAGTCCCAAGATTCATACCAATGACATATAGTTCCTGTTCTTGTTACTCTTCCCAGATAATCTTCATAAAGCTTTCGATGTGTGCAATTATCATACCATACTCCATATTTATCACATTGCTGTGTCCAAGTTCCTCTACAGTAAGCTCTTACGGTGTATCCCCACAACTCATTTCCAAAGAGTACGCATTTAACCGTCTCCCAAGTCCATTGTTTTGGACCACAATTTCTGTATTCTATGCGATATTCACCAATACAGATATAATAATCATCTTGTTTATAAATTTTTTGCTTATAAAAATAAATGCTAAATTTTGGTTATTTTTAAATATTAATATTTCATTGTGATGTTTTTCTTTTGTTTCATTTTGTCATAAGCTCAGAGTTTATGCATTTTTTAGAAAGGAGAAAAATTTTTAAACTTCTTTCCATAAGAGTCTGCAGGTGAAAGAATGGCAGAGGTAATGTTTTCCGATCTTTCAGGGTGGGAAGTATTTAACAGACTGAAAGAATACTTTTTGAGTATTGAGGACAGAAGAAATATTTTAGCCCGTATCAGAGATTTAATTGAAGGAAAAAGAATAAAGGGAGGAGTAAAATCTGTAAAAGAAAAGGGAAACAGATTTACTGAAAAAACAGAGAGAAGAATTTATTTCTGAGAAAAATGAAAGAATAAATAAAATCAAAGAGGAAATGCATAAAATAACTTTCAAGGAGGAGGAATATGTAAAAAATTGAATTGTCTTGGAAATATGATGATTACAATACACCCTGAAAGTTCTTATGCGCCAGGGAGTACAGGAAAAATAGATCTGAGAGTGAACGAAGTTTGGAGCTTTGAATGAACGAATCTTGGACTTGTAAAAAAACAAATGAAAAAGTAATGGGAGATTTAATGATTATGTGGACATATAGCTAACAACTCACCTGAGTACTCAATTGAGTACTCAATTGAAGACAAAGTTTTTATATCTCAAAGAAAGGAAATAATATGTCATGACAAATAATCCTGACACGTGAATAAGGGAAGAAAAGATATAAAAACATAGAGGAGGTGATAATGAATGATGAGAAGAATATATGCTATATGGATTATAGTATTGGTGTGTGGAGCCAGTATAGTGATAGCTACATCATTTTCAGGAAAAGATATTGATATAAAAACCGAAAATACAACAGGATCGATTTCACAGCCAAGTATGCAGGAAGAACTTAAGAAACCTATAAATAAAATAAATGAGATACTCGTAACTCGCACTTTGACAGATTCTATTAGCTTAGAAGAAATGAGGGTAATGAGAGATACATTGATAAATGATTTCATTAGTAAATTTGGAAAACCAAAGCATCCTATTATTACAGCTGAGCCCGAAGTTCCAGAAGGAGCATATATAGTAGCTTTTGGATTCAAGATATACTCAGATGGAATGACTATGGAGTATGTAGGAATAGCAGGTGATGCGGAATCTGTACCGATCATCCACCAAAGAGCACAAAAATGGAGAAATAAAGAAATCTTAGGCTCAAACGCATATTGGGGACTAATTTGCATGGACGAAGGAGATTACTTCAAGAGCCCTTATGGAGGAGTTACCAACAATTTTGAATGTCGTTATCTATACAATGACACTTCTCCCTCAAGAGATTGGTTTGCTATAAAACAGGAATTTGAGATGGTGCCTGGCTGTGTAGAGTATGGATCCAGCTGGAAAAACAAGGCAGGATATCCAAAACATGATTGGTCTGCAAGTACTCTTGGAAATCCCCAGCTGCATGAACATGATCCTTTGGGAACATTTACAGGTACACAAACTATAAGTGTCTCTATCTCAAGTGGTGGTGCTACGTGGTCATGGAGCTATACGCAGCCTGATGTGACTACATACGACTATTCCAGTACAAATACAGAAATAGCAAAATGGAAAATGGTATTTAACAGTGACGCATCCAAAGGATCTACAGGAGGAATGAAACCTGGAAGTAGCTGTGGTGTGAATCAACATATATCTGGTACTTATAGGATATTAGATTTGGAGGCAAAGGGAGAATTTGCCAATTGGCTGACCAACACGTATCTGACTCACTTGTGGCACATAAATGTAACCTATTGATCTCTTTTTTTCATTTTTTAGAAATAGAAAGGTTTTGGATCATTGATAACAACTCCTGTTTTTAAATTCAAAGAAACCGAAGTATCCCGTTCAAGAGAAATAAAAAGATATAAGTAATTCTCAGCATTGTTTCTTATTCACATAACTTCGAAACATCTTTAAATATAGCTTCCTTAGGAGAGATATGATCGTTCATACTGCTGACTCTCACCTTGGACTCACGAGATACTACAGGATAGATCCTGAAACAGGACTGAATATTCGTCTTATGGATTTCTGTCATGCTTTCAGAAACGTTGTGGATTTTGTTGTGGAAAATAAGCCAGAATTATTTTTAATATCAGGAGATCTGTTTGATAAAGTGAATCCCACAAACTTCATCCGGAAATTTGTGCAGGAGGAACTCTTCAGAGTATCAGAAGCCAGAGTAGATACATTCATAATTCCTGGAAACCATGAGACACCGAGAACAAGAGGAGTTGCAAATCCTCTTACACTTTACAGACATATTCCTCATATCTTCATAGGATTAAAACCTTTTGAAAAGAGAATAGGGGATTACAGAATATATGGTGTTCCCTATACAGAAAACCCGGAGAAATATATAAGGAATCCAGAAAAAGGGAGTAAAAATATTTTGATGCTCCATACCACCGTGGAGGGGGCAAAGCTTTCGAGTGAGAGATACATGTCATTTGATGAGAGTTCCATCCTTTTTTCAAAGATACCTGATTATGATTATATTGCTCTCGGGCATGTGCATAAGTTTCAGATACTCAGAGAAAAGTTTGTTTATCCAGGAAGCTTAGAAAAATATGATTTTTCTGAGATAAATGATGATAAGGGATTTGTTGTTGTCGATGGAGATATAGAGCTGATAAAAACTGAAACAAGGGAGATGATGGAGTTCACCGTATCATGCGAAAATAAAACAGGATTTGATATCACAAAAGAGGTTCTGGAAAGACTTGAAGGGATAGAGGATAAGATAGTGAGGGTATCCTTGGAGGGAAAGATACATGCTGCTGATAAAAAAAATATAAATTATCAGAGGATAAGAGAAAAAGGAAACTCTGCTCTGTATTTTGTTTTAAAGGATGTCATGGTAACTGAAAAAGTCCCTGATTTCAGAGAAGAAAAATTTCTTTTTTCTCCGAAAAAAGAGCTTAAAAATTATCTTGAAATATCCAATCAGGAATTTGCATATGATGCCGGAGCTGAGATAATAGACGAGGTGCTGGGAATTTGATAATTGAAAAAATATCTCTCTACAACTTTAAAAAATACCGAAAATCAGATATAGTTTTTAAAAGGGGAATAATGGGGATATTCGGGAACAACGGCGCAGGCAAATCCACGATCTTTGATGGGATAACATGGGCTCTCTATGGGAAAACTCAGGCAACAGAGTTAGCAGGATTGAATCAGGAGGATTTGATAAGAGATGGAGAAGAACAGATGGGTGTTGAGTTATTTTTTTCCTTAGGGAAGAATAAATATAGAGTATCAAGGTATCTCGATAGAAGAGGGGTGAATGCAAAACTATGGATGAATAATAGGATTCAGGCTACAAAAACAAGAGAAGTTGGGAAGATGATAGAGAAAATCCTTGGTTTGGATTCAAAAGCTTTTGTGGCATCTTCGTTTATAAGACAGAGGGAAATAGATCTTTTGAGTTCTAAAAGACCATCTGAAAGAAGAGGAATTATTAACAGACTTTTCAATTTAAAGATCTATGAAAAATTTGAAAAATCTGCAAAAGAAAAGAAAAAAGCAGAGGAGATGGAGTTAAAGTCACTGACAGGAAAAAAAGAAATACTGGAAAATGAAATAAAAGAAATGAAAACACTGAAAAACAAAAGAGATCAAATGAAAAGTGATTTTGAGAAAATATCCAAAAAATACACAAAATTCAAGAATATTCTTGAAAAAAAGGAAGATGAATTAAAAATACTGGAAAAACAAAAAAGAATATATGATGAAACTATTAAAAAAAGAGATGTCTTCTCTGAAAGAATGAATTCTAAGAGAAGCTATCTCGATAGTCTCACCAAGGATCTGGATAATATAAAGATGGCAGAAAAAGAATACAATGAAAAAATTCCTTACTATAAAGAATATATCTCCTTAAAAGAGAAGTTTAAGGAAATTGAACAGAAAAGGGATAGATATACAGAGATAAAAAACAGATTAAATTTAGAGGAGAGCAATCTGAGAACAGAGGTAAAGAATTATGGACTCAATATAGAAAAAGCTGAGAAAAATATAAAGGATAATCTGGAGAAAATAAAAGAATTTGAAGAAAAAATAAGAAAACTCCCAGATATCAGGGAAAAAATCCTGAAGTATAGAGAAAAAAACGAAGAAATAGAAAAAAATGAAAAAAATATTGAAAAGATATTGAAAAAAATAAATGAACTTGATCAGGCTCTTACAAAATATGAAACAGAGAAGAGTAATCTTATGAATAGCCTGAATGAAATTAAGGGGATAGGAATAGGAAAAAAATGTCCTCTGTGCAAGAGAGAACTGGATGAGGAGCATTATCTGAAGTTAACACATGAATATGGAGATAAAATTAGAGAAAAAGAAGAAATCATATCAAAAATAGAGAAAAAGAGAAAAAGAACTCTCGAACTTCTGAACGAAAAGAAAAAATACATTGAAAAATTAAAATCGGAAATTAAAAACATGGAAACTTTACAGGAAATGGAGAAAAAACTTAGCATATCTGAATCTGAGATAATAAGACTGAAAAAAGAGATAGAAGATTTGAGAAAGGAAATAGATTTACTGAAAAAACAGAGAGAAGAATTTATTTCTGAGAAAAATGAAAGAATAAATAAAATCAAAGAGGAAATGCGTAAAATAAGCTTTAAAGAGGAGGAATATGTAAAATTAAAAGAGGAGCTGGAAGAAAAAGGAAAAATTGAGAAAATTATATCTGTGCTTAAAGAAAAAATTTCAAAAAAAGAGGAGATAGAAAATAAAATAATTTCTCTCAATAAAGAGATAGAAGAAGTTGCAAAATCGATGCAGGAATTATATAGAATTATTGAAGAAAAAAAAGTATATGCAGAGAAATACGAAGAGGTGAAAGGAGAGATAGAAGAAATGAGAAAATTATATCTTGATCTCGCAAAAAGATATACAGAAAAATCTACAGAACTAAAGACAATAGAAAAGAAAATAGAAGAGTTAGAATCTAAAAAACATGAACTTGAAGAGATAAAGAGATTGATAAGGGATAAAGAGGATAATATACGAAAATACTCCATACTTTCTGAAGCATTTGTTGATATACCTGTGAATATCCAGAATAGATTAAAACCAAGGATAGCATTCGAAACATCGCAGTTGACAGATGAGATGACTGAGGGGAAGTACAGTGAGATACAGTTAGATGAAGATTATGGCATTCTTGTGGGATATGATAATGATTTTTATCCTATCTCAAGATTTTCAGGAGGTGAGAGAGATCTGATAAACCTATGTCTGAGAATAGCAATCTCAAGAGTCCTTGTTTCTCTGTCATCTGAGCATGGTTTTTCACATATCAGATCACTTTTTCTCGATGAAGTTTTTTCAAGTCTTGACCATGAGAGGAGGAAAAATTTACTCAAAGCCCTGTATAGACTGAAAAATCATTTTGAGCAGATACTCGTTATCACCCATGTGGAAGATATAAAAACATCTGTTCCCTACTTTATATACGTAGAGGAAAAAGATGGATACAGTGTTGTGAGGGTCTGAATGTTTGATATGAGAGAATTCGGTATAGAGATAAAAGAGGAGAAAGAGAAGTTTATTTATAGAAGGAATGGAACAGAAAAGGTAATTTTTGGAAAGAAGATACAGTTTGATCTGTTTCCAGTGGCTCCATCAGGTATATCCAGCTATCTTTACCTGAAACTCAGAACTCCTATCATGATACAGCCTGAAAATAAAATAAAGTTTAGAATAACAGCTCCATATGATATAGAGGTGAGAGCTTTAAAAAAGGGAAAGTGGATCTCCATAGAGAGGATAGTTACTCAGAATGAGAAATATGCTCTATACGGTCCCATAGAATCTGGAGTTCTCTGTCGATACTTTGAATCCGATATAGGAGAAAGAGAGGATACTGCCATTCTGGATCTCGGTATAGAAAATCAGACAAAGGAATGGCAGGAGATCAATAAGATAGTATTTCCGATCAATTTTGATCTTTCCTATGACAAAAAAGTTCATTATCCTCAATTCGATCTTACTTTAACCAGCATAGGCCTGGTGATATCAAAAAAGGATACATTAAAAGGAATTAAAGAGATTGAAAAACTTATAAACGTCCAGAAAAAATACACGATGTTATGGGGATACTGATGATAGATATTATGGATCTTCTCGGCTCAATAGAAAACAAAGAAATATTTGGTCACTCCCTGAGTTCATGGATACTCTCTCTTGTAATTCTGATCATAGGAATTGTTCTTGCAAAGTTTTTTTCTCATGTCACATGGAAATGGACAAGAAGTAGGTTAGAGAGGCATGAACAGGAGACCTTCAAAAAGATAGTTTACTACTTTGTGGTGATAGTATTTGTGATGGAATCTCTGAATAATCTGGGGATTGATTTTTCAGGAGTTCTTGTGGCAGGCGGAGTTATGGGTATAGTTCTTGGATTTGCGAGCCAGACTGTTGTCTCGAATCTCATCTCAGGGATCTTTATGTACTTTGATAAACCACTGAAGATCGGAGATCACGTTGTGATAGAGAACGTAAATGGTGTCGTTATGGATATAGATGTTCTCTCAACAAAGATAAGAACATGGGATGGAAACCTTGTCAGAATCCCCAATGATAAGCTCTTTAACTCTATAATAGAGAACAAGGTTTCCAATGAAGTTAGAAGAATAGAACTGAGTGTGGGAATAGCATATAAGGAAGATATCGATAAAGCTATAGAAACTATAAGAAATGTTCTGAATGGACATACATATGTTCTTGTGGAGCCATCACCTGTGATCTTTGTAAATGACCTTGGAGACTCCTCTGTGAATATAACAATCAAAGCGTGGTCACCGAATGATTATGCCTATCAAACAAAGATTTCTCTTCTGAAGCTTATAAAGGAAGCTTTCGACAGGGAAGGGATAGAGATACCGTTCCCCCAGAGGGATATATGGATAAGAAAAAGGGATTAGCTATACTTACAGGAAGTCTTTTTAACATAGGCGCAGATATACCTCTATGAAGATCATAGTCCATGGAGGAGCATGGGCGATACCGGATGATGCCGTAGAGGATCATCTTAAAGGTGTTACCCAGGCTGTAAAAAAGGGAATGAAGGAAAAAAATGCTATAGATGCTGTGGAAAAGGCTATAATCACAATGGAAAATGATCCAGCATTTGATGCAGGATATGGATCTTTTCTCAATGAGGATGGAAAAATAGAGATGGATGCTATAATTGCACAGAACTCATGTTTCGGAGCTGTAGCAGGAGTTAGCAGGATAAAAAATCCCATTTCACTGGCAAAAAAGATCCTGTATGATGAAAATGTGAACTTTCTCATAGGTAGAGGAGCTGAGAGATATGCTGAGAAAAATAACATTTCTCTCTGCGACGAGAAGGAACTTATTCTGGAGAGAGAAATGAAAAGATGGAAAAAGATAAAAAAAGAAAATAAAAAGCCAGAGGATTTTTTTCACAGTACAGTTGGAGCAGTTGCTTTAGACGAAAAAGGAAATATTGCAGCGGGAACTTCTACAGGTGGAACACCGAATAAAATACCTGGAAGAGTGGGAGACACCCCCATATTTGGAGCTGGATGTTATGCAGATTCTCTTATTGGTGCTTCAGCCACAGGATATGGCGAGCATATAATGAGGGTCCTTCTCACAAGAAAGGTGGCAGAGTTATACAGAGAGACAGATATCAAAAAGGCATGCAGAGAAGCACTTGCGATACTGGAAAGCATAGGAGGCTATGGTGGTGTTATATCCGTAGACAGAGATGGAAACTTTGGATACAGTTTCAATACTCCGAGAATGGCTTATGCATTTAATGAAGGCAAAGAAATAAAAGCTTTTATTTAGATTTATGGAAATATACACTCTGGAAAATGAACCATGTCTGATAATAGAAGATGAAAAAAAGATCATGGTAGTTGCAGATCTTCATCTCGGTATAGAGTATGAACTTTATACAAGGGGAATAAGACTGGGGAGCATAACAAGAAAGATAAAAGAGAGTCTTCTGAGAATAATCGAGAGAAATGGTATAGATGAGATAATATTTCTTGGTGATCTGAAACATAATATCCCTCTGATCTCATTCAGAGAGGAAAGAGATGTGCCTCATTTTCTTGATCTTCCTGTGGATTTCAGGATCATAAAGGGAAATCACGATGGAAACATTGAAAGACTTACCAATAAAGAGATATACAATAAGATATCCATGAATAACATACTTTTAACCCATGGCCACCTGAAGATAACAGAGAGATATGAGTATATCATTGTAGGCCATTCACATCCTGCAATTACCTTCAGAGATGACATAGGCAAGGTTACAAAGGAAAAATGTTTTCTTTTTGGGAATTTAAAAGATAAAAAAAGTAAATTGATTGTCATACCTGCATTTTCTCCTCTGATAACAGGCATATCTGTGAATAAGGAGGAGATCCCCGGGTATTTTTTCAAAAATAACATTGCAGATCTTAAAAATATGAAGGTATATCTTCTGGATCATACCTACCTTGGAAAACTCAGAGAGATAATATAGAAAGTTTCATGCTGATTCAGAGTTATTTCATGATGACTCTGTACCAGCAACTGTAGAGTACGATTATTTTTTCGTTTACTTAAGTCTTGCGGATCCATTATGATCACCATACATTTTCCAGAACAATCCAAGGATAGACTCTGGTGGCATTTTCCTTTCAAAACAGAAGTAGCTTGTCTACTTCTTCAGAGGAAGCTCTGCTTCATCTAGCATTTTTAGGAGTCTCTCCAATCTCAATCCACAAAGCTCCGTGTATCAAGTTGTTGTACCAATCTATGAACTCATTCAAGGAATCAAATCTCCATCTGTGTTTATCATACTCATACCAGAATCTCTCGATCTTTCCATTGGTCTGAGGATTGTGCACTCTTGAAGGAATATGCTTTATATCCTGAGATTTTAGGTATTTCTGGAAACAAAAGTTGGTTTCCAACTTTTGCGGAGGAAAATCCCTTTTCATCCAGTACTTGTCCCTTCTTTCTTATTGGAGAAGAACTGTGTTCCCCTGTCCGTATTTACCTCTCTAATCTCAACGTTGTATTCCAAAGCTTCTGATTGCGCTTCTCTG
>Ga0190305_1000410_pt1 | contig 10283 bp, 19 predicted proteins | sample 48700723_MG_FD_161678 | JGI IMG/M metagenome (GOLD analysis project Ga0190305, IMG submission 161678) | Hydrothermal vent sediment bacterial communities from Southern Trench, Guaymas Basin, Mexico - 4870-07-2-3_MG | ecosystem: Environmental > Aquatic > Marine > Hydrothermal vents > Sediment ... | reverse complement strand
ACGAAAGGGAAAGTGGCAGCATGGTATAAAAATAGCTAAGGATAGGGATGCATGGAAAGGAGCTATTGATGTAGCGGGTAGTCACTATACTGATAAGGTAGATATAGCGGTGAAGCATGCTATGGAAGATTACGAAGTACGGGCTAAGTGTATAGAGGAAGCAAAGAAGGCTATTGCTAATATGCCCTCTACAACGAGGGAGCAGCGCATCGCTCGCTCCGCCAAATACCAGGCGGTGATGGGCGAGTGCATGGACAGAGCTAAGGGACTGAAGAAGTAAACAAGGGAGTGATATAAAATGGCTATAAAAGTGCGTGACCAAGTAAAATGGACTGATAGTGGCAGCTCCTTAGAGTTGGAGGCAGATACGGGCGAAGCGTTCTTAGTGAAAGATATATATGTAGAAGGGGCAACGGGAGTATATACAGAGATTACTATAGATAAAACTACAGTAGGTTATTTTCGGACAGATGCAGCTAATTTAGGTAATCATCTACACTTTCCTTTGGAAGACCAGGATAAATACACCTTGTTAAAGTATCTGTGGAATAAGGGTATTTTTAAAGGTTATCCGGTTGCGGAAGGACAGACGTTTATAGTAAATCCAGGTACAGCTATGGCTATTGCTATAATATATGATATATATGAAGCTGGCGATATTGCACCAGATGCAGAAAACGGTAGTGAAGCGAGTGAGTATTTGTTAATAAACTATGGACGCAAAGCTACGTCAGGGACTTTATCAGACGGAGATAATGAATATATTGTTTCGATGCTACCAAGTGAATTCCCAGACTTCCCTTACGGGAAGGTTGTGCCAGCGAAAACTCAGATAAGTATTTATGGAATACTGGCTACAGATGTAGGAAAAACTACTGGTGGAGCAGCTAATAAACAAGGTACAGAATATATAAAACTAATTAAAGAGCGAGAGGTGCTATTTGACGAAGATAAGCGTGGATTACTGCTAAAAGCAGAAGTGCCGACTTCAGATAATGCTTATATAGGGAAAGGTATATCAGTAGTAGGTAATTATTCATCAATGGATAGGAGATTGCCATTGATGTTTGAAGAGCCGCTTATATTTGCTGCTGGAGAAGAACTAACAGTTATAATGCATACAGACTTAGTATCTGGGAGTGCTACAATATCTACTAACTTAGGGGAAGTGGCAGTTATAGAAAAAGTACTGAGGACAAGTTAAGAGGTGAGAAAAAACCATGAAATACTATAAAGGATTTGAACATACAAATTCAACGGATGACGAAGAAGAAGTAGTAAGGTTAACGAGTACAGAAGAGGAGAAGAAGACATTAAAGCGAGTGGTGATAACGCATAGACTTTCGAACGATACGTTCCTTACTGCATATATAGAGCGGGAGAAAGTAATTGACAATATAAGGATAGAAGCATCACCGTTCAATGATAAGCCTTATGTGTTTGAGAGTGATGCGGAAATACCACCGGGAGAGTCATTTATACTTACACTCAAGAATCAGAGCGCAGGCAGTAACGGAGGGATAGTGGGATACTATGAATATGAGATAGCTGAATAGACGGGAGGTAGAGAGAGTATAAGATGGTAAAAGATGCAAAGGTAGATGTAGTTCTGCAGCGTGTAGAAGAGAAGATAGGAGAAGAAATTAACACCGTACCGCAACATGTACGCCGGTATGGTGTTAATAATATTTTTCAGAGGGCATTTGCATATCTCTTAGGCAAAAAATCTTCTGGCGAGTATATACAACTGCAGGCTACTTATGGTGGTGCGCTAAAAGTAGCTTCAGTAGGTGCAGGATTGGAGAAGACAGAAGCTAAAAGCGGTACAGCAACAAGTACACTTAGCACAGCAGTAAGCTTTACACAGGTAGTATCGAGAGTGGATGTAATAGCGGTAGATTATGACTTGTACTTTTATCCTTCGCCGGATGGAGTAACGTTTTATGATGGAATACGATGCTTAACGGGTGTACGAAATACGTTCGACTTGTCGGTAAAGGCGTTTAAGGTGAAGCGTGCTGAAGCTAACGATACAGATTATGAGGTTGTTGGGATGTGGTGATAGTAGTATGAAAGAATTGATACGTAATGGTGGATTTGAAAGGGATGCTTTGGATTTCTGGGAAGTATATCTTGGGACTGGAGAGGTAGTTAATACAGAGAAGCATACGGGTTATCATTCAGCTAAACTTACATGCGGCAGTATGAATACAGTATATCTTTATACTGGTGACTATATAGAAGTATCGCCCTATGAATTGTATAGAGTACTAACGTGGCATAAGAATGTATCATGGACTTACTTAGAAGGATACGTGAATTTTTATGATAGTGATTACCAACCAGTTTCAGATTATGATATGCGGATGTTTAAGAAGACGGGAGCTTATGATTGGACGAGAGATGAGTTCTTCTGTGCTATACCTTCTGATGCTTCATATGCTACATTAGAATATCATGCAGTAGGTACGAGTGGGACTTACGGATATATAGATAGTGTATCGTTATCACAATTAAACGTAGCAAATATAGCAGCTATGCATACTACTTTAGTGGAAGAAGAGAACCTAACTACTTCAGGAACGTATTATAGTGATAATTTCTTTAGTGGTATATGGAAACAAGCTATATTTGCACTAAATTGTACTTCCTTAACAGGTTCGAGCCCCACGTTAGATGTTACGATTGAGGGCTATCTTCCCGATGTAGATATGTGGGTAGATATAACAAGTTTTACTCAGCTTACAAGTGCCGGTAGTGAAGTTAAGATAATAGGAAATTTAGTAGGGTGGCTACTACGTGTAAAGTACGTCTTAGGCGGTACGGTTACGGACTGCGACTTTAAGGTAGGGGTAGTTTATAAACGTTAGGGGGTGATAGCAAAGATGGATTACGTACGTGAGGTTGCGATAGCAGGTCTTGTTATACTGGAGGCGATAGCATTATTAGAGGGTATTGACGGACAAGTGCTATCATTGGTAATAGCAACGATAGCAGGTATAGCAGGATATACCTTAAGGAAAGTTAAGGAAACGTAAGCTATGAGCTGGTGGGAGGCGCTCGGTAGTTGGATAGACGGATTTTACGATAACGTAAGTCGTATAAAGAGCGAGCTGTGGGGCTGGGTAGATAGTATAGCAAAATACTGGGTACGTAATGCATATGAAGTACCCGGTTTTATTAGTAATATTAAAGCAGAGCTCCACAGTTGGGTAGATGATATAGCAGAATATTGGGCAAGGAGAGCTGGTGAATACTGGGAAGTAGCAGATAACATCTGGGATAAGATAGAAAGTAGAGTACGAGGACTTGTAAAGGATTGGTCTGATATGCAGTGGGAAGCGTGGCATTGGTTAGAGCCAAAGATACGAGATATGGTTAAGGACTGGTCTGATATGCAGTATGAAGCGTGGGAGTGGCTTAAGCCTAAAATAGATGAACTGGTGATAACATGGATGGAGTCAAAAGAGGAGCTGTGGGATTGGATAAAACCTAAGATAGATGCATTGATAGTAACGTGGGAAGAAGAGAAAGGAGCAGTTTGGCAATTTGTACAGAAGAATATTCTTGATAATCTGGTGGATTGGGTTGTAGATGTATTTGAAACTGTATTGGATAGGCTATTTGAGAAGGAGGGAGAGTGATATAACGAAGTGGGAGCTTTTAGGGAATTTTTTGAGTATCTCTGGAGAGAGTACATAAAGAAGCCGGTTGATGCTATAACAGAGAAGATACCGGATATTACTACATGGTGGCATAAAGAGGTAAAGGCTACTTTTGAGGGTATCAAAGGAGCTATACCGGATATAGAGAAGTGGTGGAAAGATACAGTAAAGGATACGTTCGAAGGTATAAAAGAACGGATAATTAAGATAGATGATTTGAAGAATGCTTTACAAGAGAAGATAACGATACCTATACAGAGCTTGATAAGCAATACTCAAAGCTATAATCACATGTTTAGGGTATGGACAGCAGAGCGTGCATTAGAGCAGTTGCATAGCGTGAAAGCGATAGAAGATTATTACAATAACCTTCCGGAGGATGTTAAAAGTGATGCTTACATTAAGAAGCGATATGAGGACAGGAAGAAGGAGATAAAAGAACATGGAGTGGGCGGTGTAGAGCACCCAGTAGTAACATGGTTAGGTTCACAGTTAGCTAATGGTATCTGGCTGGTGACTAACAAGGCGCTCCCTAAAATAATGGAGTGGATAGATGCTTTTGCGGAGAAATATAAGATACCGAGCGATGATGTGAAAGCTATGAAGCAGTTAGCTCAGTCAGGTGAGTTTGGGCTAAATGCCGTTGTAAGTTTCATGCTGGGGGTAACTGTTTATCCGTCAGTCATGAGTGCCGCCAATCCATACTGGCGACTTTTAGAGCAAGAAACAGAGAAAGTAGCTCACTCTGGATTACTGGATATGGAAACACTCATAAGAGCATGGTGGCGAGGATTTTTGAATGAGGAGAAAGTGAACGATACACTTGCAAAGGAAGGGTTTGATCATGAAGAAATAGCAGCCATTAAGGCTGCTTTAAGTTATTATCCCTCGCCGGTGGATTTTATCCGGTTTGCCACCCGTGATGTCTTCCGTGAAGATATTGTGAAAAAGTACGGATACGATAACGAGTGGGACAAGATAGCAAGTGGTATGAAGGAATATGTTCAGAAGGCAGGTATAGACCTTGAGGTACTGAAGTGGTATTGGCGTGCACATTGGGTACTTCCTTCTCCACAAATGGCGTTTGAGATGCTACATAGAGGTATCATTACACAGGATGATATACGAGAGCTTCTCCGTATCAGCGATTATGCGCCTAACTGGATAGAGAAGCTTATAGCTATATCGTATTCTCCTATTACAAGGGTTGATTTAAGGCGATTATTTCAGATAGGCGTTATAGATGAGGAGCGACTACTGAAGGGCTATAAAGAGTTGGGATATTCAGAAGAAGACGCCAGGCTGATGGTAGAGTGGACTAAAATAGAATATACACAAAAAGAGAGAGATTTAACGAAGACCGAAATACTCCGAAATTATCGGATAGGGCAGTGCACCAGAGATGAAGCCAAGAAGATGCTTATAGATTTAGGTTATAACGAAGAAGAGAGCGAGTGGATTTTAACGTATGAGGATTATAAGCTTTATGTAGAGGATGTAGAAGCAGAAGCGGATACTATCATATACGAGTTGGGAGAAGGACATATTTCATATGATGAAGCAACAAAGAAGTTAAGCGATTTGGGTATGCCTGAACGTGTAAAGATACGATACCTTGATAAAGCAAAACGTGAGGTACGAAAGACCACTAAAAGACCCTCTACCGAGGAGTTAAAGAGGTGGTATAGTAGTGGTATAATATCCGAAAAAGATTTTAGGGAAGAGATGGCTAAGAATAAGTGGAGCAATAAATATATTGAATACTTCATAAAGGAGGTGAAAGGGAAGAAATGATAGATATACGTGATCTTGTAAAGAAGTATAACGCTACTTTTCCATCACCACATGAGATGCGAAAGCGAAAGGAAGAAGAGAAAGAGAAGGTGGTGGGAAAGTAGTTAGGAGGTGATAGAGAGATATGAACGCAAAGATGGTAGCAGCGATAGTGATAGCCAGTATAATAACCACTTCTGTGATGCTAACAGCAGTAACGAGTGCATACAGTACAGGTTTTATACCGCCAGCCTATAAAGGCATACGGATAGTGACAGTACCTGATCTATCAAAGTTTCCGACAGTAAAATCTCTACATATAATAGATAGAGATGAAGGGAAGGTAAAGGAGATAAACGAAACTACCAACATAGTATTTCCCCCGACGCCAGCACCAACACCAACGCCCACAGAGCCTTCGAAGCCAACAGATATGGAATTTTGGCGATGGATGGATAACTATATAAATAATAACCCGTTATGTCCCGGTGTACCGCCTATTGACGTGGGCAAGCTCTGTCCTTTTGGTGGATTTGACAATAACGACTGGCGTATATTTGCGTGGTAAGGGATATATACCTTCGTGTATATATCCATTTTTCTATTTTTTCGTATAGTTACCGTTAGCTTTATTATACCCCATGATATAGGTGTTATTGGTGATACACCATGAGAGAGAGTATAGAAAAAGAAGGGATAGATAAAAGCGAGCTACTAAAGATAGTACAAAAACGGATAGAAGCAGTGATAGAGAGAACGACAGAGGAGATAAATAAAGAAGACAACGAAGGGATGTTAGCATACTATCAAGGAAAACGCCAAGGATACATAGATGCAAAACGTATTGTAGAGTTAATAGCGCATGAGTGGGTAGGAGGAATATAAATGACAGAGGAAGAAATACATGCTATGTGGGATGCGTGGGAGCGTGATAAAGTGATGGACATAGTGTTACGGAGAAAAGAGGTATTAATGATAGAAGCGTTTTTGCGAGCAAAGGAGGTGATTTATTAAATGAGCTGTACGGATAGAATAGCAGCAGAGCTACAGGATATAAGAGATGAAATAAACAGAGAGATAGCAGCGTGGGAAACAAGTGCAGCGTTAAGCAATGATGCAGAACATAGAAAAGAATATGCAAGCATTGCTGAAGGACTACAGAAAGCTATAAGTATTGTGGATAGAAGGATAGAGGAGATAGAGAAGGAGGTAGAATAACCGATGGAGCTAAGAAGACCTGTTGATGTAATAATAGCGCGTATAGAAGGAAAAATGAAAGAAGCACAGTATTACTATCGAGATTCAGTAAACGAAGAAGATTGGCTGTTCTGGAAAGGAGCATGGAAAGCATATATAGAAAGCTACATTATAGCAATTGAAGTACTGGCAGAGCTAATGCGGGAGGTGGAGAAATAAATGAGTAACATAATGAACCTTATAGAGCAAAGTAGAGGAATGCCGGGGTTTTCCGCTGCCAACTACCTTGATTACCACCTGTATCTACAACAGCGAAAGTATAAGCGGCTGGCTATTGAGATGAAGAAGACCAAAGAAGCTATTGATATGCTACAGAAAGAGATAGAAGCGAGAAGGAAAGAAATAGAGGAGAAGAAAGCACAATGTCAGAAATAGAGGTGAAACAGGTACTAAAAGGTGTAGAGGATATAGCAGAAAGCAGATATGCATTGGTGGAACAGGCAGTAATACTCTTGTATCGGTATATGGAATGTATAGAGGAGAGAGTAGAGAAGTTAGAAAGGAAGGAGGTGATGTGAAATGGTAGAAAGACAGAAAGAAATAACAGATTGGGACAAGCCAGAAGAAGAGATAGAGCGACGTAATCTTGTGGATATAGCCGGTGAGGTAATACACATCACAGGATTTTACGAAGAAGAGAGCGAAAAATACGGAGTATATGTAGTGTTAGAAACTGATGAAGGAGAGTTTTATAGCTTCTCAAAGAAGCTACGAAAGCAGACTGATGATTTACGGGCATTGCTGAACATAGCGGAGAAGATACGAGCAAGAGTAAAGGTAAGTAACCGACAAGCGTATTTGGTAGCACCTTAAAGGAGCTTATCTTTTCCCTCCTTTTATTTTTTCCATTATGAAGGTGATGTAGAGATGGAAAAACTAACATGTGCAAAATGTGGTAAGAAAGAGCCAGAAATAGAATTCATTGTTATAGATGATGATGGAGAAAAGATGCATGAGTACTTCTGCTGCTATAAACACTTCAGAGAGTGGTGTGAGCAGTGGATATGCGAGCATTGGTAAAAAATGAATGTGAAAAGTTGTTTCATAATAGGAGTGATATTTGCTATCACTCTATCGCAATTTTTAGCGTTGGATAATACGGATACTTATGCCTATGTAAAAGACAGCTATGTATGTAGAGATTTTAGTAGAGATTTAATTTTGAATGCATACCATTATAGGCTGTATCTTGATTATATCTATATTCCCAAGAAAAATCACATGGTTGTTGGACTATTCGACCCTAAAAATCAAATCATAACGCTTATTGAACCCCAAAACGATAATATTTTGGGCTATATAAAACCAAATACACCTAACTATGTAAGAATACCTGTATGGAAAGATGCATATTACTATGCAAATATAGGGAGGTGGTAAGAAAATGGGATATATCTTCTGGAAAAAGCTCGGAATAACCCGTGGACTGGAGTATGAAAGGCAGTTAGTACGTTACATTAGGCTGGGTTACTCGCAGCGAGCTTTTGAAAGGTTTGCTATATCAAGGAAACTCTCGTATAAACGAGAAGATATGCTGCATGATTGGTGGCGTGCAAAGGCTATTGAGAATTCAAAAACTATCACAGCAAAAGCGAAGGCTGCATCATGGTTTGATAAGGTGCTAACTGGCATAAAAGAGAAGTACGACGTATCGCATACTGAAGCGTTCAAAATATGGAAAGATATACATAGAAAAGGCGAAGAGTTTGAGGAGTTTACACCAAAGGAAGAGGACATCTGGGCGATATTTAACGAGGCGGTCTATGGAATTAAAGCTGAATTGTAAAAGGATAGATTTTAACGAGTTAGTATGGCGGAAATTCAGCGATTATTCACCTATACAATGTCACAATCATCCTATTGTAGGCATGGATACGGAAACTTATAAGGGCTACTGTCGGTTAATCTGTGATAGTAACGGTAAGTATTTACTGTGTGATGATATTATGGATATATTGAAGTTTCTTACATCCCGTAGGTATGAAAACAAGCATATATTCTTTTACAATATGCATTTTGACATTGAAGCTATCCTTAAGTATTTACCAAAAGACGTTTTATATGAGCTGTATGAGAAGAATAAAGCGGAATATGAGTTATACACATTAACGTATATACCCCGAAAGATGTTCAGAATAGTTACCGGTAATCATAGTATCAAATGTTACGATTTAGAGCAATTCTATGATACTTCACTTAATATGGCAGCCAGTACATATCTCGGCGCCGGAAAGATGGTTACACCATTTGATAGAGATGCTATAAATACTGATATTCGTATATGGAAGGACTATTTACATACACTCATACAATACTGTACGATAGATGCAAGACTTACACAGCAGTTAGGAGTACTTTTGCAAGAAAATATTAAGCGATACATGAAGTTTAACCCTAAGGACTATATCAGTAAAGCTTCACTTTCTAAACGATATTTTAGGTTGTACTGTGATATACCAGACGTGAAAAAAATACCTCGTGAAGTACTGAAGACTGCATTCTATGCCTATAAGGGCGGACGTTTTGAACTTATAAGGAAAGGTTACTTCCCATATGCTGAGTTATACGATATTAAGAGCGCTTACCCGTATGAGATAGCTAACCTTATAGATGTCACAAAAGGTAAATGGAAACTCGTAAAAGAATACAATCCAGAAGCATATTACGGATTTTACCTTGTAAATTTATCACTGAAATACAGACATATACAACCCATCGCTTACGTACGCCATGATAACCTGTTGATATATCCCGGTGGTGAATGGAAAAGCATAATTAGCAAAAGTGAGATAGAGTTGTTAGAAGACAGCAAAGAATACAAGATTATCAGAGGATACGAGTTTTACCCCGAAGAGATAGTGTATCCATTTAAGGATAAGATAGAAGAGCTATATACTGTGAAGTGTAGTCAACCTAAGGAGTCTTACCTATACTCACTATCAAAAATTATCATGAACGCTTTGTATGGCTGTTTCTATGAGAAAGTGAAGAAGGAGGATGGCATACATACAGGTAAACTGTTCAATCCTGTGTATGCCACTATCATAACCGCAAACACAAGAGCTAAGATATATCAATTTGGGGCACAGTATGAAGATGATGTAATAGCATTTGCAACCGACAGTGTACTACTTAAAGAAAGACACAATATCAAAGAAGGTGAACAACTGGGCGACTGGGAAAAGCAAGGTGACGGTAAATGCATAGCTTTTCAATCAGGGATATATAAGATGCAGAATGAAGTGAAGAGTAGAGGGATACAGAAGAAGACGGAAATTTCCACTCCGGAAGGGAAGTTTAAGGATATATTTGAATACATTAAAGCTTACCCAGACAGAACACAGTATGAGATAAGCATAAGGCGACCCCTGCACATAAAAGAAAGCCTTATTCACCATAAGATACACTCAGTCACTGATGTAAATACGTGGCAGAATTTCACTAAAGTGATAGATATTAACAAGGATTCAAAAAGAGTATGGAGAGATAAATTTAACGGTGGAGGGGAGTTATTCGAGAAGAGTATTAACTCTTACCCTATCTTTCTGACGGTATAAACACATCCGGAGTATAACGTAACCGCCCCTC
>Ga0190305_1000404_pt1 | contig 10416 bp, 13 predicted proteins | sample 48700723_MG_FD_161678 | JGI IMG/M metagenome (GOLD analysis project Ga0190305, IMG submission 161678) | Hydrothermal vent sediment bacterial communities from Southern Trench, Guaymas Basin, Mexico - 4870-07-2-3_MG | ecosystem: Environmental > Aquatic > Marine > Hydrothermal vents > Sediment ... | reverse complement strand
GTCCTCGGGTAACGCATCAATTTTAGCTGCAGTCCACCCAGCTGCATCCGCTCCGCCTCCGCCAGCCATAGCCTGAAGGCTAGATGGAGCTTTCGCAGGCTCTTTCGGCCCTCCGCCACCACCTTTCGGTGGCTGCTTAGCATAGTCTGGATGATACTGCTTTATCTGTGCATACATTAGCTTATACGGATTTGGCTGACTCCAAATCCAGTCTTCAACAGCCATCACGGCTTCGCCCTTCGACACACCAGTCCGCTCGGCATATACTTCAGCCATAGCTTCTACCATATCGTCGAAGTGCTCTTGCGAGACGACTTCATCCACATCTTCGTATTTCGGGTTTAATCTCATCATCTCCAACATTGTTTCCAACTGCTGTGCACGCAGAGCTTCCTGCCGTTGCAACAGCTTCTTCTGCTCTTCATCCTCCTCTCCCTCATCAAGAACACCAGCCTCTTTCAGAGCTTTGCTAGTGCCTTGCATCTGCATGCGGAGCTCGGTCATCTCACGCTTCTGCTCACGCAGGAGTGCTCTCAACTCCCGCACTTCTGCGTCACGCTGCGCCAGTAGCTCCTCAACAGAGGGCTCACCTTGTGGCTCATCACTCTTCTTGGGCTCCTGCCCTGGTTCCTGTGTTTGACCCTTGTCTACATCACCTTCGTCACCTTTACCCTCATCAGGGTCGGTGGTCGCACCATCAAGGTTTCTGGGGTCTTCATCGCCTTGCGGTGTTTGCTTTACGTCTGCCATCTTTAGCCTCCTTAGCCTTAATCTCGGCCATCCTGAGCATCATTTCCCGCTCAATCCTGGCCCTATTATATTCCTGCACTTGTGCCTTCACCGTGAAAGGCACATCCATATATTCAAGAATGATTTCGGGTGGGATTGCATCTGGAGCATTATGAGCATACTCCATGAGCATGTTCGCAATCTCTCTCCGCATCGTTACGTCTTCAGCTTCCTCGTCAATCCGCAAGTCAAACTCGCCTGCAGATATATCGTTGAAACCCGCCACCTGCGGGTTCAACTGTGTGTTTATCTCAACAAGCTGTGCTCCCTTCGCCCCTTCCATCCGTATTACCATAGGATACGTGACGTATTGCTGCACAAGCGAGAGCAAGAGCTCCCCGCCTTGCAGTCTAGCATCCCTAAAGTTCGCAAACAGGATGTATAGCACAGCTATATTGCTTTCAAGCCGCATTCTTGCAGTAACGCCAGGTTCCCTGGTGCCTGTCTGCTTCCCCATCAAGACATCTTGAATGCCGCTGACATCTACGATGCTCTGCCTATACTGAGCATCCAGCTGCCCATAAATCGGGCTTATCTGTGGTTGCTCGCTAAACTTGACACGACCAAGGCCACCCCTGTTGAGCACAAGCCTGAAGTTCGGTTCGCTGCTGTGCTTGTCATACTCATCCACATTAAGAATCGCATCTATCTCGTGCATCAAGATGCCCTTCGGGGCAGTTTGCAACAAGTGCGACAGCTGGCGTCGCATCGTATTCAGGGCCCTTTGCGGGTCTTTCATCATTTCAATCGCACTCATATACCTGTTCTCGTTCTCATCCTTGTAACCTCCGAAGAGGACAATTGGATAGCCGTGCCACTTATACGGCGACCTTCCGTGCTCAAGGAGCACATTACCAGAAAATATAGCGTAATAAGGGACTTGCATCACGCTTTCGACAGCCGCTGGCGGGTCGCCTTGCCAGACTCTCCCATCAGGGAGGACAATGCCCTCCCGAAGCCGTTTTACAAAGTCACGCCACTGAGCCCTAGTCAGGTGCTCAGGACGCCCTGTCATCGGATTAACAAACCAGACAGCCCTTTCGGGCTTCTTATACCAACACTCTACGAGCCTATACAACTTCTTGCTCTCGTTGAAATAAGTCGGCGTATAGTAGCTGAGGTCAGTATCAAACATCCTGATAGCGTCAGCATCAAATCTGTCCCAATAAGCCTTTATTTCTTCCTCGGTAAACCAGCGAGATATGAACACGTATCTCGCCTCGTTTATGTCATAGTCATAACAATCTGGGTCCACCAGGACATCTCGTCCTGGCAACCTCTTGCACTTAATCTGCGGTTCAAAAGGATTACTTGTATCCACATAAAAGTAGAGGAAACTCCGTCCGCTTTTCACAGCATGCTCAAAACATTCCATCTCTCTCCGAGAGGCTTTTGTGTGATAGCGAAAATGTTTAAACACTCCGTTTATCAGCTCAGCCAAAGGCTCATCTTCCTTTGTCACAGGGAACACCTTTGGCGTTCTCCGTATCTGGGCCGCTAAGCCGACAAGCTTGTCTATCCGAGGCTTAACTTCGTTATACACCGTGACAGGACGTTTCTGTGCAATAAGTGCCTGTCGCACTTCAGGTTTGTCCTGTCGCCCAGCATAGAAGTCATAGTCTTCCTCTGCCTCCTCACGCCACCTCGTCTCGGGCGTGCTTCGCTCTGCCTCTCGCAACCACTCCTGCAACTTCCCGAGGAGCTCCTCCTCGCTCTGTGAGGCTCCGCTTCGACGATGCTGCTTTATTCCGCTCTCAGCAACTTCGTTCATTTACACACCCTGTTAAAAACTTTTGCTTCCAGTCTCGTCAGACGGTGCTCTACAAGCACCTTATACTCAGCAAGTTCTGCATTCATTTTAGCAACCATCTTCTTGGTTGCCATTACCTCCCTGCACAGTATTGTGAGCAGAATGCTCACTACCACGCCCAACACACTTGCAAAGATGTCTCCCACATCTCTCCTCCAACACACAAAGTCTTTGGTCCAGCGACTTGAGCATGTCCCTCAAGTCCTGAACAATCCACACCAAGGCAGCTACCACCTTGAGAGCTTCCGTGTTTTTGGCCCTCGAAGCCTTCATCTTAAAATCTCTCCACTCCTTTTCGGATAGCATCCTTACCTCCAAGAAACGTCAAATTTTGACGCCCCATCTTAACTCCATTAACTTCTCAAACCTCTCTATCAGCTTAATGAGCTGCTCCGCAGTCTTGCGACATTCTTCAGGGTCTTCGACCTCATGACACCTGGTCCTAGCTTCTAGGACCCACTGCTTAAGCAGCTTCACAAACTCTATTGCCCTCACAAAGACTTCGTCCATCAGTCTATCACCCTAATACAGTCTTCGTCCTTGACGTATTCAATATCTATCTCGTCAGTGCTATACAGCACTACATCAATCCAGCAGACATTGACGTTCTCGTCAATCCCAAGCTCCGCCAGTCGTTCGTCAACTTTCTCTTTAAACTCCTTCCACGTCATCACAGTGCTCCCGCAAATTTCATCATGAAGGGCACAACACGCTTGATAACATCCTTGCCTACCAGTGAACCAAACCGCTGCCACAAACCTAACAGCTTGCCCTTTTCACACTCTGTGAGGTCTTCAACTTTCTTGCCCTTAACCGTCAGCTCAATTTCCTCAAGAATTTCCATCGCCTCGGCAGGCATTTTGCTAATGTCGTCTCCGAGAGCTGCTTTCCAGTAGCAAACCGAGAACTCGCTGTGCGAGCACAACACAGCAGCAAGCCTATCGGCTTGTTTCATAAACCTGTCGTAGCTCCTGGTGAGACCCTTCATGCGAGCAGCACACCCCACCAAGAGCAACGCACACAACAACAGCACAATCACCTTCACAACTGTTACTCCCTCCATCTTATCATCCCTCCAAACATTGCGAGTCTACCAGACTTCATACCTTAGCCTTCCAATGAACTACTCTATCTGCTGAAACAGCAGAATCTACCTGTATAGTAAAACTTGTAGCACCTGGATTTGTAACATAAGCATCCTTTACTTCACTATGAGTCCCAGTCAATTGGATATTGGTAGGAGTGTCAACAAGACCATGATTTACTGTTACAGAGGTATTGCCACTAGTGATTGTGGCTGAACCTTCATTTTCATTTACATACCCTTGATTATCCTTAACAATCGTATGTGCACCTACACATTGAACAGCATGGGTCTTATTGCCACGACAATCATTTCCAATTATTATATTATAATCACTATTATATTCATTTATTCCTGTTGCCTGTGTCTTGTTAGCCTGGTCATCATAACATCTATTTCCTATAACTAAGACATCTGAACAACCAGAAGAACCACTTAACCCAATTCCAACTAAATTGCCAGTTTCACCTCCTTGACCATTATTTTTAGCTATGCAATTGGAAACTAAGCCATTAGAGCTATTATTTACATAAATCCCTATTTTATTATTCAATTCTGAAATTACACCAATGATTGCAAAATCACTTGAATCAACTATCTGAACTCCATGCCCTACTTGGCTACTTTTAGTAGTAATTTGAGAAGATATTACTATTTCCGTAACATTATTTGCTGTAAGACAATCATCTCCTACTGTGTCTATACTGCCACCCATAATAAAGATTTTACTAGCGTAATAATTAGAAATCCCCACAGGACCAGTTGATGTTTTTGAACTATCATGGACATACGGATTTACTATATATACTCGTTCTAATGTTCCATTTTGCCCATTTATAAATATTCCTGGTAAATTTTGTGTAGCCCCGTTATCCAAAAAATCATAAACTTCTGGGTCGTAAATCCAAATATCTGATGTAGTCTCCCCTGTAGAAGCTCTTACAATTATTCCACCTCTATAAGGACTGATTACTCTAGGTCTATACAGTCTTACATGATTTGCATTTTGTATCCATATTCCATTTTGAAGGAAGATAGTTCCACTTTCAGATTGGTTTGTTCTATTCCCATCATATATCCCACCAATAATATCAACATAAGAAGCATTTTTTACTTCTATTACATTTTTTGCTGTGCTAGCTGCCAAAGTTAACTTGGCTTCTTCAGCATCAAAAATGGTATAGGAAGGAATTGAAATATTATCAGTTAATGCGAAACTCCCTATAAGCTTAACTTTTTCCCGCCATGTTCTAGAACCTGTAAGATTAGAAAATGCATTATTTATTACACTTGCATCATCCGTTCCTGCCGTGCCTGAGGCAATAATATTTCCTTTATAATCCCTTGCAATTACAGAGCTGCCGTCAATATAAACAATTGCAGAATATCCGCCATACGCTTCACTCGAACTCCCTTCTCCTTGATTCTCCTCCAGAAATCTCCTTATAGCATAGCCCCAATAACCAAATTGCTGCGTCAAAAACCGCATAAGCCCTCCTCAAAATTCCAAAAAGCTGTCATAAGTATCTCGACCACAACAAAGTTTCATCTTGCCAGTTACACCACTACCGACCTTCCCATACAGCTGCACCCTCAAAGCAAACGTTCGCCCACCAGGTATGTCGAAGTCCCAATTGAGCCAAGCCTGTCCACTGCATAACTGATAATCTGTCTTGTCTGTATGGAAATTAGGCGTTGCGTCTGCAGTAGACCCAGAAGTGAAGCTCCCAGCACCATCCACGTAGCCCAGACTAAACGTCATCTTCGTCAAATAGACATCCCCAGTTCCGCCTGTCCTCGCAATACCCGTCCGAACAACAGTCCTGACAAGACCACCCTTCGGCGGCAGCACATAATAGTGCTGTAGGTCTGCGAAGACAAAGACTTTGTCTATCTGCTTAGCTTCGGTGGTGTTTGTTATTCCCGTCTTCTCTTCGTAGTCCAGACTATCATCACCGTCCAGGTCCGCAGGATTTGGAATAGGCATCAAGAGATACGCAAAGCCATCTCCCCAAGAATACTTGTCGTTGACCTTTTGCAGAGCCAGGACCAGAGGTCCTCCGACGATGACCAGAGCTCTGCCCCTGCACCGCAGCCGAGCTGTTTCACAGCCGTCAGCGTCTTCGGCTAGTAAGCTAGCATTATGATTGCCATCTATTAAAGCATTTTCCATTTAATCCTCCAAGAAAAGTCAAATTTTGACTTTATCACTGTATGGTCACTCCTCCAGAGCCTCGCACTTCTGTGCTCACTTCCGTGCTTGCCTCTTTCTCCGCCTCCGTCATCGGCAGGTTTTCCAACAGAAAGTTCACATCTTCCACTGTCAGCCATAACGCAAACCAACCACCAAATGTCAGAAAGACCACATCTTTCATCTCAGCTTTCGCCGACATAAGTGCATTGTAGAACACGAGCTTCTCATTTCGCCCCTTTATGTAGAACGTGAAGTGGCCCTTACCACAGGTAAGAGCGTAGTTGTCGCCCTCTGCCTGTCTTATTCGCCAGTTTTCGTTCTCTGCCACTATCCTGCTCATCTTACCTTACGGAAGCCTGTTCCGCTCCATCCTCCTCGGATTACATCTTCGTTCTTTACAAGGACAACGTCGTCAAACAAGGCAACAAAATTGCCATAGTTGACCTGCAGTATAGCTGACTCATCTGTCACAACGGTCTCATAGTTGCACCAGAAGGAACATCCTTTCACTCTGTCACCACTGTGCACCTCAGCCACAGGAACATTGAAAGTAAAACCTCGGTCTACGACGTATTTCGCCTTGCATATCACACCGACTTTGTCACTACCTGCAAAGAGAAAGCCCACCATAGGAGCTGACTCATCAATGCTGCCGTCAGCGATTTCATCAATATGAGTGACGGTCGGAACATATACAGCGAAGTCAATATAATTCATATTCTCCCTTTCAAGGGAGAGCCTTGTTCCACTCCCAACCAGCTTGGCAAGAAAGTTGAGGGCACTGACAACAGCCTTGCCAATAGGACATCCTTCATCCACAGGCACAATTTTCTCGTGCCAGAAATATTCACCCACTACGCCCGAGTTCTCATCGTGATATCTTCCAGGCTGAGCTATTCGTCTCTCCTTTACCTGCTCTGGGCTGAGGCTTGGGTCAGGTGTGTAGCAATGAGCGTTGCCGCCCACAAGGACAACTCCGTCTTTATGGATGGGATAGATGCCCAAACTGCAGGCAGTTATGCTGACATGTCCTATGGAGACGCCTATCGGGACAGGTCTGAACCTTCTGGTCTTGTCCACCGCTAGAGCGGTGATGTCACCAATCTCGACTACGTCAACTCGCTTCCCGTCAAATTCAGATGGGATTACATCCCGCTTCCTAAGCATACTCATAGGCAGCTTTTTCCTAACATACACCCTGATACCCGTCTCACCAGTCTCTACTCCCTCGGCCAAAACTGGCTGTTCTACTTTCGAGAGGCCCACAAAACCACGTTTGCCTCTCAGTTTCCTATACAGCTTTAAGTTACCATCCATGCGTGTTCTCCACTTACAGTATAATATTTTCTGCTAGAAGGCACATGAGTCCTCTTCACAGGCCACACTCTGTGAGCTACGCTGTTAATGTATTCGCTCAGAACAAGGGCATCAGCCCTATTCGGGCTTCCGACGCCACGAGCTCGCATCTTCTTCTTGCTCTCAACAACAATACCGCCTTGGGCATTGAAGTCATACTTCGGCGAAGCCAGCTCGTCGCACAGCGTCTCCGACTCCTCTGTCGGAGGAAATGAATACAGACCTCTCATACACTTCTCTCGCACTGTCCACCACAACTCGTCCCGCAACCTGTGATAGCGACTGACGTCACTAGACTTCCAGCACACATTTACTCCGTAGCAGTTGACCATTCCATGCTTTTCAAGCCAGTCTACGACACCTGCTCCGACTCCGATTTCGTCAAGGATGACGCCGCTGGCATCACGCTCTGTATACATTTGCAGGATGTTTCCTGCCAGCGATATCGTATTCATGTCCTTGAAGACATCCCACTCATAGACCTTGAGGCCCCTGCGGGGCATCACTACGGAGACGTCATCGCCGTATCTGGCGATGTCCACACTCAAGTAGAGCGGTTCGTCATCAGCAACTTCAATTTCATTGCCAATGCACTGGCGACTCCATTCCAGTGGAATGAGGGCCCGCTCATCTGTGAGTGGAGGGTCGCCTTTTATACGCACAGCGTAAACGCTGCTGTCTTCGCCGTATTTGTCTCTGAAGTATTCCACGGTTTCCTTCGTCACTAAAGGTGACTTCTCGCTGTTCCAGTGCAAATGCACCCACTTCCGCTTGATGGCAGCATGAAAATGCGTGTCGTAGAAATATCCAGAGGACTTCGTCATGTTTCCAATCAACAAAACTTTGTTGTCGGGCCTTGTCAAGGCCCCTTCAAGTGGCACAAACACAGGGTCATGCACACCACTAGCCTCATCTACGATGATGAGGAGATGGTCGCCGTGCAGACCAGCAAGTGTTTCCGCCTGCTCCTCTTTCGTGGCTTTCACCCTCGGGCTTATCAGCCGTATCCACCAGTCTTCGGGTGCAGCCTTATAGAAGAATTTTCCCTTCTGCATGACGAACTCGTCCTGCAGACGACTACGCCTGAACCATTTGGCCAGCTCGGCCCAAAATATGTCATACAGCTGTCGGCCCGTGGGGCCTGTGACAGCCACCTTGGCGTATGCCCTTGTGCTCATGAACCACAAGGCTATCCACACGGCTACTGCCGACTTACCGCAGCCGTGGCCACTGCGAATGCTAACTCGCTTTTGCAGGGCTATTGCCTGAAGGGCTTCCTTCTGCTGGAATGTCGGTCCTTGGTCCTTCGGCCATCTGAAGCATTCTTGCACAAACCTCAACGGATTGTCTTGCCAAGAACGCAAGCGTTCCAGCACGACGGGATTAAGGCCACGCATCCCGCACCTCCAAGACAGCAGAGCTGTCGCCTAGAAGGCGATGAAGCTCTTCGAGAGCCTTGCGGCTCTGAAGCACGGCTTCGCCCTCCCTCGTTGTTCCAACGAGGATACAACCCTTGGTGTCTTTGATTGTATTCCCTGGATGAATCAGCACGTCCGTGTGCCCTGGCACATCTGCGACCTCGAAGAGCTTACGCTTGAAGCGTGGCGACCACCGCAAGCGAAGCTTGTATTGCCCAGGTGGCACAACCGCCTTCGGCGGCTCAAGCGTGACGAGCATAGCCCGTCCGTCCACGGAGAGCACTCCGTGCGTGCCAGCCTTGCTAGTTGATAGTCTTGTCAACGTGACTTTCGTCTCTGGCATGACTTCCATCTCCATTGCCAGGAGTAACATCAATGATGTCGCCATCACCAGCTTCGCTATCAAGCTTGCTCTTCTCAAGCTCGACCAGGTAACCAACAAGGCCTTTGATGTCCGATGGCAGTCCTTCAATAGATTGCTCCTTGTCTTTCAGAACTTTATATGCAAGGACGAGGTCCCGAAGTGGGGCCTCTTCGATTTTCTCTGGCGTTATAGCTTCCAGCACCCTACATTGCAGCTCGGTGAGCTGCAAGCTCTGCAATGCACGGTATTTCAACAGAAGGCCTTGCTTCTCCCGAAGGTCAGCTATCCGCTTTGCCAGCGTCGGCGTGCTAACGCCAAGCTCCTCGGCAATTTCCTTCTGTGGAAGGCCACGCTCTACGAGGTCCAGTATGACTTCGTCGCTAAGTTTTTTCTTAGGCCGTCCCATGATAACATTATACCACGCCATTGACGCAAGTCAATGCGTGAATGGACAAATGTTCATTCGGGCTATTCGCCAGCATAGCTGGATGTACCTGCGGTGCTGCAAGAAACGTCAAAATTTGACTTTTTGGCTGACTCCGCATCAGCGGAGCGGTTTGAAATTTTGGTCAGGGAGAATTTTAGGCTATGTCTATCATCAGGCGGGATGCCCTTGGGGGCTTAGGGGGGGCTTCGGCTGGGCTGACGCCAGCGGACAAAAAGAAAGGGCGCAGGCCGTGAAGGCCTACGCCCATGCAGGTTTACGTTGTCAAGCGGATTACTTTATCAGCCCCAATCCCTTTAGCAATGCCATTTGTTTGGCGCTAAATGCGCCAGCATCGGCCAATTCCTGCAATTTTGTAAGCTTAGATGTTGGTTTACGTTCCCATGTCCCATTAGATAACGCATTGTATACATCGTCTGCCATTTCATACCATTTGACGCCTTTTTTACGATAACCGCTATAACTGTCCCTAATTTTTTGTTTTGCACCATGAAACATTAGCTCCTCTTTCATGTCTTTTGGCAATGCGTCAATGTTATAACGCCGTTCAATAGCTCCGTCAGTGAATACCAGCTCACTGCCTTCCCTAGTAACCTTCACATCTTTTTCTGCCATTTTAGCACCTCCGTGAAATTTATTTCACGTGCGCACGTGATAACACCACCATAACTCCGTTTTGACAAAATGTCAAGCGTTTGCACGCACCCGTGTGCGTGCGCCAGAATTGTCGAAATTTGACATTTTAAATAACCAATTGCACTAGCTACGCTAGTCACCATTGGGCATAAATGCCCAATAAAACGTCCGTTTTATCATGAAAATGTCACCCAAAAACCGATACACCAATCACATTCTAGGCCGTTTCTCCCTATATTTTTGTGACCTTTCTTGGCTATATCCAGCGGGTCGGCCAGAGGGTTTTGTCCCAGCTTTCTTTTCTCAGCTTTTCTTTTTCT
>Ga0190305_1000399_pt1 | contig 10495 bp, 6 predicted proteins | sample 48700723_MG_FD_161678 | JGI IMG/M metagenome (GOLD analysis project Ga0190305, IMG submission 161678) | Hydrothermal vent sediment bacterial communities from Southern Trench, Guaymas Basin, Mexico - 4870-07-2-3_MG | ecosystem: Environmental > Aquatic > Marine > Hydrothermal vents > Sediment ... | reverse complement strand
TTTGCTTCTTCGTCCAAGAAATCTTTAATTAAGTCTCTTTGTTTAGAATTGAAAGTGATGACTCCAATAGTTGAGGAGTTTTTCCTTTTCGTTAAAAATTCTTTTATTTTTTTAACAACTATTTTTGCTTCCTTTTTATTTATTCCTGACTCCCAAATTCCTTTAACATTTTCAAATTCTATGGGAGGATTTTTTTTTGTTAAATTTTTTGGAAGATTTCTTAAAGTATTTTCATAAAAGGCATAATTTGAAAAATCTATTAATTCTTCGTGATGAGAACGATAATGATAAATTAACCTTTTCCCTGGAAGAATTAATTTAGCCTGTTCAAGTAAAGACTCATTTTCAATTAATTGCTTTTCATCATATCCATAATCTTCATCTTCTTCAATTTCCTCCCTCCCCGACATAAAAAATGTTGTTGGTGGTAGCTGTTTTTCATCTCCTGCAACAATTAATTTTTTCCCTCTAAATATTGTTGGAATAGATTTTTCTAATTTTGTCTGTGAGGCTTCATCAAAAATAATAATATCAAAAATATCTTTCTTCATTGGAAAAATTGCAGAAACTGTTTCTGGAGAACACATCCAGCAAGGAAAAATTTGAGAAATTCCATCCTCCCAGAAAAGAGAAAGAAGTTCTCTTATTGTTAATTTTCTTCTTTTTTTATTTACTTCATGTATCAAATTTTTCAAATTATTATAATTAACTCTTCTACCATCATAATCATAATGTTTCCATTTCAGATTAACATAATTTGAAAATAAAGTTTCTTTAATTAGAGAAGGAATTAATTCAATTTTATTATCTATCAATTTATTTAATTCTTTAATTTTTTTATTATAAAAATCATTAGAAAATTCTTTAATTTTTGGATGTGTTTTTTCAAACTCATTAATCCATTTTAAATAAAAACTTTGTTTAATTGTGATTTCCCAAGTTTTAGCCATGTTATTATCCAATGGAATTTTTCTATAACATTCTTTTAAAATTTGTTTTTCAAATTCTTCTAATTCTAAAAAAGAGCTATCAAATAAAATTAAATCCTCCAAATCAGAATAAACTGTTTTTATTTTTTTAAAAAAATCCAAATTTGTTTTGAATGAAAAAATATTTTTCTTTAATTTGCTCATTTCTTCTTCTTTAAATATCTTGGATAAATATCTAAAGTCATTTTTAATATTTTTCAAAATTGGTTTCAATTTATTCCACCGATTGAGAATATTTTTATTATCTTGAGTTGACATTAGTTCTAGATAAATTTTTTTTAATTTCCACCATCTTTTATTGATTATTTTTGAAAACCCAACTTTATTCAAAATATCAAACTCCTTTATTTCATCAACAACTTCTTCTAATTCGTCAAAAGAGACATCTCGCTTATTTGAAATTGCTTTTACATCAATCTTAAATTCTTTTCTATAAAAATATTTTTCAAAATTTTCAAAATTCTTTATGAGATTATTTATTCTTTCTTTGAATTCTAATTCATCAAAGTCTGTATCAAACTTTTTCCTATTAATTAAAGGAAATTTTTCTGACTCAAATTTATAGAACCCATCTGATAGAGTAGAGAGCTTTTCTGAAATTTTTTGCAATTCTCTAAAATTAATTTTACTGTCATCTATTTTTGCAATATCCAAAGAAGTATCTTGTTCTTTTTTTGATAATTGATATAATTTATACAATGGAATTCCTCTTTTTTTATGGTCATGAAATAAATTAATTAAATTTCTTATTTCGGTAATTTTTAAATCAATTTCTTCAGATTTGTATTTTATATTTTTCTTTAGACCATTAGCCCTTTCTCCATACCTACTATCATCGTGAATATCATATTCTTCTAAAACAGAAGCCATTTGGTTTAAAATGGGGTTTCGTTCATTATTATAATCATGAACCAAAATACAATTTTTATGAATTCCCTTTGAAGCTAATCTATTTTTAACAACATCTAATGCTGGTCTTTTTTCACAAACCAGTAAGATTTTTTTCCCTCTTTGGAGATTGTCCGCAATTAAATTGGTAATTACTTGAGATTTTCCAGTTCCAGGAGGACCATGAATAACAAGCCCATTTCCTTTTCTGGAATTAATCAATGACTCTTCCTGGCTAATATCTGGTTTAGTTATAAAAAAGTTATCCAATTCTAAACTATCAACTATGGCATCTTCATCAAATCTTTTTTCTAAATCTCTTTCAGTTTCTTCTCCCAAAATCCTTTCAGATAATTTATTCTGTAAACCATCATTTATCAAAGCACTATAATCATTATTTATAGCACTCCCCATTTGACCAAATTGACCCAAAATAAATATTGGCTTAAATTCTATTTTTCCCTCTAAATTTTTTGGATGTTCCTCTTTTTTTAATGGTTTTAATTTTATTAGTTTGCCTTCTTCTAATTCATTAGAAATAATTTCAAATCCAGATTTTTTAAAAATATTTTTTGCCCAATCAATTAATTTATCTTTTGGTAAATCTTCAACCTCTTTCAATAAATCTAATTGAATTGAATTCCTTCCTTTATTGTATTTATTGAGTGCCATAAAGAAAGTTTTATTTATTTCCATTTTTGCACCGTCCCTTACCTCTAGGCTAATTCTTTTAGATACACGATTTAGAACAAGTTTTACTGGAAGTAAAAAAAGTGGAGCTCTAAAAAAAGAACCATCAGAAAAATTACCTTCTATGAATGGATATCCTAAAAAACATTCATAAAATCCTCTTTCTTTTAATAAAAAATCCAAATCCCTATAAAGATAAGTTAAATCTTTTAGTATTCTTTCTTCTTCTTTGTTTTTAACATTTAAAGAAATCAGATGAGATGATTTTTTGTTAAAAAATAAGTTATCTAGTATTTTCAAATCTTTTTTCTCACTAATTTTGGATAAATCAGTCATATCAAAACATTTCTTTTTTACAATTCTAGATAATCTAATTGCTCTATTTCTTCTACTAATATCATTAAGTCTTTCCTGATATTTTTTGAGGATTTTATTATTCATAGTTTAAATAAGAAAAGCTTTTTTATAAATTTACTTTCCAAACAACTCCAAACATTCATCTCTCATAAATTTGCCTTCAATCTTAATTTTATCCCCGCCTCGTTTATTCAAAAAAGCATCAGTCACATCAATTTCTTCAAATCCGTGATTAATAGCATCCTTATTCGTAGCTCCAAAAACTATTTTTTTAACTCCAGTAATCCATGCCATGTAAAAACATATACAACAAGACTCGCAAATTGAATAAAGAGTCGCTTCTTTGAGTTTTTTGTTTTGAGTTTATTGGTTTGCTTTAATTAGAGCTTGGGTTTTTGCGTGATATCTTGGGTCGCCTGCGGGTCTTTTCCCTGCTTTAGAATGTGTTTAAAATATAAGATGTTCTTGTTTTTAATAGTTTTGGGAAGTTCGTTATCCATTGTTTATCTTTTCTCTAATTCGAAAAAGTTTTATTATATCATAAAGAATCTACTCTTATGGTCGCATATTATCTTCATAGATTTTGATAAAATATATTTAATTAATCGCTAATGGTATTATCTTTACCTTCAAAATAGGTATTCAATTCTTTTAGTAATCCCTGTTTATCTAAAGTTCCCAATTCATATTGTCTCCAATAACTTCCAATGCAAGAAGGACATCCTGACTCACAACATTCTCTTTCGCAAAGGTTTTTCATTTCTCTTAAAACTTTATCCGGATCATTATACAAAATATCTACATAACCAACTCCACCTTCAATATTATCGAATAACAGAATTTTTCCGCTATTGTCTCCTAATATTTCTCCAGAAATTTCACCATCTTCACAGCCAACTAATACTGTCACGGCAGAAATTAGTGCATTTAAAAAAGTTTTACTTGGGAAAAAATTTCCTAATTCCATTGGATCCAATATCAATAATCTTGTTCTAAACTCATTACCAATAATTCCATCCCATTTTTTCTGATTTTCTTTGTATGATATCTTTCCATCTTCTAAAAATTTTAATGGTTCAGTTCCAAATTGAGTTCTTTTTTCGGTAAATATTGTATATATCTTATCATCAATTGGATTCATTATTCCATTTTTCTCTTCTTTGTTCTCAAAAATGTTTGAGAAAATTCTATATGAAGGTATAACTCTATCGGGATTAATAGAGAAGGATGTTCTTTTGCCCCAGATTCTTTTTGGTTCTATTATTTTTTTTCCATGGTCTAATTCTTTGTTACAAAGTGGACAGTATGACATCTCTTTTGGACAAAAGATATGGCAACTATAACATTGTTTATATTCTGAAAGAATTTTTTTAGATGATCCATTATATTGATCTATCCCTATTTTTGTTGTTTTGTATTTTATTTTATTGTGATCTAAAGTTGATGGGGGACATAAATTTTTCAAAGAATATCCAGCAATATTTTTTGGCCCATAGGGAGTTTGAATTGTTAACATTGTTCCACCAACACCAAAAGCATAATCTGGTAAAAGACCGGCTCTTTGTAAATAATAAAAAATATTATAATTTTTTTGTGATGTGGCTTTCATGTTCTTCTGGACGAAAATAAATGACTTTAATTTTTCGCACCATTCATTAATTAATCCATCAAAATTTTTGTTATATATTTTATTTGATTCAAAAAAATCTTCATAATAATTAAAAAAATCTTCTTCGCTTTGAATAAATAATTTACATATATTATCAACTTTAAACTCCCATGAAAGGGGATGCTTCCATTCTCCCTCTCTTTCAAAAAGTTGCCTAAAATTAGTTTCGTTTAATAAATAATATAAAAATAAAGAAAAAAGAGATTTTTTAATTGGGGAATTTAAGGTTAATAAAAAAGGTGGTGGTGAAATTTTACCGTTGACCAATCTTTCAGGTTCAAAATAATACATTTTATCTAATGTTGATTTCGACAGATACGTCACTGATAGGCTAGATTTTCCAGTTCTTCCAGCTCTTCCAATCCTTTGGGAATATTGAGCAGGAGAAGGTGGAGAATGCAATAAACCAATAACATCCAAACCCCCGATGTCAATTCCCAATTCCAAAGTGGGTGTCGCAACCAGAACATTTAGATTACCAGAATTTTCTCTAAAATTTTCTTCCCTTTGACTTTTTTCTTTTGCATCATTTTTTCCATTATCTACAGCTGAATAAATAAAAGGTATATTTTCGATTTTTGACCATTCAGAATAATAATTGTTTTCTGAATTTTTAGCATTATCAGATCTTTTTAGATAAATATTCATTTCATCTAAAAATATATTTCCATCTTCTTCGATTAAATATTCTTTTGATATCCAATTTTGTAATAAAGATTCTGTTACTAAAATATCATCTTCTTTCAATTCTTTATTAATATATTCCAGCAAATCTTCTTTTTTCTCAAATATTGGGTAATTTAAAGAATCTATTGAGTCATTTATTGCGTTATAATATCCACGAATATGTTTGTATTTTTTTAGTATGTTAAAAACTTTTGAAAATTTATTTTCTTCTTCTTTCGAATCAAAATTGAAATCGAAATAAAGACTAAATAAAGATCTGTTTGCCAAAGATGCAACTTTTTTCCCAGAGTTTAAAATTTCTTCATAAAGTTCTTTTTCAATGGAATTTTTTAATTCTGATGAGAATCTATTCATTTTCATATTTCTAGCAATTTCCATAATTAGTAAATCTAAAGCTTTGTCTTCTTTCATAAAGGTTATATATCTTTCTAAATTAGATCTTGCTATATTTTTTAAATGAGTTTCCTCTAATTCTCTTGCAAATTTCGAAGATCTCTGAACATTATCTGTGAATACTAATAGTTTTCTATTTTCCTTGGGTAAGGTCATAAATAATTCATCAAAAACAATATGAGAACAATTTGCATCTGATAATTTGGAAGTAGGAACAATTAATGGCATCATTCTTGCTTTTGAATCGCAAGAAGGGCAATATTTTGAATTATTATCTCCTTGTTTAAATCCAGCTTCTTTTTCTTTATCAACAGAATAAACTTTGAACCCGTCAGAACAACCACAAGTACAAATAGCATCTCTAGATAATAAGTTTGAACATTTTTTACAAATTTTTAATTCTATAGAATTTTTTATTTTATCTTTTGATAAAATAAATTCTGTTTTTTTCTCAGATGTACTATTAAATAATTTTATAGTTTCTCTTTTAATTCTTGAAAATTTAAAATTAGAACTAAAAGAATTAGCATCTGCATTATAAATAAAATACTCCTTCCCACACTGCCTACATGTTGCTACTTCAAAAATTAAATTAGAGCCACATGATTCACATTTTTTAGTTTCCTTATAATGTATTTTATTACATTCTAAACATCTGTAAAAGGCAGGAGGAGAGCAAAAAAAAGCATGTCCCCGAACCCTCTCATTCTCAATATTCTTAATATTTATATCCTTTAAGAACATAGGCTTAGATAATAGATTTTCCGTAAATAATTTTTTATAGGAAGGTGTAATTATTTGATCTTTGATAAAATTCCTATCAAATAATCTATATAAAAAATCATAAATTTCTTTTGAATCTTTATCTCCTAGCGTTGCACTTGTTCCAATCCATTGAATATTTTCGACACCATTTAATTTCTTTAGTAGGTATGAAAATCTTCTCAAAAGCAAAGAGACATCTATTCCCTGAGAACCCCTATAATAATGTAATTCATCCAAAGCAACAATCTCTGGAGACATTGCTTGTAATAAAGAGGCATATTTTGTTTGTAGAATAATTCTTTCAAGCATTACATAGTTTGTTAGTAAAATATTAGGTGGATTATTATAGATTTTCTCTTTTGTACAGATCTCAGATTTATTTCCCGAGGGAATTCTAGATCCATCGTTCTTTTTGTCTTTTTCAGTTTTAGGAGTATCTCCATCAAAAATAGCATATGTTAATGATGTTCCATATTTTTCATTTATTTCATCCAAAAGTTTACCAACTCTTTGACCCTGATCATTTGCAAGAGCCTTTAATGGGTAGATTATAATTGAATTTATTTTATTGTTATTAGAAGATAAACATTTATCCACTATTGGAAAAAGAAAAGATTCTGTTTTGCCACTTCCTGTTCCTGTTGAAACAACACAATCTTGTCCTGAATTCACAACCTTCCATGACTCTACCTGGTGTTTATACGGAACAAATTTTTTACTATCCTTTAAGAAATTCATAAACTTTAAAGAAAAATTAGATTCCTCAAAATTATTTTGGATTTCATATTCTGGTAATAATTGCAAAATTAAATCTCTTTGTAATAATTCATTATTATCAAAAATTAATTCTAACTCTTTTCTTAAATCATTATTATATCTACAAATAGTAGTTAATATAAATGATTTATATTTTTCCTTTACTTTATTATATTGATCTATTATTGTTAAATTTTCCACTTCCATGTTTTAGTCTCCCTAAAATATGCATAATCTGAGTTTAAAATTCGTATAATACTTTCCTTTTCAAATATATTGTGATAAGTAAGTAGTCTTATTTTTTTTATTGTGTCAACATACTTATATTTTTCACATAATGGAACACTTAGAAAATCTAAGCTTTTCCCCTTTAATATTTTTGAAAGAGTCAAAAATTCAGAGTCATTATAATCTTTTAATATATATGGGGAATAGTAAACCTCATTATTTATAATTCTAAAAAAATCTTTTAAAAATTCACTTTTGAATTCTTTATCAAAATCATACTCTAAGTCTTTATAGAAAATCTTATTAACCTGCCTTAAAGCATATTTGAAATATTCTCTCAATGAATCTAGACTACAGATATGAAAATCAATATTTTCCCCATTTAAGTTTTTTAAATAATTATAATATAATCTTTGCAATACAAAATGACCCAAAGTTTCTTTGGTATTATCCTCACAAGATATTTTTTTAAGTGTAAATTTTCTTTGGTATCCACCTTCACGATATACTGATTCTTCAAAAAGTCCTAAATAAATTTTATTCGAAGAAGTAGTGTTTACAATTAAGCTATCTAATTTTATATCTGCAATCATGGCTCTTTTACTTGTATTTGAAAATATTTTAATTTTCGCTAAGTCCCCATTCTTTGAAAGAACTCTAAACGCAGATGTAAAAAATCTAACTTTCTCTTCCTTTACATTTTTTATATCGCTATACAGTCTAGACATAAAAGAAGGTGAAGGTAAAGATCCAATTATTTCTCCACTTATTTTTAAAAAAGGCGCCCTTTCCCAGGTTATTTCTTTTGATAATGTTTCAGGGTGAATTTCAGATTTAAATCTAATGATTAAAGAAAAAAATTCTTTAGACATCCGATAATTACCTTTTATTTTTAGAGAGGTATCGGGATTATTGCTTTTAATGAATTTGTCTAAAATATCATAATCTGTTTCTCTACTTTCATTATGTATCCAATTCACAAATGTCATGTATGATTCAATCTCAGGACATAAGAAGTGAACTATATTCTTATCTCCCCAATTTTCACAAACAATTCTATAATCATTTGTTGATCCAGAAGAAGAAATGGTTAGATCTATAGGCAAATTAATACCTAAGCTATCCATGACGTTAGCTCCATATAAATCTTTTACTTTGCCCAGGAAGGAATTTCTTAATCTTTTTTCTCGAAAGTTCCATTTATCACCATCTATACTTATAGGTACAAATTCATAATGCTCTCCATTAAAAATTCTTTTTCCATGCATGGATTTAGAATTTTCTATACCGGATAATTTTAATATACTTGCTTTTTGATTCTCAGTAAGAATCTCCATAGATCTTTCTAATATTTCTCTGTTTAATTTAAAAATATCTTCATCATATTCCCAGCTATTTTCAATCTGAGTTTCATACCCATTTCTTTTTAAAATTTCTAGGCCATATGAGATGATATACAAATCGTCAATGTAGCCATTTACTTTATGATCTGGAATTACATCATTAGGTATTAATAGATAGGCCAAAGAGGAGTTGATTATTAATTTAGAATCAGAATCAATAGTTAAGTTCTCTGATAATTTATTTAGTAAATTAAAAAGCTGGGGAATATGTTTTACCTGTTCACCACCTTCTCCTGAGTAATTTTCAATCTCAATAGTCAATGCATGAAAGAATAAATTTTGATTAGTCATATTAATAATATTAACAATATTGTCTTTAAAACAATTATTGTTTTAAATCCCTCCTAAAATACCAAAAACTAAAAACAATATCCAATCCGCATAAACTAAAAAATAACCACTTCGGTAAAATATTCCAAACCCAGACAGTTAAATAAACACTTCCAGTCAACACAGCTAACGCAGAAATAATTATTAACATTTTTAGAGATAAATTTTTCATTTCAAATCACCTATTTCTTCTCATAAAGCTGAATAGCATCAACTTTTTTCTTTTCAACTTTAGATTTAACTCCAACAATCTCCAGTTCCTTTTCATTAATTTTAATTCAATACTATCAATCAAAAGTAAAATTTCACTTCCAATATCTCATACAATATATTTACAAAATTATAATTACATGCCCGCATAATAATTTTAGAACTTTTACATATCATGAAAATATTAGAACAAAAAATGGACAAACTAGAACTGAAACTTTAACATTTGGAATTAATGATAATGCGAAAAATTATGGAGAAAGAAAATGAAGAAAAATGCACAACTTCACATATTATTGACAACTAGATTACTAAATCAACTAAAAAGCGAAGCCGCCGAAAAAAGAGTCTCCATGGGGAAATATTGCAGAGGGACTAAATGAAAGACCTCAACTTGATAGGATTGAGGAGAAGCTGGAAAGATTATTAAAAAAATTTAAAGTTAAAAATAAAATAAGTTAATTATATAAATTCTAAAAATATATTATAATATGCAAAAATTAAAAAAAATGTCAACTAAAGAAGTTGAAAAAAAAGCAATAGACTTAGTTATTGCATATGAAAAAAAGAGAGGGCAAAAAGAAGTTTATCCAGTGAATAGAAATAAAGATCATATTGGTTATGATGTGAAATCTGATAATTTAAAAATAGAGGTAAAAGCACGTGGACCAGAAGATGGTAGCCATCTTTTGTTCAGCAAAAAAAATATCGAATGTTTAGAGGGAACTGATAGTGAAGATTATAGCTTATATGCAGTTGTAGGAGTGAGAACGAATAATCCTAAGTTAAAAATTTTATCTAAAGAAAAAATAAAGGGAATAAAGCAATCTGAAGAATCATGGGTAATACCAACAACTGCTAAAAATGGATTCAAGACAGAACAAATTAATCTGAATCAATTATAATTATCTATTCTTGCCACATCCAGAACATTCTTCAAAATTATCATCATTTACATGCTCGCAAAATCCACATTTCCAAGATGAAGTATTCTTGTATTGTCTTCGCCATTGTCTTCTATATCCAAGATCATTATTTTCGAGATCATCCATTTTCTAATATATTTAATGTTTTTTTATAAGTATTATGCCCCTACAATTACCTATCCCTCCTCAAAAACATCAAAATCG
>Ga0190305_1000395_pt1 | contig 10564 bp, 7 predicted proteins | sample 48700723_MG_FD_161678 | JGI IMG/M metagenome (GOLD analysis project Ga0190305, IMG submission 161678) | Hydrothermal vent sediment bacterial communities from Southern Trench, Guaymas Basin, Mexico - 4870-07-2-3_MG | ecosystem: Environmental > Aquatic > Marine > Hydrothermal vents > Sediment ... | reverse complement strand
CCTTTTACATTCCTATCTATATATAATTAATTTTTGTTCTTTTCTCGTAAATACATCTATCCAACCAACAATTGTTAATGTTACAAAGCCTGTCTTACCGGCTGGCAGGTATGCTTTATCCTTATCTCGTATTTTATATTTATCTGAACATTATTTTTTTCATTTATGCATTAGCCCGGATTACAAATCCGCGCTAGCGGGGTTTAATCCAGATAAATACCTGTGGTTTCATACATATTTACATCAACCTTACTCATGATATTGTGTAATTTATTTAGTATTAACCCTTGATATTATACATTAATTTATTAATTTTACCCATGGTTTTAACAATTATAAAGTTTTAGTGTTTAGTATATTTTAACAAAACAATTATGTTTAACAGGTTAGCTATAGAGAAATTAAATAAATGGGCAAATGGAACAGACAGAAAACCTTTGGTTTTAAGAGGAGCACGACAAGTAGGGAAAACTACACTGGTTGAAATTTTCTCGAAAAACTTTGACCAATATATTTATTTAAACCTTGAATTAGATGATGACAAACAAATTTTTGAAGAAAGTAGCGATTTTCAGGAATTAACAGATGCTATTTTTTTCTTGAAAAATAAAACAAAGAAAGCAGGAAAAACCTTGCTTTTTATAGATGAGATACAAAATTCGTCAAAAGCTGTTAGCTGGCTAAGATATTTTTACGAGAATGCAAAACATTTATATGTTATTGCCGCCGGCTCCTTGCTCGAAACTCTTATTGGAAATCATATTAATTTTCCGGTGGGGAGAGTGGAATATATGCCTGTTCGTCCATTTTCTTTTTCTGAGTTTGTAAATGCTTTAGGCGAGAAACAAAGCCTTAGCATACTAAATCAAATTCCTGTACCGGCTTACAGCCACGAAAAATTATTAAAATTTTTTAGACTTTATACTTTAATTGGTGGTATGCCGGGAATTATAAAAAATTATGTTGAAAATAAAGATATTAATGCTTTAAGCCCCATTTACGATTCTTTAATTACTTCTTATAAAGACGATGTAGAAAAGTATGCTAAAAGCCGGATACATGCTAATACTCTAAGACATACAATTGAGCATGCATTTCGTGAGGCAGGCAGCAGAATTAAATATCAGGGATTTGGAAATTCTAATTATAAATCGAGAGAAATGAAAGAAGCTTTTCTTACTTTAGAAAAAGCCCTGCTTCTAAAATTGATTTTCCCGGTTACCACAACAAAAATACCCCTCCAACCTAATATAAGAAAGTCTCCTAAATTACAATTGCTCGACACAGGTTTAGTAAACTTTGTTGCCGGTTTACAAAAAGAAGTTTTTGGCTCGAAAATATTGAGTGATGTTTATGAGGGCAAAATTGCCGAGCATATTGTCGGACAAGAATTAAGAGCCTTGTTAAATTCAATAAGTCACGATATTTATTTTTGGACACGCGAAAAATATTCCGATGCGGAAGTGGATTTTGTTTACCAATACAATAATATGATAATACCTATTGAAGTAAAATCGGGAGCAACAGGAAGATTGCGATCCTTGCATGAATTTATAGACAGAGCCGACCATAATTATGGCGTAAGGGTATATGCCGATAAGTTAAAAATTAAAAAATCCCGAACTCGTGCCGGAAAATCTTTTTACCTTTTGAACTTACCATTTTATCTGGTTCATAAAATGGATGAATATTTAGAATGGTTTATCGAAGAAATAAATAAGTAAGCATGAATATCCGCATGATTACCTGTAAATTACCAAAATTAATTAAAAATCAATTTGTTTGCCACAAGCCCTAAAGGGAGTAAATTGATTTTCTTCACACCCTTTAGGGACGAGGCAAGTGAAGAAAATCATTAGCTATTTTTAGGTAAACCGCTAGCGCGGATTTGTAATCCGTGCCTTTTACATTCCTATCCATATATAATTAATTAATTTTTGTTCTTTTCTCGTAAATACATCTATCCAACCAACAATTGTTAATGTTACAAAGCCTGTCTTACCGGTTGGCAGGTATACTTTATCCTTATCTCGTATTTTATATTTATCTGACATTATTTTTCAATTAATAAAAACATTATACATTAGCCCGGATTACAAATCCGCGCTAACGGAGGCTACATTTTAAAGAAGACGTAGCGAATGCTACGCCTAACTGTGCTACTATTTTTGTATACCAAAAAATGTTACAGATTATGTCCGAGCGAGAACCTTCTTTTGTATTATGCTATGGCGGAATGGTAGTACAAATACCAAAAATAGAACGACGTAGTTACGCTATCGCTAAACTACGCCGAACGGGGATAAAACTTCTTAATTATTACCTTGGTAATTACGATACTCATATTTTTGATTTCTAAGCTGCGGAGTAAAACCTGCCTCTTTAATTGCTTTCTGAATTCCATTGGCATCGAATTTATAATCTGCTCCGGCAGCCGAAACAACATTTTCTTCAATCATAATAGAGCCAAAATCGTTTGCCCCTGCATGTAAACAAACTTGTGCAATATCTTTCCCAACAGTCAACCACGATGCTTGAATATTCTTGATATTAGCTAACATAATTCTACTTATTGCTATTAAGCGAATATACTCTTCGGATGTTGATTGCCTAATAAATTTATTTGTTTTTCCTAAGACTGTGCCCTCAGACATGAATGGCCACGGAATAAATGCCACAAACCCACAGGATGAATCAGGCTTGGCAGATTGCACTTCTCTAATAGATATTAAATGCTGTATTCTTTCTTCTATTGTTTCTATATGTGCAAACATCATAGTAGCCGAGGTAGGGATATTAAGTTTATGAGCTTCTATCATCACATCAAGCCACTGTTTTGAACTAGCTTTTGCCGGCGAAATTATTTTTCGAACACGGTCTGACAATATTTCGGCTCCGGCACCGGGCAAACTATCTAAGCCCGATTTTACTAATTCTTTAAGCACAACAGAATACGAAACGCCTTCAATTGCTGCAATATGAACAATTTCCGGTGGACCAAGGGCATGCAATTTTACTTTTGGATACATCTTTTTTAATTCGCTAAAAAGCTCCTTATAAAAATCTAATCCTAATTTAGGATGCAATCCTCCTTGTAAAAGTAACTGGTCACCTCCAAGCTTAATCAATTCATCAATTTTATCTTTATATTCAGGTAATGATGTTATATAAGCTTTTGAACTTTTCGGACTTCTGTAAAAATTGCAAAATTTACACTGCGAAATACAAACATTTGTAATATTTACATTTCTATCTATTTGCCATGTAACTTTATTATTCGGCACATGCTTATATCTTAATTTATTAGCTAAAAATATTAATTCCGATAAAGAAGCGTTTTTGTACAAACTTAAACCCTCTTCGAAATTTAAAAACTCTAGATTTTCAGCCTTCTTATATAAACGATTTATATCTTCCATTAAATAAGTTTATTTTTTGTAATTTTAATTGCTATTATTATTACGTATTTAGAGTTATCGTTAAAAATTTCATTCTATTAATTATACAAAGATATTAATTCATCAGAAAATAAAGCGAACCAGTTAAATTGATATATGAAAATTCACAATTATTTTTAGCATAAATCAATTTCACATAAATTCATTTTGTAATTTTACATAAAACTTAAATTAAATTATCATGAAATTAAATATCTCAAAAACCGCAAGAATAACTCCCGACAACTCTACAATATATCTTATTAATAAAGAAAATAAGCTTAACGACTTTGCTTTTTCTCCGGCAGAAAAAAAATATTTAAAACAAGAAATAGATAATGGCAAAAAAATTATATCTATTAACTCATACTTTAAATGGTCGTATATATGTGTTATCGATAATATTGACAATATAAACAAACGCTTAGAAAACATTAGAAATAATGCAAGTGACATTTACAATCAAATCAAACTAAATAATCATAAAGAAATATTTATTTCTGATTTATCTACAACTTACGAAAGCATACAAGCTCTTCTTGAAGGATTAATTCTTTCACATTATCAATTCATTAAATATTTTAAAGACTTTTCTAAGAAAGAAAATCAGTTAAAAGAAATTTTTATTCAAAGCAAAAACATAACAGCTAATAAGCTAAATTCTCAAAAACTTATTCTAAATGCAGTATATCATGCACGCGATTTAGTAAACGAACCACTATCGTACTTAAATACTGCCAAACTAGCAAAAAAGATAAAAACATTAGGAGAATTATCGGGTTTCACAGTTGAAAATTTCGATAAAGAAAAGATAAAATCGTTAAACATGACCGGCTTACTTGCAGTTAATCAAGGAAGTATTGACGAGCCATTATTTTCGGTTTTGGAATGGAAACCAGAAGATGTTATTAACACAAAGCCTATTGTATTAGTTGGAAAAGGTGTTGTTTACGATACCGGAGGTTTAAGTCTTAAGCCAAACAATCATATGTTAACCATGAAATCTGACATGTCGGGAGCAGCCGTAGTAATTGCTACAATGTATGCAATTGCTAAAACTAAATTACCACTTCATATTATAGGACTAATTCCGGCCACAGACAATCGTCCCGATGGCAATGCATATGTTCCGGATGATATTATTAAAATGCAAAACGGTTTAAGTGTAGAAGTAGTAAATACCGATGCCGAAGGCAGATTACTATTAGCAGATGCTCTTTGTTATGCAAAAAAATATGATCCTGAACTAGTTATTGATTTAGCTACTTTAACAGGCTCTGCAGCAAATACTGTAAGCAACCAAGCCATAGTTGCAATGGGAAATGCCACTAAAAAAGAATTTGCACTAATTAAAGATTCGGGATATTCTGTTCACGAACGAATAATAGAATTACCATTGTGGGATGAATATAACAAAATGTTAAAATCGGATATTGCCGACATTAAAAATGTAGGAGGAACGGAAGCCGGGGCAATTACAGCAGGTAAATTTCTCGAACATTTTGTAGATTATCCTTGGATTCATTTAGATATTGCCGGAGTAGCTTTTTTCGAAAAATCCGACAAATATCGCCCACAAGGAGGAACAGGAATTGGAGTAAGATTATTATATAACTATTTATTAAAAAAAATAAGTTAAAATATTGCAAAAAGAAAACTTGCAGTTTATTCGGATTAAATAGCTATTTTTGTGATTAATAATTATAACAAATACACTAAAATAGACTATCTATAATAGTTTTAGAAGTTTCTTAATTATCTGTAATTATTAAACTTTACTATTTATTTAAAAGTATTATTACTATTAAATATAGTCACAAAATAATATTAAAATGAAACACAATAAAATAGTAGTAGGCATATCACATGGCGATATAAACGGCATTAGCTACGAAGTAATTATAAAAACATTAATTGACAATAGGATATTTGATTTTTGCACTCCTATTGTTTATGGTTCGCCTAAAGTAGCAGCCTATCATAGAAAAGCATTAAATATTCACAATTTCAGTTTAAACAATATTAAAACTCCTGAAGAAGCAAATCCTAAACGTGCAAATATTATTAATTGTATTGATGATAATATCAGAGTTGAGCTAGGAAAATCGACACAATCTGCAGGCGAAGCATCTTTCATTGCCTTAGAAAAAGCAGTAAACGACTTAAAAGATGGCAAAATTGATGTATTAGTTACAGCACCAATAAACAAAGACAATATACAATCGGAGAATTTCCATTTTCCGGGACATACCGAATATTTAGCCAAATCGGTTAATTCTGAAGAAGTACTAATGTTACTGGTAAGCGAGAATTTGAAAGTTGGGGTTGTTGCAGGACATGTTGCAATAAAAGATGTTCCTAAAGAAATTACAAAAGAAAATATTCTTAAGAAATTACAAATAATGAATCAAAGTCTTATTCAAGACTTTAGAATACGAAAACCTAAAATTGCAGTATTGGGATTAAATCCTCATGCAGGCGATAATGGATTATTAGGTACAGAAGAACAAGACATAATAATTCCGGCAATAAATCAAGCAAAAGACGAAAATATTTTGGCCCTAGGACCATATTCAGCCGATGGTTTTTTTGGAAGTAATAATTTTAATTCTTTCGATGCAATTCTAGCAATGTACCACGACCAAGGATTAGCACCATTTAAAGCTTTAGCATTTAATAGCGGAGTAAATTATACTGCAGGATTAGATATTATAAGAACATCTCCGGGACATGGAACAGCTTACGAACTTGCAGGAATGGATAAAGCAACACCCGATTCGTTTCGACAAGCACTTTATTTAGCTTGTGATATTTTTAAAAATAGAAATGAGTATCGTGAAATTTCTAAAAACCCACTTAAATCGCATGATTTAAAAAATTTAGAATAATAAAATCTTAACATTCAATAAAACACATTAAATTAAAAAGCTTCGTAGCAAAAACTACGAAGCTTTTTAATTATAACATGCTAGAAAACATACATATATCTGCATTCTAAGGTATATATATATATGCATAAGACAAAATATTTTCTTAACTTTGTATTAAGAACATTTATTCTTAATCTTAACAAACATTATTAGGAGGCTTTATGACTAAAATCGATTTATCATTATCAAATCTTGATGAAATTTTTCCAGATGACTTTTCACAAGAGCAAATAGCGAAAGCGAAAACAACATTTTTAAAAGAACTCTCTCTATTAAGCCACAGTTTTTACGGAGGAAAAATACAAGTATTACCAAAAGCCGGAGTTTATGGATTCAACTGGTTTAATGTTTATTATACTCCCGGAGTTTCGAAAATATCTACTTCTATAAGAGACAATAATAGTACATCGTTTGATCTTTCGAACAGAGGGAATATGGTAGCTGTAGTATCTGATTCGACAAGAGTGTTAGGCGATGGAGATTGTACTCCTTCAGGAGGTCTTGGTGTTATGGAAGGCAAAGCTTATCTTATGAAATACCTTGGCGGGATAGATGCCGTACCAATTTGCATAGACAGTTACAACGAAAAAGGCGAACATGATGCAGATAAAATTATTGATTTTGTTAAAATGTTACAACCTAGTTTCGGAGCAGTTAACTTAGAAGATATTTCGCAACCAAATTGCTTTAAAGTATTAGATACTTTGCGCGAAGATTGTAATATACCGGTTTGGCACGACGATGCCCAAGGAACAGGTGCTGTTACTGTTGCAGGATTAATTAATTCTTTACGTATTGTAAAAAAAGACATAAAAGATATTAAGATAGTATTTTTAGGTGCCGGAGCAGCAAACTCGACTATTGCTCGTTTAATAATAAAAGCCGGGGCAAATACCGACAAAATTATTATGTTCGATTCTAAAGGCAGTTTAAGTATTGATAGAGATGATATTAAAGCCGATAAAAGATTTTACAGGAAATGGGAAATATGCGAGAAAACAAATCCTAATAAGGTAAATGATATTGAAGAAGCATTAACCGGAGCAGATGTATTTATTGCATTAAGCAAACCGGGACCCGATACTATTAAACCCGAATGGATTAAAAAAATGGGGACAAAACCTATTGTATTTGCTTGTGCAAATCCTGTACCCGAAATTTATCCATACGCAGCCAAAGAAGCCGGGGCATATATTGTTGCAACAGGTCGTGGAGATTTCCCAAACCAAGTTAATAATTCATTGGGTTTCCCGGGAATATTAAAAGGAGCCCTTCTTGTTAGAGCAACGAAAATAACCGACGAAATGGCTGTAACTGCTGCATATGCTATGGCTAATTTTGCCCAAAAAAGAGGGATTACTGCCAATAACATAATGCCTAAGATGGACGAAACAGAAATGTTTGCTCATGAAGCTGCCGACGTAGCTATGGAAGCTATTAAAAACGGAGTAGCTCGTTTAGATCTCGACTGGGATACTGTGTATAATAAAACTCTCGAAGATATTAAGAAAACTCGTAGCACTATTGATATGATGATGAAAAATGATTTAATTAAGACACCTGATAATTCAATGTTAGAAAAAGCTCTTAAAACAGCTATTGATAGCGTTAAATAATAATACAATTATAATTTATCGGGGAGTAGCATTATTGCTTACTCCCCTTTTTTATTATAATCTTTGCATGAACTACAAATTCATTATTTCGAATTTCGACAAAATAAATTCCCGACTGATTAATATTACTATTTATTAGTTGTTGATTAATATTATCAAATTGTTTTTCGAAAACAATACTTCCGTTAATATCAAAAATACTAACAATGATTCTTCCATCAATAACATTATCTGTCGTAATTTCAAAGCTCCCGGAATTAGGATTTGGAAATATTTTTATTCCCTCATCCCAAGAATATATATCTTCTATATCATTAACTAACACATATATACTATCCGACATATTCGAGCAATCGTATTCGTTTATTGTTTCAACCGAATAATAAGCACTCTCAGTAATTTTAATATTTTTCGATGTAGCTCCATTAATTTCATCACCATTAATATACCACTGATAAAAATACGCAGATGTTGATTCTAAAGTATCGCCATTAATACAAAAAGAAGGCTTTGGAGGAATAGGCATACACCTAACAATATCGGGTTTAAAAGTTGTATAAGTATTATTAACCGTTAAACTTACATGTTTTAATCCGGGATTATTGTATTTTACAGTAAATGGTCCAATACCCACAGTATCGACAATAGTAGCATCTTCACCAAAATACCAGTAATACGAATCTTCATCACTACCCGACACTCTAACGTATTGAACACTATCGGACAAACAAATTTCAGATTTATTTGCTATAAACTCCGGAACAATAGGATTAAAATCTTGAGCAAGAGAAATACTGTCGAGACAAATACCATAACCTCTATTCCCAATTCCTTCGAAAGCTATTTGATATTGATGGCTTAAATTAGGCAAATTAATTACTTGCTTCTCCCATAAAGGGATATCATGAGAATAAGTAATAAGTAATTTCCAATTCAAAGAATCGGCTTCTTTATATAAAACATTTAAAATATGCACATCGTTATTGTTCTGTGGCATAGCAATATAAAATTCCAGCAAAGCATTATTGATTGTATTAAAATCAAATTTCGGACTAATTAAAATTGCAGTATCATTATTATTATTCTGAAAAAATGCATTCATATTTCCTTCGTATGCACCGGAAGGAGAAATATTACCACCATCTCTAAATTCCCACAATACGGTATCGTTCGAAACTGTTTGATACCAATACTCAGGCATACTATCAGAAAGTTCGAAATTCTGAACATATGGAATTCCCAGAGAGGTCATTAAGCGGATCGAGACTTTATTCGAAAAAGCTAAAGAAGTATCAATATCAATCTTAAACACTGCTGCTACTTTGTATTCATATGGCACATTTTGCTCACAAGTTAAATCGATATACTCAATATTTACGGTAGAATCGATCAATACTGTATTGCGATAAATAAAATACTTTTTAAATCCTAAAGTATCTGACGAAGGCAACCACATAAGTTTTATTGAATTGTTTTTTTCGAAAGCTATTAAGTTCGATGGAACAGAATCGTAGGCTTCTTTCCCTTTTAGGCTAACTATTCCTGTATTATACGGATCGAGCCATTTTTGCAATTGATTTGACTCTGCTGAATAATCGTTCCACGAACGAGAAAACATTGCAAAATAATCGTTATAATTGTACGAACAACTAGCATCTCCGCCTGTTAAATCTCCAATTATTTTATGATTTTCGTCAAATAAAGGAGCACCTGACGACCCGCCTTCTGTAGTTCCAATATCCCATTCTTTTATCCACCAGTGCGAATTTTCGTCATATCCTTCGCCATAATTCCCAATTTCGGGAGCATTATAATCTATAGTTATTTTCTTTACATCGCCACTAGGATGATGAATACATGTTGTTTTAAGGGCATGGTTACTTTCTCTATTCCAACCGGAATAATATGGTTTATACTCGGGAGGCGGCGGAATACTTAACTCGAGCAAACTAAAATCTAATTTTCCGTCGGGCGCTGTTGCAACAAGCTTGGCACCAGAGACTGTTTGATCTAAAGGACCATCTTCGCCATTACACTCCGGACTCTCGTAATTAAAATAAAAAATTGCTGCATCAGCATCAGCCTGACTATCGATACAATGATTTGCTGTTAAAAAATATGGCTTCCCATCGTTTCTAGCATTATTAATTAAAGCCCCACTACACATCCATCCGTTATAGGTTATCTTACATACCGAGTGCTTTTCTTTTTGCCAACCATTCCCCTCATCGCAATTAATATCTACATTACACGAACCCGAACTTCCAAAGCCTTTAACATCTTTATTTAATAAAGAAAAAACATCTTTATAATCGTGCCCTATTCTACTAATATGTAACTGTACGTTATTTTTAATATTTTGTGGCTCGAAATATTCAATAATTATTTCATCGCCTTTAACAGGAGCAATAGCTAAATGCTTATTTAATTTATTATTCGAACTTGTAAAAGCCCAAATATTACTCATATTACCGGAGTTATAAATATATAATTCGGCTTTGTTAGACAAAACAAACAAATCGAAATATACACTTAAAGAATATGCCTTTTTCGATTTAATTTTCAACAACCACAACTTTCT
>Ga0190305_1000392_pt1 | contig 10582 bp, 9 predicted proteins | sample 48700723_MG_FD_161678 | JGI IMG/M metagenome (GOLD analysis project Ga0190305, IMG submission 161678) | Hydrothermal vent sediment bacterial communities from Southern Trench, Guaymas Basin, Mexico - 4870-07-2-3_MG | ecosystem: Environmental > Aquatic > Marine > Hydrothermal vents > Sediment ... | reverse complement strand
GAGAACTTGTGCCATGGAAGGACGCAAAGATACATGTTCTTTCACATGTAGTTCATTATGGTAGTAGTGTATTTGAGGGGATGAGGGCATATAAGACACTAAAAGGGACAGCCCTCTTCAGGCTTAAAGAACATGTGCTCAGACTCTTTAACTCTGCAAAGATTTACAGGATGGAGATTCCCTTTTCAGTGGAAGAGATTGAGAAAGCAATTATACAGGTTGTGAGGGAAAACAACCTTGAAAGTGCCTACATAAGGCCCGTGGTTTACAGGGGATATGCAGAACTTGGTGTGAATCCCTTCACCTGTCCTGTAAAGGTTGCCATTGCTGCATGGGAATGGGGGAAATATCTGGGAGAAGACGCACTTGAAAATGGTGTGGATGTGATGATTTCAACCTGGAGAAGAATGGCACCAAACACATTCCCCGCAATGGCAAAGGCAGGGGCAAATTACATGAACTCTCAACTGATAAAGATGGAGGCTATTATCAATGGTTATGTTGAGGGGATTGCACTTGACATAATGGGCTTCATAAGTGAGGGGAGTGGGGAGAACCTTTTTATTGTGAAGAATGGAGAAATCTATACCCCCTCTCTTGGTTCCTCAATCCTCCTGGGTATAACAAGGGATTCAGTTATAAGGATAGCCTGTGACCTTGGAATCAAGGTGAATGAACAGAGGATACCAAGGGAACTTGTCTATGTGGCTGATGAGGTGTTCTTCACAGGTAGTGCTGCTGAAATCACACCAATCAGGTCCGTTGACAGGATTACAATCTCAAACGGGAAGAGGGGGCCCATCACAAAGAAACTCCAGGAAGAACTTCTGGGCATTGCTGAGGGAAAAAGGGAAGATAGATACGGGTGGCTAACCTACATATAGGAGAATAGATGAAATTTCCCAAAGGGAAGCCTGTTCTGGAAAATGTAAAGATACACTTTGTTAACTTTGACAACATCCTGAATCAGGCAAAAAAGGCAAGGGAAGGCAGACTGAATGGTTATATCCAGATAATATATCCACAGGAGGTGGACCTTCTCTTCTTCCAGAATGGGAATCCCATAAATGCAGGTAGATTCAACAGAACGGGTTATTCCCTTGTCCCTATTAAAGATGTTGTTGAGAGGGCAAAAAAGTCAGAGGTTGGAATCGTAAATATATACGATGTTCCTGATGAACTTTTATATATGATGGTTGTTTCATTGAAAGAAACCCCGCTCTTTGCAAATAAGCCAATAAAACTGCTTGATATAGATAAACTCCTTGACAGGCTAAAGGGTGTAAATTTTGGCGGGTTCCTTGTCCTAACAAAAAACTTTGAGTATTTCTATGTAAAATTTATAGATGGAGAACCTGCGAGAATCTATATTGCTGGAAAGGGTGTAAGTTCCATTAACAGGGAGATATTCAAAAAATTTCTTGAAAAGGGAGGAGATGACCTTTATGTAAGTGGTTATCAGGGTAAAACACAGATAAAACAGGCTGACCCTGCACTCGTTGGTATGTATGTTAAGTTTTTAAACTCTCTGATTGAGGCCTTCTCAGAGGCAATTGGCCCTTCCATTGTTCGGAAAACGCTGATGTCTTCATACGAGGTGGCAAAGAACCAGCATTCTCTCTTAAACAACTTCCAGATTGGGGATGACCTCAAGGTGATTGAAGGGACAGTTGCCGTTACAGCAGAGGAGGTTACCAATGCTTTTGCCACCTGGGTGGACAAATTTGTAGATGCAATATTTGTTGTTCTTGGAAGAGGAACCGACGAGATTATCTATAAATGCATCAAGGATTACAGGTTTGCACTCAAAAGCGCCGGTTTCTTTGAAAAGTCAAAACTCTCTCGTCTTGCAATATGATTTACATAGTTGCCACACCCATAGGTAACCTTGAGGACATTACCTTGAGGGCATTAAGGGTATTGAAAGAGGTTGATTATATACTCTGTGAAGACACAAGAAGAACAGGGATTCTCCTTAAACACCTCGGTATCAAAAAGAAGATGGTCTCGTTCAATGACCACAACAGGGATAGAAGACTTCCCGTTGTGTTGAAAAACCTTGAAAATGGCATGGATATTGCACTGGTGAGTGATGCAGGAACACCCATAATAAGTGACCCCGGGTATAAATTGATAAAGGAATGTATAAAAAGGGGGATTGAGGTAACATCAATCCCTGGTGCATCCTCTGTTATAAATGCCATTGTTCTGTCCGGTCTTCCACCCGACAAATTTTACTTTGCGGGATTCCTTCCAAAAAAAAGAGGGAAAAGGAAAAAAGAACTTGAGTTTATAAAAGAACTTCCATGTACATCAGTCCTCTTTGAATCCCCTGAAAGGATAAAAAAACTCATGGAGGAACTTGAAGAATTAATTCCAGATAGAGAGGTGGTTATATTAAGGGAGATGACAAAAATATACGAGGAAAGGATTGCTGGAAGACCGTCTGAACTTAAAGGAATAAAAAATCCAAGGGGAGAAATAGTTGTGATTATCAAGGGGAAATCTTAAACTTCTCCCTTATATTCTGGATTGAGAACACATGGAATATGGTATCATACATCTTTTGAAGTTCCCTGTTGTAAACCCTGTTTCTTCTATCACCACCCCTGAATTTCCATTCATCAGATATTTTACTCATTTCCTCCACAACCTGCCATTTATGTACAAACATTCTTCCATGCAGTTTCTTCACTGCCTCTATCCTCTTTTTACCGAACCACTTCTGATCAAGTTCCTTATTTGCAATCATTGAATCTATGTAAATTGAATCTATCCTTGCAAGTGTCAGAAGGTATACCCTATCATCTTTTTTTATCCCCAGTTCACTCAACTTTTCCTTAAACTCCCTTGCATTAGCAAAGACCTCCCCCTTTATAGGATCAATTGCCTGTTTCAATGTTGGAGGAACATCTCTGTATGCATATTCTGTGATAGCATATTTGATGGTTCTGTAGGTGGAAATCTGAAAAACATTCTGCATAAAGAAAAGCAGGATGAAGGACAGGATGCCCGATGAAAGTGGTGTAAGGAACCATCCAATAACAATCTTGTAGAGTTTTTTAAAGTTTATTGCCCTTGCCCCACCTCTTGCTATACCTATACCAACAATTGCACCAACAACTGCCTGGGAACTTGATACTGGAACAAGGGGAAGTGGTGGAATACCCATGGAAACGAGAAATCTTTCAAGGGATTGGGAGGCAAAAATAAAGAGAACAAGGGATTCTGCAAGCACAACAACAAGTGCTGCAAGGGGTGAGAGTTTGTGCAGTTCTCTTCCAACAGTGGTGATGACTTTGTAAGAATAGGTGAATATACCCAGTGCTATTGCAAAACCTCCTACCATGAACAGCACCTGTATATCATTCAGGTAAAAAAATCCAAGTGAGAGCCCCTTGAATGGATTTGAACCCATGAACACCCCCATCACATTTGCTATATTGTTAGCACCAAGGCTGTATGCACCGAATATACCAATCAATAATAGACCAATCCTCGTGAAATTATCTATCTGGAGCAGGTGTATCCTCACCCTCTTTAAATAAAACTTTAATATGTTGAACAGAATAAAGGCAAAGATTCCTGCAAGTAGCGGAGAAAAAAACCATGTTGAAACTATCTTGGTGAGTGAAACCGTGTCTATCTGGGAACCAGTGAAGAGGTCCCACCCAACGATTGAGCCAACAATTGCCTGGGTTGTGGATACTGGAAGACCTAATTTGGCCATCCAGGACACGGTTGCACCTGCTGCAAGGGCAACAGTGAATGCACCTCCTACTGCATTTATATCACCCAGTTTCCCAAGCGTGTGTGCAGCACCTGAACCACTTATCACAGCACCAAGTATAACAAAGATGCTTCCAAAGATGGCTGCAGTTCTGAATCTGAGCATCTTTGTCCCAATGGCAGTACCAAAGATGTTTGCAGCGTCATTGGCACCAAGTGACCATCCGAGAAAGAGGCCACTTGAAAGAAAAATCCAAATCATATTACATCATCCTCTTTATTGCATATATATTCACCCTATCCCCAATATCCTCTGCCTTGTCTGCAATGTTCTGGATGTAGGTTATGAAGGTTCTCAGGTGGGTTTTTTTCGCAAGGTCAATATCATCCCTCTCAAAGATGTACCTCTTAATCTTCTCTCCAATCTTATCAGACTCCTTCTCAAAAAACATTATTTTTGAGATATGGTCTCTTACAGCAGTAATGTTCTTAAAATACGACCTCATAGTGCATACCATCTCCTCAACAGCACCAATACTCACCTCCACAAGTGAATCAAACTGGTCTTTCACTTCCGGGAATATCTCTGGCCTTTCAATTGAAAATTCAACAATAGTATCCGCAATCAGATTGAGGACATCATCTGAGTTTTCAAGGAGTGCAAGCACATCCCCCCTTGATTCGGGTATAAGCATCTCCTGATAAAGCTGGTTCTCAATATCCCTCCTGCTTGAATCTGCCCTTCCTTCAAGCCTGTCCACAACCTTTTCTCGTTCAGAAAACTCATTCAAATCACCATTAAGATAGTATTTCAAAGCCTGTTTGAATTCAAGTGCTGCCTGAAGGATTGTATCAAGGAACTCGTCAATCTTTGCTTCAAGTTGCTTTGTCTTTTTGAATATGGGTATCATAAGCCCCTCCTTCTATTTTTTCCATTAAAACACCATACCTCACCCCACCAGTGCTCACATAAACACCATCAAACCCTGCCCAATTTAATATGGTATACAAAATTCCTGTTCCTGCAAGTATAATATCTTCCCTTCCCTTTTCCATTCCCTTTATTCTTCTCCTCTCTATGGAATTTTTCGCCATGAACATTTCAATCATCTTCTCTACGGTATCTCTTTCAAGATATATCCCTTCAACAGCCTCTCTTGAGTATTCTTTCCCCATATGTATTGCTGCAAGTGTGGTAACTGTCCCTCCAATCCCAACAACTATCTCTCCATAAGGCCTCTGGATTTCATCAAGTGAAGACTCAATGAACATAAGCATTTTATTCACCTCATCCCTTGAAGGTGGGTCACTATCTATAAACCTCTCATAAAGGGAAACTGCACCTATTGGAATACTCCTTATATAATCAACGCTCCTTCCAACTCCAGAAACAATCTCTGTACTCCCACCACCAATATCACACACAATTATTCTTTCTTTAACCCCCAGGGAAACCGATATAAAGGAGTAATATCCTTCCTCTTCACCGGAAAGGATTCTTACATCCAGTCCGCATGCCTTTTTAAGCCTTTTTAGAAAAACCTCTCTGTTTTTTGCCCTTCTCAATGCCATTGTTCCTATCACAACGGGAACACCACAACCAATTCTTTTTGATTCTTCCTTAAAATTGCAAACAGCATGGACTGTTCTTTCTATTGCATCATCATTGAAGGTCTCTTTCATTTCCCTTGAAAGTCCAGTGATCACAGAGACATCTTTTACAACCTGCATATTCCCATCCTCATATTCAATGCATGTGAAGAGCACGGAGTTTGAACCTACATCTATTGAACTGTACCTCATGGTATGAGTATAATTGATTAAAAGCCTTTTGGCAATAAAAAAATAGCCCCGAGGGGAATCGAACCCCTATCTTCACCTTGAAAGAGTGATGTCCTGAACCGTTAGACGACGGGGCCAGATACCAGCAGAAAAATATAAAAATTTCTGAAGATGTCAAGTGTTGATTTTTCTCACAAAACCCATTGACAAATGCTATTTTCTTTATAATATAAGTTTGTCTATGAAATCAGCAGACTTGGAAAAGAAGACCTACAGAGAATTGACCAGGATTGCGAAAGACCTGGGAATTTCTCCAACAGGGAAAAAGAAAAAGCAACTTATTGAAGAAATCCTCCAGGCAAGGAATGGAAAATTTGAGGATGATGTGCCTGTTATGGTGAAGGAGGAGAAGGTAGTAGAGCCCTCTCTCCCTGAACCAGAGGTGGAGGAAGAACCTGAGCCCCAGTTAGCAACCCCATCAGAGAAACTTATTACCGAAGGTGTAATTGAGGTACTGCCTGAAGGATATGGTTTTTTAAGGTCCTCACAGAACAGTTATACTGCCTCTCCTGATGACATCTATGTCTCACCCCCGTTTATAAAGAGAATGGGCATCAGGACAGGGGATACAATACTTGGTGAAATCAGACCTCCAAACCCTGGTGAAAAGTACTTTGCCCTTGTAAAAATACTCAAGGTGAATGATCAATCACCAGAAAGGTTAAAGGCAAGGGTGAAGTTTGAAAACCTTACACCACTCCATCCAATTGAGAGGATAAGGCTTGAGAGATCTGATGGTGATATATCCATGAGGATTATTGACCTTCTTGCACCAATGGGCAAGGGTCAGAGGGGTCTTATTGTCTCTCCACCAAGGGCAGGTAAAACCATACTCCTCCAGAAGATAGCCAACTCAATCACAGAGAATCACCCTGAAATCTACCTGATTATCCTCCTCATAGATGAAAGGCCAGAAGAGGTGACGGACATGAAGAGGTCTGTGAGGGCGGAGGTCCTGAGTTCCACATTTGATGAGCCACCTGAGAGACACCTTCAGGTTGCAAAGATGGCACTGGAAAAGGCGAAAAGAATGGTTGAGTATGGAAAGGATGTTGTGATTTTACTTGATAGTATAACAAGGTATGCAAGGGCAAACAACCTTGTTGTGCCACACAGTGGGAAGACCCTATCAGGTGGTGTTGATTCAAATGCACTCCAGGTTCCAAAGAAATTCTTTGGTGCTGCGAGGAAGGTAGAAGAGGGTGGGAGCCTCACAATAATAGCAACAGCACTCATAGAAACAGGTTCAAGGATGGATGAGGTGATCTTTGAAGAATTTAAAGGAACGGGTAATCAGGAGATCGTGCTGGACAGGCAACTTGCGGACAGGAGAATATTCCCTGCAATAGATATATTCAAGTCTGGCACAAGGAAGGAAGAGCTGCTCCTCTCTCCTGAGGAGCTCAACAGGGTATGGGTTTTGAGGAAACTTTTAAGCGAGATGTCAAATCAGATAGAAGCCATGGAGTTCCTAATATCAAAGATGAAGATGACAAAGAATAATAAGGAATTCCTCAGGGCAATGACCTCATAAAAGGAGGAAACATGAAAAAGGGAATACATCCTGAATACTTTGATTGCACAATAACCTGCTCCTGCGGGAATGTTATACATACGAGGTCCACCAGAAAAGAGATAAAGGTGGAGATTTGTTCAATGTGCCATCCCTTCTTCACAGGCACCCAGAAGATAATTGATACCGCAGGAAGGGTTGAGAAGTACAGAAAAAAATACGGTAAGAAAACATAATGCCTATTGTAGGTGAAACAAATATTCCCGAACTAAAACTCCTGAAAAGGGGTAAGGTTCGGGATGTTTATATTTTTGATGACAAAAACCTTCTAATTGTTGCCACTGACAGAATTTCTGCCTTTGACTATGTTCTCCATAATCTAATCCCCTACAAGGGTTATGTGCTCACTGGTATATCTGTTTACTGGTTTAAAAAAATCCCCTTCAACCATCACTTCCTTACTGATGAACCACCCGATATTTTATCAGAGAAATCAAAGAACATTCTTATGGGAAGAAGCATGGTTGTAAAAAAGACGGATGTCCTGCCTGTTGAATGTATTGTAAGGGGACACCTTGCTGGATGTGCACTGAGGGAATACAAAAAAACAGGAACTGTTTATGGGATAAAACTTCCTGAAGGTCTTAAAGATTATGCAAGACTACCTGAACCATTATTCACACCCACAACAAAGGAAGAAACAGGGCATGATAGGCCTATAAATTTTGAGGAACTTATCAACATCGTTGGCAGAGAGACCGCAGAGTTTCTGAAGGAAACATCATTGAAACTTTTTAAATTTGGATATGAAGATTTATTGAAAAAGGGTATAATCCTCTCTGATACAAAATTTGAGTTCGGGATTGACGAGGAGGGCAACCCGATCCTTATTGATGAGATATTCACACCTGACTCCTCAAGGTATATTGACCTTGAAATGTGGAAACAGGGCAGGGTTTATGATATGGACAAAGAGTTTGTGAGAGAGTATCTCATGAACAGCGGGTGGGACAGGGAGTCACCCCCTCCCCCACTACCCAATGAGATTGTTGACACCACTGCAAAGAGATACCTTGAAATATATGAGAGGGTTACCGGAAAATCAGCCAACTTCTATTAAATCCCCTCGTTTAGAGATTCTATCCATCCCTTTAATAAACCTTTCAAAATCCTTCTTTGATACAACCTCATCAACAAACCTTTTAACAGGTTCAATAAGATAACTATCCCTGAATATATCAAAAAATACAAAATCTGAAAAACCATGCTGTCTTGTTCCAAAGAATTCACCCGGTCCCCGGATTTCCAGGTCAACCTCAGAAAGTTTAAATCCATCTGTATATTCTTCCATTGCCTTCAATCTCTTACCAGCGTCCTCTGTTATGTTTTCAGGAGTTATAAGGATACAGTATGATTTTTTACCACCCCTTCCAATCCTTCCCCTCAACTGATGAAGTTGAGAAAGTCCAAATCTCTCTGCATTTTCTATCACCATGATGTTTGCATCAGGCACATCAACACCAACCTCAATCACGGTGGTGCAAACCAGTGCCTTAATCCTTCCCTCCCTGAATTCATTCATTATTCTATCCTTCTCTTCGGACTTCATCCCACCATATAGCATCTCAATTGGAATATCCTTAAAATATGTGTTCTTTAACTCTTTATAAATGGTCTTTACAGCCTTCAATTCGCTTCCAGGATTTTCCTCTATCACGGGCAATACAATATATGCGAGTTCGCCATCAGATATCTTATCCCTGACAAACTGATAAACCTTCTCCCTCTTGTTTTCATTCACCCATCTTGTTTTTGGGGGTATCCTCCCCGGCGGGAGTTTTCTTATGGTGGAAACATCAAGGTCTCCATACACTGCAAGGGCAAGGGTTCTTGGAATTGGTGTGGCAGTGAGAAAGAGAACATCGGGGCTCTCACCCTGGGTAATGAGTCTCTTCCTCTGGAGGACACCAAACCTGTGCTGCTCATCAATAATGGCAAGTCCCATCTTTGGTATTCTCATACCTTCCTGTATAAGTGCATGTGTTCCCACAACAATGGAAGGTTTCCTGGAGATTGTCTCCAGAATTCTTTCCTTATCAGAATTCTTCATCCCGCCTGAAATCAAGTAAACATCCACACCAATATCCTTAAGAAATCCAGAAATAACCCTGTAATGCTGGAATGCAAGAACCTCTGTTGGAACCATAAAACCAACATTATAGCCATTCTCAATGCATATGAGAGAGGCAATCAATGCAACAATGGTTTTTCCTGAACCCACATCACCCTGGAGCAATCTCTGCATTGGTACGGGCTTTGCCATATCCCCTCTTATCTCATCAATCACCCTTACCTGTTCGTCTGTTAGTTTGAAGGGAAGTGAATGGAGCAACTTTTCAGCAAGATTGGAACTGGTATTAAAAGCAATACCCTTCTTCCTCTGGGCATCAATCTTTTGAAGTCTTAAAAAGAGTTCAACAAAGAACAGTTCGTCAAAGGCAAGCCTTTTAACAGCAATATCAACATCTTCTTTTTTCTCAGGGAAATGAAGTTTTTTCAGTGCATCCCTCAATCCAATCAGATTCAACCTCTCCCTCTCCTCATCCCTTAAATACTCCTCTACCCTATCCACATACCTCTCAATCGCATTCTTCACATATCTCCTGAAAGAACGCTGGGTCAAAAATTTATTTATCCTGTAAACAGGGACAATCCTTCCTGTATGAATAAACTGGTAATCCTCCCTTTCAAGTTTCTCGTACTCAGGAGAGATAATCTGTTTTTCAAAACCAAACATAGAAATCTTGCCGCTCATTGATACAGTCTCACCTTTCTTAAAATATTTCACCACCCAGTCCTGATTGAACCATTTTGCAGAGATTGTTCCTGTTCCATCATAAACAACAACCGTGCCTATCTTCATTCTCCTTGCTCTCTTAACAAATGCATCAACCACCTCACCAATGATTGTCACATCTTCACCTGTTTTTGCCTGAGCTATGCTCTTAACGAGGCTTGAGTCTATGTACTTCCTTGGTGGATAGAAGAGAAGGTCTCTTATAGTGTATATTCCAAGAAGATTGAGATACCTCTCCCTTACAGGGCCAACACCCTTCACATATTTGACCGGAGAATCAACAGGATTAAAATCCATGAATAAAAAATACCACATTAAACCAATAAATCAAGCACCTCCCAGCTGGACCCTGACATTATGATGTTAAAAATAATGGGATGAACCAAATTAATTTCATCTATTAATCCTGGCTTTCTTCCTCATCTATGCCAAAATAATCCTTTATCTCCCTGTCAAGAGGAACACCAGAATTTATAACATAAGACTTTATTTCTTCCACAGGGGTGCCAAGCACCATCTCCTCATGTATAATAGCCCACAATGCCTCTCTCTGTGTTCTCCCCTTGTATTTTTTTATGTTCTCTTTAATTAGATTCAACAACTCCCTTCTCTCTTCTCTTATCTCATTATTCTCCCTCTTC
>Ga0190305_1000386_pt1 | contig 10647 bp, 18 predicted proteins | sample 48700723_MG_FD_161678 | JGI IMG/M metagenome (GOLD analysis project Ga0190305, IMG submission 161678) | Hydrothermal vent sediment bacterial communities from Southern Trench, Guaymas Basin, Mexico - 4870-07-2-3_MG | ecosystem: Environmental > Aquatic > Marine > Hydrothermal vents > Sediment ... | reverse complement strand
TGGGCAACCGGTCCAAATGTAGGTAAATTTGAGGAATTGATTGCGAGCTATGTGTGCACGAAATATGCATTAACCTTCAATTCGGGGACATCTGCTCTGCATGCTGCTCTTTTAGCCCACGGAATTAAAAATGGTGACGAAGTTATAGTTCCTTCTTTTACGTTCATCGCGACAGCAAATGCTCCTTTATTTGTTGGAGCGAAACCGGTCTTTGCAGATATAGAAGAAGAAACTTTTGGCTTAGACCCTGAAGATGTGAAAGAGAAAATTACCGAGAAGACCAGAGCTATTATTCCAATTCATTACGGTGGCTGTGCTTGTAAAATAAGAGAATTAAAGGAAATATCCGATGACCATAATTTGATATTGATAGAGGATGCAGCGGAATCGTTAGGGGCGAGGATTGGGGATGAAAAAGTGGGGACTTTCGGAGATTCTGCAATGTTTAGCCTATGCGCGCCAAAAGTAGTTACTACCGGAGAAGGTGGTATCATAGTTACGGATTCAAGAGATATTTACGAAAGACTAAAGTTGGTAAGGTCACATGGAAGAGCAGAAACTGCAGATTATTTCTCATCAGCCGAATATCAGGATTATATAACACTGGGCTATAACTTCAGGATGTCAAATATAACCGCTGCTCTGGGTATAGCACAACTTAAAAAAATAGATAAGATCATTGAAATGAGAAGGAAAAATGCTGAATATTTGACTACGAGACTGAATCAGGAACTCAAAGAAGTAATAACTCCGAATCCCTTAAAAGATTATTATCATGTATATCAAATGTTTACAATCAGAGTTAATAATAGGGATGAGCTGGCGAAATACTTAGCAGATGAAGGTATCATGACGAAAGTATATTTCTTTCCAATTCACTTAACGCATTTTTACAAAAATGAACTTGGATATACATGTAAACTACCAGTTACAGAAGAAATATCAAGTCAAGTTTTAACATTACCCATGTATCCGACCTTAACGAGGGAGGAAATGGATTATATGGTGGAAAAAATAAAGAGCTTTTGCGAGGTGTTAGAGAGATGAACGGAGGAAAGCATAAGAGAGTGCTAATAACTGGGGGCTCTGGATTTATAGGGAAACATTTGGTGCGAAAATTTGCAGAGAACAATTATAGTGTGACAATCTTTGATTTGCAAGAACCAGATACAGAATATCCTGGCTTTGTTAAAGGAGATATATTTGATTTAGAAACCCTTAGAAAAGCTGTAGAAAATAGTGATGCTGTGGTTCACCTAGTGGGTTTAGCAAATGCTGGTGAGGCTCAAAAAGACCCTATGAAAAGTTTTAGGTTAAATGTACTTTCTCTTCAAAACGTGCTTGAAGCATGCAGGATTTCTGGTAAGAAAAAGATAGTTTTTCCTTCTTCGGCTGCTGTATATGGTATCACAGAGGACCTGCCAATAAAGGAGAGTTTTCCTCTCAACCCCACTAACATCTACTCGTGGCATAAGATGATATGCGAGAGAATGATCCAAGCATATCAAAAGAATTATGGTATCCAGTATGTGATTCTCCGTCTTTTTAATGTCTACGGACGGGGGCATAAAGGCGTAATAGATGTCTTCGTAAATAAAGCGAAAAAGGGGGAAATAATAGAGAGCTTTGGTCCGTATCAATACAGAGATTTCGTCTATGCTGGCGATGTTGCAGAAGCGATGTATAGAGCAGTGGTATACGATAAAGCCTACAATCGGTGTGTAAACATAGGTTCTGGAAGAGGAATTCAGATAAGAGAGATACTGGAGATGATATGCGAGATTTTTCCTCATGCGAGGTGGAAAGAGGTAAAGACTGAATTTGTAATGTATGATTCGATAGCGGATGTAATGCTAGCTAAAATATTGCTGGATTTCAATCCAAACTCTTCCAGGGAGTTTATGAAGAGAATAATAGAAGAGGAGATGATATAAAAGGCATTACGGGAGCAACTAAGCAGGGGCAATGATTGAAGAAAAGGGCACAAATATTGGAAAAAGACCTGGTGAGAAACTATACGAAGAGTTAATGACAGAAGAAGAGGCGACGGACGCATACGAAGACGAAGAGATGTTTGTTGTTATGCCACAAACTACCGATATAGTGGGTAATAAGGTCATTGCTTACAGAATTAAATTCTGAACAGCTCTTTAAAAAACGCAATCTCCTGTTTTTTAACTCCCTGCAAAATCAATAAAATCGCAGCATAAACAACCGCACAAACCCCAATCACGATCAGAACGTTTAATGTGCCTATTGGGTTCCATTTGATAATTACCAAGGACATTACAATCGAAGCAAAGACGCTTTTCAATATGAACCGAAAATCAATATTAAACTTAAGGTATTTGAAAGAATAATAAGCTGTTAGGACAAAAGCAAGAGCATAAGCAATAAGCGTTGTGATTGCCGCACCCAATATTCCAAAATAAGGAATGAACAGGAAGTTCAAGCCTAAGTTTATAACCGCCGCAAGTATCCATATACTCCCTGTTATTTTCGTTCTTTTGACCAAAACGATAATTTGTCCGATAACCGAATACACCCCATATAACACCATGCTTACTGCAGTAAACGGCGTTATCAGATATCCATAAGATGCAATCTCTGATGTTGATAGCGTAATTAATAACGGTCTTGAAAGAAATGACAATCCAAAAGCCGAAGGGATAGCAAGCATCAAGAAATATTTTAACGTATATTCCAAGTATCTTTTTACTTCTCCTTCTTTCCCTTCATCGTATAACCTTGATAGTACGGCAGGCAAAAGAAAACCAAGCGGTGCCATATACATGCTGACTGTAGCACCCAGCGTATATCCGGGAGAATAGTATCCGACAAAGGCAACGCCCAAAAAATACCCTATTATATACCGGTCACTTGAATTCACAATCCAAGCTGAAAAGTTCCCGGGAACTGTAGGCAATCCAAAACTCAGATATTCTTTTAGATACGAAAAGTTCGGTATTTTTACGCCTATTTCTGAGATGATTAACGAAGCCATCAACATAAACACGATTATTCTTGCAATTAAAAATGATATTAAAGCTCCAACAATTCCATATCCTGATAACAACGAATATGCAACCAGAGCAACCATCCCATAGGTGTATAAAATATTGAAGAACGAATATTTCTTTATCCTCTGAAAAGTTCTAAAATAGTTCAAGAACAAATTGTTCAGGCATTCTATCGGTAGAATTACAGAAATAATGCGTATCAAATCGGCTCTATCCCCCAGAAAAGCGGCTGCAAACGGTTCTGAAAATATGAATAGTAGAAGTGATGCTGCTAAACTTGTGAATACGATGAAGACTGCAATGGAATAGAAACCCTCCTGTATCCTCTTTTTATCTTTTTCCGCTGCTAAAAACCTGACCATCGTGTAGGGCAAGCCCAAACCTGCAACTGGTGAAATTAAGGTTATCGTTACGATTACCTGAACCCATATCCCGTACTCTCCAATGGGTAGTGTCTTCGTAAGAATTGGCAGCAGGATTATTCCGCTCAGGCTTACCAATAGGTTTACAATACCCACGAGCCCCACACGCTGTGCGAAGAGTTTATATTCGGTCATGTGTTAATTCCATGCTACAAATCAAAGCTCTGCCTTTCCCAGCCAGATCCGCTTTATCCATTCCACGCTGTCAAATTCTCCATCTTCCGATATAATGTAACTTGTCTTCGTTTTACTCATTGTCGAAACGTGCAATGCGTCTGACGGCTTCAGACCGTAATTGAGCATGAGTTTCCGCATCCGCTTGTAATCCTCTTCGTCTAATGCTATTATAGTTAAAAACTCAATTATTCTGTCAAGAAACTCGAAAATCTCCGCCTTATCTATCCTATATCTATTCCATAATATCCAAACGACCTCATCAATCACAACCATGTTCGTTAACGATTCGTATTCATCAAGCTTCCTGAGGAGTTCCACGCAATATTCGTATATCCTGTCGTCCTCGGCATACCGCAGGTAAATTATGTAATTAGCATCAAGAAAGATTCTATTCGAACTCATTTTCCAGGCTATACCCAGAAACATCCCTTGCGACAGGCTTCCTGTTTACCTCCAACCACTCTACAAGCTCTTTCGTACTCCTCCTTAATATCACTGCCCTGTCCTCTTGCATTTCTATCGTTACATATTTCCTCGCCTCTATTCCCAGCATCTCCCTCAGCATCTTCGGTATGACTATCTGCCCCTTTTCCCCTACCTTCACTTTTACTCTTACCATAAGTATAACTAAATTATACTGCATATAAAACTAAATAATTGACATCACTGCAAACCCGAGTGCGACCAGACCATAATCGCTTGCACCTAACCGTGCAATTATCAATCTTGAGCCGTAGCCAAATGCTCTTCCTATTAGAGTTCCTATCAGGACGAAGCCCGCACCTTTGGCTATTTTCCTTAGTGATTCCCCTAAGAAGTCTTCATTTGACATTTGATTCTGCTCCTGTTCGTTAAAATTGGAATTCGCCATAATGATTAACCCACGCAGGCTAACGATTGCATTTGTAATACCACAAGCCCCACGCGCTATGCGAAGAGTCCTTTCTTCTTTAAGGTTTCCATACCTTGAGCCACTCCACTCGCCCAAAGTCGGGGTCGTTTGTCGCTATGTTTGTTATTCCATGGCTTTTCATCGTGGCATAGCGAACTGTTTAAAATGGAGATATTAAAGCCCTTTAGGATCTCCATCTCAGTCCAAACTGTTTCAAGTTCCGCTATTGCTTCTGGCTTTTTCTTAACAAATCTGACAACCTGTTTTGCCGCTATCCCAAACTTCTTGACAACCTCGGCAATCATTAGTTTGTGAAAAACTTCATTCAAGACAAAATCAGAAGTATAGCCCTTTATTTCTTCTTTTTCTATCCCAATAAGAAAAGTTTTGCAGTTGTTTCCGAAGACGGGATGTTTAAATGCTGAATATAAAAATATGTTCGCGTCTATGAATATTTCTTCATTAGCCGGTAATTCGCTGAGCTTTAATCCCATATCTCCATCTCTATTATTTCATCCGCAATTTCTTTGTCAATTCTCATTTTTCCATGGAACTCTTCTACCGATGCTTTTTTCACCTCTATCTCCACTTCCTCGCCTTCCTCTAACTCCAACTTCTCCAAAGGTTTCAACATTTCCCCAAAAGCGCATCGGTATAGATCTCAACGAGTGTCTCAAGCATCCCTTCCATCACCTCTACTCTACTCTTAAGGCTTTTTACATCTTCTAAAATCGCTTTTATCATGCTCTTCTCTTCTACTTCCATCATACCACACACCCGATTTTAGTTTGACGTGTCGGTATTTAAAGGTTCACATCCCTAAAGTCTTCTTCATCTGGCATTGTCAGCACCCCATACATTTGCAACATTTTATATAAAAAAACTATCCTGTTCTTAGACAATTTAATGCTCTTTATATTCTTTACCTCTTTCTTAAAATACAGATTGTTTGCAACCGTGTAATCTACACCAAGTTCACTGAGCAGTGTTAAGATATTATATGTTATCTCACGACTTCTTAGCGCACTTATCGTATCTGAAAGTCCATATCCTTTGAAAGTTGCTAGCACAGATAGATTGTTCATGGGGTGCACCCTTGTTAGTATACAACTAGTTAAAACACTATTTAAAACTTTGGGGGTACGGGGTACGGTGCACCAAGAACTTGAGAATCCAAGATACAAAGTAATTTATAAAGATGGGGAAATAATAAGGAGAAATGATACACTGAAGTGATGAATGATGAACGCGCAAAAAGCAGAATCAATCGGGGATTTTATAAAGAACGCACTCAAAGACAGCTCTCATACCGTTATACCGAATGTTTCGGCAGCTAAAGGCATCTGGCATGCGGTGACGCATTTTAACGGAATTTTTTATCTTTTCTTCGGCATTGACGACAGACCAGGCGTTAACTTGCTTACAAGCTCTGATGGGTACGTTTTTGAAGAGCACGAAAACAATCCTGTCCTTAGCACGGGCAAAAAAGGTGCGTGGGATGATTTGTATATAGAGCTACACAGCATTCTTCGAGTAGCTAAAAGATGGCGGATAGTTTATGGTGACTACACAAAAAATCCGGTGCTAAGCCATGCCGTACAGGTGGATGAAGAACTATATCTGTACTATCAAATAGTGGATTCAAAGGGCAAATGGAAGCTTGTTGTAACTTCTATAAATCTAAAAATATGAAACCACTTATACTAACCACCTACTATCCACCAGAAGCAACCGCAGCGAGCGTGCGAATGTCTCAAATAATCAAAAGATTCTCCCACAAAGAAGACATCGAACACATAAGAGTTATCGCATTTAATCCGCTGTACAAATGTGAACTCGAGAAAGGTGTAAATGGCCAGGAGAAAGTTGATGTAATCAGGTATACAAGAAGAATTTTACCCTCTTTCGCCTTCATGCCACAGAGTTTAAACCCACTTACGCTAATCTTCTGGATTTACATCTCGCTGAAGGAAATCGCTAAATACCAGCCTGATGTAATACTGACAACTACGCCTCCATTTGCACCTGCAATCGCTTCGGGTATAGCTTCAAGAGTTCTTAACAAACCTTGTGTAGTTGATTACCGGGATGACTTGACAAGTGTCATTGATAGTATTGCAGAAACAAAAAGGTTTTATGTCAAATATCCATTGAAAGTTGCGAACAAGCTCATGTCTGCGTTGTTATTTCATTTTTTGAAGCGTGCCTCATTGATAAGCACTGTGAACGAAGTATTACAGGAAAAATTGCTCTACCTGAACAGAAATGTGATAACGGTGCCAAATGGAATAGATATAGAGGAACTGAACGAAGTCAAAGAAAATTTCGATAGGAAAAAAGTGCTGGATAAGAATGGAATATCCTGCTCAGAGGGTTCCATGACCATTGTATATGTTGGCGATTTGAATATGCCATATTGTACGCCAGATATTATACTTGAGCCATTGAGGGAGCTTCTAAAGACGGGATACAATGTCAAATACATAATAATTGGTGATGGAAAACGCAGAGAACCGATAGAGGAGATGGTAAAGGAAATGGACTTAGAAGGTATTGTTCATCTGGTTGGGAGGAAAGGGCATCGAGAAGTTCTTGAATTGCTGCTCGCTTGTGATGTCGCGTTTTACTCTGTACAAAAAAATTACCCACAATCGAAACACGTGATTGCTACTAAGGTTTACGAATACATAGGATGCGAATTACCAATATTAGCAGTTGCAGATGAAGGCTCTGCCATATCTAAGTTGATAAAAATGCATAACACAGGCGTGTTCGTAAGCTGGGAAGAGGTAGATAAGCTGGAGGCTGCTTTGAGGGAACTTTTAGACTCGAAAAAATATGTACAGAATATACAGTTACGATATTCATACTTCATCGAGAAATTTGATAGAAACAGGGGAATTGACTTGCTGTATGATGATGTCAAAACATTGGTTAGTGAGTAGACGAGTACAATGACTCAAAGCTCCTGAAAATGTATCCACACGCCGTTGATAGGGTTAGAATACCCAGGGATACTAACTGCAAAAGATTTGTTGGAGAAGGTTTAAGCCGCTCAGGAATGCTCTTAAATATTAGATTCTTTACAAAAACACTCTCTTCATCCATCGAATATCCAAGTTCTTTCATCATCCTCTTGGAATATCCCTGCCAGAACGCTCTTTTCAAAAGAAAAGTCATTTTCAATCTCTCCGGGAAGACTTTGTGATAAACAACTGCTTTTGGATTGTAAATAACACCTTTTCCGAATTTATTTCGCATTCTCTCGCATAATTCCGTTTCTTCTCCCTGTAATAGACCTTTACCTTTCACGCCCATCTCACTTTTGAAGCCGCCCAATTCTCTTAGAACATCTGCTTTAAAACTAAGATTAGAACCAAATGTATTTCTTACCTCGGTTACCTCTTCAGGAAAGCCTTTATGGGTTGCACCAATTAACCAGTAATACTCCTCTGGTAGGAAGCTCGGCTTTTTTGTTATCCATTTCGGCAATAATTTACCACCCGCTGCGATTGCACCTTTCTCTTCATACATCTTTATAAGTTCTTTTAGCCAATTCTCATCCGCAACCGCATCATCGTCGAAGAATGCAATGACATCGCCTTTTGCTTCTTTTATTCCTCTGTTTCTACTCTCTGAAAGTCCTAAGTTTCTATCGTTGAATATAACCTTGTCTATGCTTTTGTTTCTGGATATCTTCTTATACAATTCCTCGTTTCCATCAACTACCACAATTAGCTCTCTATTCTTGTATTTCTGGGTTAAAAGACTATTTATTGCTTCCATGAAGTCAGGATAACGGCGAACTTGATGTATACAGATTATGAGGGATATTTGCATAACCTTCTCATTTACTATTTTATTCTTTGCTTCTTCTGAAACCATTTTATATCGCCCTATGTTTATATTAAATCCTTCTGAAAGAATATAAAGTTGCCCTTTTAAATTTTTCCCGTTGTATTTGTATTTTCAAAGAAAGTTACCCTTACTACAAAAATCCGTGCAATTATCAATCTTGAGCCGTAGCCAAATGCTCTTCCTATTAGGGTTCCTATCAGGACGATGCCCGCACCTTTGGCTATTTTCCTTAGTGATTCCCCCTAAGAAGTCTTCGTCGGGCATTTGATTCCGCTCCTGTTCACTTCACGTATTCTTTATTTATATGAAGGAGGTAAAGAAGGTTAGGAAAGGTATTAAAGTTGGAATTAGCTACAGCTCTATACCGGAGAGGCATCATCTCGTTTGGTAATGCAAGAAAATTAGCCGGTGTGAGTAAATGGTAGTTTTTAGAGGAACTTGGAAAAAAAAATTGAAAGGCACTACACAGAAAAAGGTGCCAGAAGCGGTTTACAATGAGATTCGTGATCCCCACGAGCCCCACACGCTATGCGAAGAGTCCTTTCTTCTTTACGGTTTCCATACCTTGAGCCACTCCACTCGCCCAAAGTCGGGGTCGTTGTCGCTATGTTTGTTATTCCCTGTCTTTTCATCGTGGCGACATGAAAAGCATCGTTTGTCAGTAGCGAATAATCTTTTATAGCTTTACATCTTTCTCCATATACGGGGTCATTGAGGAGATGATATGTTAATATGTTCGAATCAATGAACACTTTTTCATTGCCTGGAAACGCCGATAACTCACCAGGAGCCATATTCTGTGTCCTCTATTATTTCTTCTATCGTTTCATGTTCAAGCTTTATTAGACCAAATGTCCTTTCTGTGACGCTCTTTTTCACTTCTATCTCCACTTCCTCGCCTTCCTCCAATTCCAGCTTCTCCAAAGGTTTCAACATTTCATTCTCATATCTCGCCTTTATCCTTATCCCCATACCTATCCCTCTGGATTAAGTTGAATTTGATGTTATAAAAACTTCTACTTATATTCTTGTCATCACCGCAAGAAACCTTATCGGTGTCATGTTCGCAACGAGAAATGAGAGAAGAGGAATGGATCGAACTCAGCTTGCTTTCAATAAAGGATTTCGCAGATGAAATCGTCGTTGTAAATAATATCCCCACTTTAAAATCGGGAAGGTGATGGTGAGAAAACTGGAATTGGCACTAAATGTCTAAGTTACCAGCTATAACAGCATAGAAGTTAATAAAAACCCTTGAAAAAGATGGATTCACATTTATCCGACAAAAAGGCAGTCATCGGTTCTATGAGAAGATAATTGATGGTGAAAGAGTTGTGATATCCATACTGATCTCCAATAAAGGCGTTTAAACGGTTAAATCTTGAAAATACACCTCAAAAACCCAATCTCCTCCTCTCCAAACCCTTTTACCAAAATCAAAACGCTAAAATAAACTCCAGTGCAACCCAAAATCATAAGCCCAACGTAAAATATGCCAGCGGGATTTACCCAATAGGAAACCAATGAATAGAAAAAAATCACTAATACGGTACGGTTATAGTAATAATCAAACAAAGTGAAACAGGGTTTAGCAAAAGGCAAAAGGAAATAGATTTTTATATTGATATTACATAGAGTAATTTATGGAGCGCATAGCAATAAAGAGAGCGGATTTTGATGGTATCCTGAAGTTGATTTCAAGGATACGAAATGATTTGGATGCTCTACAGGAGGAATTGGAGATAATCTCCGATAAGGAGTTTGCAGAGAAAATAGAGGAAGGACTTGCGGACATCGAAGAGGGTAGAGTGTACGGGTTTGGGGAGTTTGAAAGGGCGCTCAAGGAGAACAAATGAATGCAGAGTTCACAAGCAGATTCCTGAAGGACACACGTCAACTTAGAGGCACGCTGAAAGAAGAACTCGAAAAGATCGTTAAGAAAGTTATAGAGAACCCAGAAATAGGCAAACCACTGAGATATTCTTACCGAAATTGCCGCTCTGTTAGGATTGGAAAGTTCAGAATTATTTACAAACCTTAACTCCGCATCATTTAGGGAATAAGTTTAACTCAAGTTTCTCGTCCAGCTCCCTAACCTTTTTTGGAACCTCGGACATCAGTTCTTTGGCATATTCATCCATCAAATCCATGGGAGATACCTTGTTTAGCATTCCTTTCTCTCTCAGCATGCACTGCAACTTGCAGTAACCCATTGCTCCATGTATTCCCTATAGGGAATAATACTATACATATTTTTCTATCCGCTAGAATCTCCGAT
>Ga0190305_1000378_pt1 | contig 10740 bp, 3 predicted proteins | sample 48700723_MG_FD_161678 | JGI IMG/M metagenome (GOLD analysis project Ga0190305, IMG submission 161678) | Hydrothermal vent sediment bacterial communities from Southern Trench, Guaymas Basin, Mexico - 4870-07-2-3_MG | ecosystem: Environmental > Aquatic > Marine > Hydrothermal vents > Sediment ... | reverse complement strand
TTGCTTTCTAACTTTTAACATTTAAAAGCATCATGCGCAGTGGTGTCAAGCTATTCCAGAGGCCTTCAGCTCAAACAAACCTTTTGAAGAATGGGGAGAAATATTTTGTGATGATGTAATTGCCTCAGCGATACTTGACAGGCTTTTGCCTCATAGTCATATTATTGCCATTAATGGCCCTAGCTATAGAACAAAGGAGAAAATGGGAGCTAAGAGTAATAACTAAGGGGGTTAATTTTCAACAGGAATTAACAACTTGATAAAAGTAAATCTCACAATGCCCCCAAATGGATGATGAGAATTTTTTTAGGCATAAAATAAAAATAACCTGCTAAGAGACTGGTGACAATATTTTAATTCAAGCTCCGGCCAATTGTAGTTCTTTAGAAATTAACGATATTGCACCTTACATCATAACTACCAGGTTCAGACAAGAAAGTCCCAAGGAAGTATGGATAATGACTCTAAAGCGGAGCAGATGATTGATAACAATTTTGATCGGGTGCAGTTTGACAGAAAGAAGGCAGAGGAATATATATAAGTAGAAAAACTAAATTAGATACCAAAAATTGCAAAAGAGATTAAGTTTAATGAGTGTATTTAACCTCAGCCAAGAAGTAACTGGGAATTACACCCATTATGTAAAAAGTTTTCTCACAATCAAAGACAACCGCATAAAAAGCTTTGTAGAAAATGAATTATTTCAAAAAAGAGCACTTTGGCCAGATGCACTTGTACAGTTAAATCCAAGTTATAAAATGGGCTTATCCGTAGAGGAGTTATGTAGCCAAGGTATATTACATCAAGAATGTGCTGAAATTTTTCGTGAAAAGGTCCCTCCGCATCTTCCTATTCATTTATACTATCATCAACAGAAGGCCATTGAGTGTGCCCTCAAACAGGAACATTTCATTGTTACCAGTGGCACTGGTTCTGGAAAAACTCTCACTTATTTCATTCCTGTTTTCCATCAAGTACTTAGCACGAATCCACAAGAAGAGAAGGTGCGTGCCATTATTATCTATCCTATGAATGCACTTGTAAATTCTCAATACGAAGCTTTAATTCAGCTTAAAGAAAGCTATGAAAAAAGAACAAACCATCCAATGCCTGTACGTTTTGGTAAATATACTGGACAGGAAGACGAAGCAGAGCGGGAGAAACTTCAGCAACACCCGCCTCATATTCTCCTTACTAATTATATGATGCTAGAGCTGATGTTATTACGTCCCAAGGAAAGTCTTTTTATTGACCGTCGGCAAACGGCGTTAGAATTTCTTGTTTTAGATGAAATTCACACCTATCGTGGACGTCAGGGAGCTGATGTTGCCCTTCTTATTCGCCGCCTACGCATAAGGTGTGGAAGACCTAACCTTTTATGTATTGGCACTAGTGCCACTATGGCAAGTGGCAAATCTAGAAAAGGAAGGTGCAATCTCATCTCTGAATTTGCTACTAAGATATTTGGTGTAGAGGTAAAACCAGAAAATGTGATAGAAGAAGAACTTGAGCGCGTTATTACCGCAAAATTTACTCCTGAGGTATTAAAGGCATCCCTTTTAGCACCTCTTCCCCAAAACTGGCAAGAATTTAAAACCCATCCTTTAAGTAGCTGGATTGAAGAAACATTTGGCCTAGAAGAGGAAGAAGATGGTCATCTAAAACGCCGTACTCCCATTACCCTTGAAGAAGGCGCCCAAAAATTGGCAGAAAAAACAGGAGTGTCTTATGAAATATGCTTTAACTATCTTAAAGAAATGCTCCTTTTAGGCACACAAATTAAAACGCCTTCTGGGGAGCCACCCTTCGCCTTTAAGCTTCATCAGTTTATCTCTCAAGGTGGTTTGGTATACGCCACTTTAGAGCCACCAGATAAGCGCTATTTTACTTTAGAAGGACAGCTTTATGCCCCAGGTGAAAAAGAGCGCCTGCTTTATCCCCTAGCTTTTTGCCGCGTGTGCGGTCAGGATTATTATAAAGTAGGCTTAGACTCCGAAAATAAACGGCTTTTGCCTGAGACCTTCAACCTATCTGAGGGAATAGATGAAGACGAAATCCTAGACATAGGTTATCTTTTTCTTGACCCCGAAGAAAAGTGGCAATGGGATTTTTCCGTCCTTCCTGACCACTGGTTTGACCGGAATGGACGCCTAAAAAGCGATTACAGGCCCTTTTTGCCGCAACCTTTATATGTAACTCCTAAAGGTGAAATTGTAGATAAAAACACTCCTGAGAGGATAAAAGCCTGGTTTTTAAAAGCACCCTTTATGCTCTGTTTAAGTTGCGGTGAAGCCTATACAAGAAGGGATAAAAACGACTTCCGCAAGTTAACCAAACTTTCAAGTGAAGGCAGAAGTACTGCTACCACTATTTTAACCCTCTCTACTGCTATCTCCATGCCTAAACTTGATCTTCCTTCCAAAGTGTTAAGTTTTACAGACAATCGCCAAGATGCTTCACTTCAAGCAGGACACTTTAACGACTTTGTCCAAGTTGCCTTAATAAGGTCTGCCCTTTATCAAGCACTTAAAACCTATAAAGAGCTTTCCTTTGACCGCATTGCTCAAGAAGCACTAAATAAAATGGGCTTAGACCTAAAACATTATGCCCGCACACCAGACATTGAACCTGAATCTCCCCAAGCCAAATCTACAAATGAAGTATTTCAAGAAGTAATTGAATACTATCTTTATGAAGATTTAAGACGTGGATGGCGGGTGGTGCAACCCAATTTAGAACAATGCGGTCTGCTTAAAATAGACTACATCGGGCTTAAGGAACTTGCCGAAAAAGAAGACTATTGGGAAGGACTTCTTATGTCTGACTTAGAGCCACAAAAACGAAAGGAAGTGTTAAAAACCCTTCTTGATGAAATAAGACGACGCCTGGCAATTGAAGTGGACTGCCTTAATCCAGACAAACAAAGGCAGATTATTAAACGAGCACAGGAATATTTAAACGACACTTGGAACCTTAGCGAAGCAGGAAGGTTATATTATGCCCCTAAATTTGTCCTTCCAGACAGTGAAAGGGTAGAAGGAGATGCAAGTTTATCTAAAAGAAGTGTCATTGGAAAATGGCTTTCTCATTTGGCGCAAAGAATCTTGGGTGAACCTTTAGATGAGTTGACTTATAATGGACTAATAGAAGGCATTATTAAAGCCTTGCGTGAGTTTGGCCTTGTGGAGTTAAAACAGGAAAGAAGGGGTAAAAATCTATCTATCGGTGTGCGTTTACGTCCAAGTGCTATGCAGTGGAAGTTAGGAGATGGAACTCCAGAGGTTGATCCTTTGCGTCGCTATCGTGCAGAAAGTCGCCTTTACGAAGAAGTGCCGCCAAAAGCAAATGAATTTTTTAGTGAGTTTTACAAAGACGCAGTAAACTTTTTAAAAGACGTAAAGGGCGCAGAGCATACAGCCCAAATTTCTTATAAAAAACGCATTGAGCGGGAAGAAGCATTTCGGAAAGGAAAACTCAGCTCTCTTTTCTGTTCTCCTACAATGGAGCTCGGCATTGACATTGCCGACTTAAATGCGGTGCACCTGCGAAATGTTCCTCCTACTCCTGCTAATTATGCCCAAAGAAGTGGTCGTGCAGGCAGAAGTGGACAGCCTGCTATTGTTTTTACCTATTGCGCCTTCGGTAGTGGACATGACCGGTATTTTTTTAAGCATCGCCAAAATATGGTAGCAGGCATTGTTACCCCGCCTCGCCTTGATTTAACCAATGAAGACCTTATCCGTTCTCACATATATGCCATCTGGCTTGCCAAAACAGGCATATCCCTTGGACGCTCAATCCTTGAGAGCCTAGATGTTACGCAGGAAGATTATCCATTACGACCAGAAATAAAAGACCAAATTATCTTTACTCAAGAGAAATTTAATGAGTGTCTTGCTGAATGTCGTTCCCTGCTAAAATCCTGCAATTTTGAGCCAGAAAAGACTGAATACCTTTTAAACGAATGGCTTGAGACCACCCTGCGCTACACCCAAGAGGCATTTGATAGGGCATTTGACCGCTGGCGGGAACTTTTTAAAACCGCCTACTTCCAACTTCAAAAGGCACATGAATACGAAAGCCAACTTGCCCTTGGGAAAAGACCTTCTCGTAGAGAAAGAACAGAAATTGAAGCCATGCGGCAGGAGGCAGAACGCCAACTTTTTCTTTTACGCTGTGAAGATACCCGTCCTGAAGAATCCGACTTTTATCCTTACCGTTATCTAGCTACAGAAGGTTTTCTCCCTGGTTATAACTTTCCTCGTCTGCCTGTACGTGTCTATGTTAAAAGAGAAGATAAAAGTGAATTTATTGCCCGTTCGCGCTTTTTAGCCATCACCGAATTTGCTCCACACAATATCATCTATCACGAGGGGGCAAAATATCAAATAGACAGGGCACTTCTTACCCCAAAGCAGGCAGAAGAACGCCTATTAAGGGTAAAATTGTGCACCTTTTGCGGATATGTGCATGAGGGAGAAGAAGAAAAATCAGCCGATGTATGTGCATATTGTGGTGCAAACCTTTCTCAATTTGGCGTTTATCTTCCAAACCTTATGGAAATGCCAACCATGGGCACTAGAGTGCGTGAGCGCATTACCTGTGATGAAGAAGAGCGTTTAAGGCACGGATATGAGCTTACAAGTCATTTTCAATTTGCTCCCGCACCTAGCAACCAAACTTGTAAGTATGAGGCAGAAGTTAAAGAAGATAATGAGACCTTACTTAAACTCTCCCATGCCCCATCTGCAACACTTTGGCGTATCAATCATGGCTGGAAAAGAAGACGAGAACAAGGTTTTTATATAGACCTTCAAACGGGTGAGTGGCTCAATCAAAAAGAGGCAGAGAAAAGACAATCCTCAACGACTTCACCTTTTATAGCTAATATACGACTCTTTGTAAAAGAAACAACAAATATCCTTCTTATTTACCCAAATGTTTCTCTAGATGATTCCTTTTTAAGCACCCTTCAACATGCCCTCAGCAAGGCCATGCAAGTGCTCTTTGAAATAGAAGAGGCTGAGCTTGCCTCTGAACGCATTGGTGAGGAAGAAAAACAAGGTATTCTTTTCTGGGAAGCAGCCGAAGGGGGACTCGGGGTCTTAAAAAGGCTGGTAAGTGAACCCAAAACAATTGCCCAAATTGCCTTTAAAGCCCTAGAAATCCTGCACTTTGACCCTGTAACCGGCAAAGACAACGCTAAAGATTGCGTCCGTGCCTGCTATGACTGCCTGCTCTCCTATTATAACCAAAAAGACCACTCTATCTTAAATCGGCATACCATAAAAGACTTCCTTTTGCGTCTGACAAACTCCATTACTCAGATGGGTAGGTCACAGCGAGACTATGATGCTCAGTATCGCTGGTTGCGTGACCAAACCAATCCCTCTTCAGAATTAGAACGCCGTTTCCTTGACCATCTTTATAACTCCAAGCGCCGTCTGCCAGACTATGCCCAGCGTCCTTTAAAAGATATTTATTGCATCCCAGATTTCTTTTACGAACCCAATATATGTGTCTTCTGCGACGGTAAGGTGCATGATGAATCCATTCAACGCTTAAAGGACGAAGAAATCCGGCGTGAGTTAAAAGAGCGTGGTTATCGAGTAATTGTTATACGGTATGATGAAGACATGGAGGAACAGATTGAGAAGCATAAAGAGGTGTTTGGATAAGAAGGAAGAAATGGAGGCGATTCAAGATGAAGTTGAGCGTATTCAGTTGATTACACTTTTAAATAAATACGGAAATTCTGTTAAGGTTAATTTAAAAAAAACAAGACAACGGGCTGAAGAGCTGGTAGCACTTGGCTTTGGTGTTGCTGATGCAGCCCATGTAGCATTTGCGGAAATGGCACAAGCAGAGTTTATTTCTTGCGATAAAAGACTTGTCAAAAAGTGCGTAAGACATAAAATAAAAGTGTGGTCTGGTAATCCTTATGGAAAGAATAGGACCCGTAGAAACCATCAGATTTATAAACATCCCAAGAAAAAAGAGAATTGAAAGTGTTAGACGGCACAGAGAGTGGCAAAAAAATTAGATAAAGAAAAACTTTTTAATGAAGTATTTGGAGAATAGCCCTATCTACTTTTCTATCGGTTATATTGCCAGTTACCGGTATAGAAGTGGTGTTAGATTCTTTTTGCCAGCATTTTCTTTGAAAGAGAGGTAGCCTAATGGGATTTTTGGTTGACTAAGGAGGGCAACCCCATGCACTTTTCTGTCGGCTCTATTGTCAGTTATCGTGAACGTGAATGGGTAGTGTTGCCCTCAGAAGATTCAGACCTAATATTACTCCGTCCCATTGGCAAAACTGACCGGGAAGTCTGCGGTGTTTATAAGCCTCTCACAGACCTTATTGCCTACAGCCTGCCGTTTGAACGCATAAAGCAAGCTGAGTTCCCCTTACCTTCTGCAGAAGATGTAAAAGACCATCAGGCCGTGCGTCTTTTACTAGAATCCGCAAGGCTCTTATTACGTGAAGGTGCTGCCCCTTTTCGCTGCCTTGGGCATCTTTCCATTCGCCCACGACCATATCAATTTGTCCCTCTTCTTATGTCCCTTCGCCTTGAAACTGTGCGCCTTCTTATTGCCGATGATGTCGGTGTAGGTAAAACCATTGAAGCCGCTCTTATTGCTAGGGAACTACTTGATAGAGGAGAAATAAGGCGTCTTTGTGTACTCTGTCCACCTTACTTATGTGAACAATGGCAAAAAGAACTCTCAGAAAAATTTCACATTGATGCAGTGGTTATCCGTTCTGGCACCGTAGCCAGGCTTGAAAGAGAAACACCACCAGACAAAAGCATCTTTTCCCACTATACCCATTTTGTGGCAAGCATTGACTTTATCAAATCAGAACGCTATCGTGCTTCCTTTTTAGAGCACTGCCCAGAATTTGCCATTATAGATGAAGTGCACGGTGCAGCAGAGTCTCCGGGTGGCCGTTTTTCTGCCCAGCAAAAACGACATGCCTTAGTCAAAGAAATTGCCAAAGACCCAGAAAGGCATCTTATTCTCCTTACCGCCACCCCTCACAGTGGACACGATGAATCATTTCTTTCCATCCTTGGTTTGCTTAAACCAGAATTTTGCCATTTAAACCTTTCATCCCTGAGCGAAGAAGAACGCACAGAACTTGCCAGATGCTTCATTCAACGCCGTCGTGCCGATGTGAAACACTGGCTAGGTGAGGATACCCCTTTCCCAGAGCGAGACTCACAAGAAGTGCCTTATGAGTTTTCTTCTGCTTACAAAGATTTTTTTGAATCCGTTTATGAATTTGCCCATTCTCTTGTCCGCTCTGCTAGGGCCCTTACCGGCTTTAAAAAACGCATGCGTTTCTTTTCTGCCCTTGCCCTTTTGCGCTGCATTGCCTCATCTCCTGCTGCTGCCGAAACTGCCCTTTTAAAAAGAACACAAAACATATCCCAAGAGGAAATTCCTCTCTACGCTGAAGCTTCAATTTATGACTCTTCTGAATTGGAAGGCCTTGAAGATACCCCTCCTGTGTTTGAGGTTGAAGAAGATAAGACTTATCTAAGACGCCTGCGGTCATTTGCCTCACAGGCACAGCGTCTTAAAGGTAAAGAAGACAAAAAACTGCAAAAGGTAATAGAAATCGCAACCACTCTCTTAAAAGAAGGCTTTCATCCAATTATCTGGTGTCGCTACATTGCCACGGCCGACTATGTGGCAGAAGAATTTACTAAGGCTCTAAAACTTCTCTTTTCTGATCTCCATATTATTTCTGTTACCGGCGCCCTTTCTGAAGATGAAAGGAGGCTTAAAGTAAAAGAACTCTCTCGGTTTCAAAAACGGGTGCTTGTTGCTACTGACTGCTTAAGTGAAGGTATAAATCTCCAAGAGCACTTTACCGCCGTCATTCACTATGACCTCCCCTGGAACCCAAACCGCCTTGAGCAAAGAGAAGGAAGGGTTGACCGCTTTGGTCAAAGGGCAAAAAAGATAAAAACCATTCTCCTCTTTGGCAGAGACAACCCCGTAGATGGTGCGGTGCTTGATGTCCTTTTGCGCAAGGCCAAAAAGATCCACAAACAGCTTGGCATCTATGTCCCTGTTCCCCAAGATAGCGAAAGCATCATGGAAGCTGTGTTTAACTCCCTCTTTTCCCGCAAAGAAAAAAGGTTTATACAACTTACCCTTTTTGGCGATCCTGTAGAAGCATTTCACCAAAAATGGGACATCTATGCCCAAAGGGAAAAAGAATCCCGCACCCGTTTTGCGCAAAGGGCGATCAAACCAGAAGAAGTTAAAAAAGAACTTGACGAAACCGATGCAGTTTTGGGAAGCCCTGAAAGTGTAAAGCAATTTTTACAAACAGCTAGTCAAAGACTTGGCTTTTCTTTACATAAGCGTAAAAAAGACATTTTTGAAATCATCCCACAAGAACTTCCAGAGGAAGTAAAAATACGCTTAGGTAATCTCCCTTCTCCCTGGCGTATTACCTTTTTATCTCCAACGCCTGAAGATGCTACCTACATCGGCAGAAATCATCCCCTCATAGAAACCCTGGCTGAATACCTCTTTGATGCCGCTTTTAACAACCAAAAAGACATTCCTGTCTCTCGCTGTGGTGTCATCAGAACAGACGAAGTAACCATACGCACCACCCTTCTTTTATTGCGCCTAAGATACCGCCTCTATGAACGCAAAGACGACACCCCAAACCTTGCTGAAGAAACCTGTGTTTTTGGCTTTAAAGGCATCATGCCAAAAATAGAAATTCTTTCTCCAGAAGAGGCATACATCCTTTTAGATACCGTCAAACCAATTGCTAATGTTCCTTTATCTGAAAAACAAGAAGTATTAAAAGAAACCCTATCCGCTATACGTTATTCCCTACACGCTGATTTTTTAAAAAAATTTGTGTGGCAGAGGGCACAAGATCTTTCTTCTTCCCACAAACGCATCCGTCGCCTGCTTAAAAAAAGGCAAATTAAAGTAGAACCCTACTTTCCGCCAGACCTTTTAGGTGTGCTTGTCATCTTGCCTGTGCCAAAAGGGGTATCTCAAAATGGCCTATACCTGCATTCGCATTGAAGGTGGACTTTTATCAGCCGATTTCTTAGAGCGTATCTCTGAAATGGAGGGGCAAAGACCTCAAGACTTTGGTCTTCCTCCCCGACACTCCCTTATAGATGAAATCTCAGCCGTCTTTAGTGATGTCAAACTCTATTGGCACGCCTTTTTACGCCGTCTAAACCGCTCTGAAAGCAAAACCACCATTACGCGTGAACAATGGGTAATCCCATTACTTGAAGCATTAGGCTACAAACTCACCTATCAGCGCCGTGCTGAACAGATAGAAGGACGCACTTATCCCATCTCACACCGTGCCGGCGAAGATGAAACCGCCCCGCCTGTGCACATTGTCAGTTGTGAACAAGAGCTTGGCGAAAAACCCACGCTTGGACGCCAAATCTCTCCTCACGCCCTGCTTCAGGACTATCTAAACCGCACCGAACACCTCTGGGGTATTGTGACAAATGGCTATACCCTGCGCATCTTAAGAGACGCCTTTTACTTCACCCGTCCAAGCTACATAGAATTTGACCTAAAGCAGATGATAGAAGGAGAGCACTTTAATGAATTCATCCTCTTTTACCGCCTTGTCCACAGAACTCGCTTTCCTAGAAGCATCTCAGATGCCAAAGACTGCCTTTTAGAACGCTATCATCAAGAATCCCTGGCCCAAGGTGGACGCATCCGTGAAGGCTTAAGAAATGCAGTAGAAAAGGCCATAAAAACTCTGGGCAATGGTTTTTTATCACACCCTAAAAATAACAATTTACGCCAAAAAATAAAACAAAAACAGCTTTCTCCTACCTCCTTTTATCAGCAACTCTTACGCCTCATCTACCGCTTGCTCTTTCTCATGGTTGCCGAAGAACGCCATATCTTAACGGACAATGAAATCTATTATCACTATTACAGCCTCTCCCGCCTAAGGGATTTATCCGTCTCTCTTCCAAATGCCTCCTTACACTATGATGACCTTTACCTAGGACTTCGCACCTTATTTCAAATCCTCCGTGACCAAAAATTTTCTCCCCTTTTAGACGTAAGACCCCTTGACGGCAAGCTATTTAACCCACTTGATGACTTAGAAAACGTCTATCTTAAAAATAAAGACCTGCTTAAGGCCATTTATAGCCTCTCTTACTTTGTGCCGCCTGATGAAAATGTCCTTCGCCGCATCAACTATTCCGCCCTTGATGTAGAAGAACTTGGCAGTGTCTATGAAAGCCTTTTGGACTATCAGCCTGTAATTTTTGAAAAAGAAGAAAGCCTTTCCTTTGACCTAAACCCAGGCACAGAAAGGAAATCAACCGGCTCTTACTACACTCCCTCTTGCCTTGTGCAGGAATTGATAAAAAGCGCCCTAGAGCCTGTAATAGAAGAAAGACTAAAAAATCTTAAAACCAAAGAAGAAAAAGAAACAGCCCTTCTTTCTTTAAAAATTTGTGACCCTGCCTGTGGTTCTGGACACTTTCTTTTAGCTGCGGCCAGAAGGCTTGGTGAAGAACTGGCAAAGATCCGCACAGGTGAAGAGGCTCCTTCGCCTGAAAGCTTTAAAGAGGCAGTAAGAGATGTCATCACCCACTGCCTTTATGGTGTAGACAAAAACCCGCTTGCCGTCGACTTGTGTAAAGTTGCCCTTTGGATAGAAGGACACTGCAAGGGAAAACCCTTAACCTTCCTTGATCACCGCAT
>Ga0190305_1000372_pt1 | contig 10809 bp, 15 predicted proteins | sample 48700723_MG_FD_161678 | JGI IMG/M metagenome (GOLD analysis project Ga0190305, IMG submission 161678) | Hydrothermal vent sediment bacterial communities from Southern Trench, Guaymas Basin, Mexico - 4870-07-2-3_MG | ecosystem: Environmental > Aquatic > Marine > Hydrothermal vents > Sediment ... | reverse complement strand
GGACTTGGTGGAGGGAGTTCCAATGCAGTGGCAACAATCCTTGCATTGAATAAACACTTTAATTATCCACTTAATCATATTGGCCTTAAAGGGCTGGCAGACTCACTTGGTTCAGATACATCCTTTTTTCTATACGGAGGCACTGTCCTTGCCCAGGGAAGGGGAGAGAAGATTATAGAGATTTTACCAACACCAGATATGTGGTTTATCCTCATCTGTCCTAACTTCAGCGTGAATACAGGTAGGGCATACGAAGAGGTGTCCAGAGCCTTGACAAAACCTGAAGGAGATGTTAATATCCTGATTGAAGCCTTAAAAGGAGAGGATATAGAAAGAATAGGGAGTAACCTTTTTAACCACTTCACAGCACTCCTTATGGATGAAAAGGAAGTGGTGGAGGTTTATACTAAATTAAAGAATAGCAATGGAGTGTGTGGAGTGAGTATAACAGGGAGCGGTTCGTGTATCTTTGCCCTGATTGATGAGCGGGATGCTGCAGGAAGGCTTCTCCCGCAATTTCAGGGAAAGGGAGACTGCTGGATTTGCAGAAGCATTTCCAGCAGTGAGTATGTTAAACAGTTCTACAAAATGGAGGCTTGAGCATGGAGATTACTGATGTAAAAATCACGCTGAGGGAGGAGACCAAATTGAAGGCATTTGCAAATGTCATCTTTGACAACGAGTTTGTGGTTCGTGGCATCAAGGTTATTGAAGGCCAGAATGGGCTTTTTATAGCGATGCCTTCAAGAAGGGGTAAGGATGGACAGTTCAGGGACATCGCCCATCCAATCAACAATGAGATGAGGCAAAGGCTTGAAAAGGCAGTGATTGATGAGTATCACAGGGTGCTAGAAGGGAAAAGCACGGAGGCTGTTGAGGAAACAAAGGATATTGAATAGCATACTTGGGGCGTAGCCAAGCGGCAAGGCACGGGATTTTGGATCCCGCATTCGGTGGTTCGAATCCACCCGCCCCAGATGAGAAGGAGCATATATGGATGACAAGGTGAAGGTTTTTGCAGGAACCTCCAATCCTGAATTGGCTAAAAAAATAGTTAAATACATGGGGATTAACCTGGGAGAAATCTTTGTTACCAGGTTCTCCGATGGTGAAATATTTGTTAAGGTTCTTGAAAATGTCAGGGGTAAGGATGTATTTTTGATACAGTCAACCCATCCTCCGGCAGAGAATCTACTGGAACTCCTCATTATGATAGATGCAATGAAGAGGGCATCCGCACGCAGGATAACTGCGGTCATTCCCTATTATGGTTATGGAAGACAGGACAAGAAGGATGAACCCCGTGTTCCCATCTCTGCAAAACTTGTTGCTGACCTGCTTTCAACTGCAGGTGCCCACAGGATACTTGCCCTTGACCTCCATGCCGAGCAGATACAGGGTTACTTCAATATACCTGTTGACCATCTCTATGCTGCACCCGTGATAATTGAGCATATAAAAAGGCAGGATTTCTACAATATTGACGAACTGGTTATTGTTTCACCCGACCCTGGAAGGGCAAAAAAGGCAAGGGCAATAGCAAAGAGGATAAATAATGTCCCCATAGCAATAATTGATAAAAGGAGACCCGCACCCAATATGGCAGAGGTAATGAATGTTGTTGGTGAGGTTGAGGGAAAGGTTGCCATCCTTGTTGATGACATAGTGGATACTGCTGGAACACTTGTTGGTGCAGCAGAGGCAATCATAAAAAATGGTGCTAAAAGGGTCTTTGCATATGTAACACATCCTGTCCTCTCATCAAATGCATGTGAGAGGATTAAGAATTCACCCATTGAGAAACTTGTTGTAACGGATTCCATTCCATTGAGAGATAATTGTTCTGCCGACATAGAGGTTGTGAGTGTGGCAGAACTGCTTGGTGAGGCTATATTGAGGATACATGAAGAAAGGTCAGTAAGCACACTTTTTGTGTAGGGAGGTGAAAGAATGTACAAGATTAAGGCTGAAATCAGGGAAGAGAAAGGGAAGACAAAGGTAAAGAAGTTAAGGAAAGAAGGCTGGATACCGGGTGTTGTCTATGGTCATGGTGAGAAGACCATGAATATCAAGGTGAGGGAGGAAGACCTGAAGAAACTTGTTCACTCGATCCCATCGGAATCCACTGTGATTGAACTCCATGTTGGAAAAAAGAAGTTCAACACCCTTTTCCAGGAGATAACCAGGGACATATTCACAGACAGATTCCTCCATGTGGACTTCCACATACTCCACAAGGGTGAAAAGGTCTGGGTTAAGGTTCCTGTAGAACTGACGGGTGAGTGTAAGGGTGTGAAGGAAGGTGGAATAATTGACTTTATCGTGAGGGAGGTTGAAATTGAATGTCTTCCCAGGGATATTCCAGAGAAGATACTTGTTGACATCACCAATCTGGGAATAGGTGATTCCTTCCATGTGGGAGATATAGATACAGGTGGAAAGTTCACCATAGATATGGACCCACATACACCCATAGTTTCAATCATTATGCCCAAGAAGATGGAGGCTGTTGTTGCTGCTGAAGAGGTGGAGGAGGTAATTGAGGAGGCACCTGAGGAACCAGAGGTCATTGGAAAGGGCAAGGAAGAAGAGGAGAAGGAAGAGTAGTTGCTGAGGGTTATCTGTGGATTGGGCAATCCCGGGAATGAGTACGCAGATACAAGGCATAATCTTGGATTTATGGTTGTTGACAGACTCTCCGAAAGATGGGGAGTGGCTTTGAGACCCGGTCAGGGTGAGTTTTATCTCGGAGAAAAGGACGGGATTGTTTTATTAAAGCCAACCACCTTTATGAACCTTTCGGGTATTGCACTGGTGCAGTTTATGCAGGCTTACAGGGATGTTGAGCCAAAAAACCTCATGCTTGTGCTTGATGACATGGATATACCCTTTGGTTATATCAGGTTGAGAAAAAAGGGTGGGAGTGCTGGACATAAAGGGCTTGAATCCATTATCTACCATCTGGGAACAGAGGATTTTCCAAGATTGAGGATAGGGATCGGTAAACCCGATATTGACCCTGCCAGTTATGTGCTTTCACCTTTCACTGAGGAAGAAAGGGAGAAACTGCCTGAGATACTTGAACTGGCGTGTGACGCAGTGGAACTCTGGGTTTCTGAAGGTATAGACAGGGCAATGAGTGTGTACAACAAAAGAGTAAAGGAGGAGTTATGAGGAAGTACGAAGGCATGATAATCATTGACCCCAAACTTGAGGAGGAGAAGATTAAGGAGAAGATAGAGGATGTGAAGAAGATAATTGAGAAAAAGGGAAAGATTGAAAAGATAGATGAATGGGGAAAAAGGCAACTCGCATATCCTATAAAAAAGAGGGAAGAGGGTTACTACCTGGTGATAGAGTTTGAGGCAGATGGCAGTGTTATTCAGGACTTGAGAAAATACATGGACATCGGTACTGATTATTTAAGGTATATGTTTATAAGGAGATAGAATGGCAAAATATAGACTTCCCAGCATAAACAAGGTCTTCCTTGTGGGGAATGTTACAGCGGATACAAACCTGATGTACACAAGCAAAGGAAATCCTTTCTGTATGTTCACCCTTGCAGTTAACAGGAACTACAGGGACAGGAATACGGGAAACTGGGAAAAGTCAACAGAGTTCATAAGTGTTCAATTGATAGGAAAGGTTGCTGAGAGGCTCTGTGACAGGATAAAGAAGGGAACACCTGTTTTTGTGGAGGGGAGGTTGCACACCTATAAGAGGGAGATTGAAGGTAAGAACATAACCCATACAATAGTGAGTGCATTCTCTGCGCAGATACTTCATTCCTTTGCTGAAGGTGAGGAGGGTATCATCCCACCAGAGGTGGAGGCCCAACCAGATGTTGAAACAACTGGTCTGGAAGAGGGGCCTGTGGTGGGAGAACTCCCCCCAATAGAAACAGGTGACGAGGACTTACCATTCTGATAAGGAGGAAAGAATGAGAGAAAAGACCTGCTACTTCTGTGCAAATCATATTGATTATATTGATTACAAAGATGTAAACACTTTGAAAAGGTTTATAACGGATAGCGGGAAGATACTTCCGGCAAGGATAACCCATGTGTGTGCAAAGCATCAGAGGAAGTTGAAGAAGGCAATAAAAAGGGCAAGGATGGTTGCACTGCTTCCATTTGTTGCAACCATTTACAGGTGAGGTGAGGATATGGAGGTTATACTCATAGAGGATGTTGCTGGTCTTGGTTCACGTGGTGATGTTGTCAGGGTAAAGGATGGATATGCCAGAAACTACCTTTTCCCCAGAAAACTTGCAATTCCTGATACACCTTCCAACAGGAAGAGGTTTGAGAATGAATTTAAGACCAGAAAAAAGGTTGAATTGAAGAAGGAGGAAGAGGCAAGGGCGCTTGCAGATGAATTATCCACCCTCACGCTCACAATAAAGGCGAAGGCAGGTGAAGAGGGTAAACTCTTTGGTTCTATTACAACAAAGGATATTGAAGAGGCATTGAAGCAGAAGGGATATGAAATAGACCGCAAGCACATCCATCTTGAAGAACACATAAAGCATACAGGTGTTTATGATGTTCCAATAAAACTTTTCAAGGAAATTCAGGCCGTTGTAAAGGTCTGGGTGGTTGGTGAAGAGGGTGATTGAGGTAAAGGTTCTTGGTTTTGCAAGGGACAAAGATAGGGATGCCCCAATCCTTTTGCTGGAGGAAGAGGGGGAGGCAAGAAGGGTTCTCCCCATCTGGATAGGGGAGTATGAGGCGGATGCCATTATAAGGGGGCTTAACAACCTTCCATATCCAAGGCCCCTCACCCATGAACTGATTATTAACATTATTAAGGGGCTCGGTTTTGAATTGATGAAGGTTGAGGTTACAAAACTTGTCAATGGCACCTATTATGCCAATATCGTACTGAGGAAGGATAATACCATTTATGAGATTGATTCAAGGCCCTCTGATGCCATTGCACTTGCAAGCATTGTCAAAGCACCGATATATGTTTCAGAGGATGTGATGGAGAGCAGTTCAATAAAGATTGATATTGAAGAGAACAGAGAGATGGATGTGAGGAAATACCTGCGGAATGTGAATCCTGAGGATTTTGGAGAGACCGAACTCTAAGTATGAAAGCGGTTATTCAGAGGGTAAAAAAGGCCAGTGTGAGTGTTGAAGGGGAAGTTGTTTCCTCTATTGGTAAGGGTCTTTTGATTCTTCTTGGTATTCAGGTTGGTGACACAGAAGAAGAGATTGATTATTTATCCAGAAAGATTGCCTTTTTAAGAATCTTTGAGAGGGAGGGAAAATTTAACGATTCATTGATGGATATAGGTGGAGAGGCACTTGTTGTTTCCCAGTTCACCCTCCTTGGAAGGATAGAAAGGGGAAACAGGCCGGATTTTTTACTTGCAGAAAAGCCACCAAGGGCAGAGGAAATTTTCAATATGTTCTGTGAAAAACTTTCAGAATATGTTCCTGTTAAGAAGGGCGTTTTTGGAGCGAGGATGGAGGTATCCCTTATAAACGATGGACCCGTTACCATAATCATAGATTCCAGGAGAAAAAAATGAGAAGCATGACAGGGTATGGGAGAAGAATAGAGGAGATTGATTCAGCCCTTGTATCCTGTGAGATCACCACACTGAATAGCAAGTATCTTGATATGAACATATATGTTCCTGAAACCATGAGACCATTGAAGATTGAGATAGGCGAGATAATAAGAAAATATATAAAGAGGGGAAAGGTTGACCTGAGAATAGAGATAGTGAATTTTCAGGAACCTCCCATCACCTTTGATGAGGCATTATTACGGAATTACATGGATGAACTTGAAAGGATAAGGCAGAAGTTGGGTATAAGTCAGGAAATTACCATGGAGATGCTTCTGAATCTTCCAGATATTCTCCGGCCAAGGGAGATAGAGAACAGGGAGAGAATTCTGGGACTTGTTGATGATACACTGAAGGATGCTGTTGAGATGAGAAAAAGGGAGGGTGAAAATCTGAGAAAATCCCTTGAGGAGAAGATAAAATTCATGCAGGATGAAATTGATAAGATTATCAATGAGACGAGTTCTGCCCTTGTTAAGAAAAAGGAGGAGATTTATCAAAAACTAAAGTCACTTAGTGAACTCGGGTTATCCATTTCAAAAGAGGATATTGAATTTCTTGGATTCAGGGGAGATGTTGATGAGGAGGTCATAAGGTTGAAAAGCCACCTTGACCTGCTACATGATTTAATAAATCGGGAAGGCCCTGTTGGTAAGAAGATTAACTTTGTGCTTCAGGAGATAATGAGGGAGGTGAACACCATAGGTTCAAAGGCAATACTTCCGGGTACTGTTCACAGGATAATAGGGATTAAAGAAAAGGTGGATGAAATCAAAGAACAGGGGATGAACATAGAATGATAATTGTTATATCAGGACCTTCTGGTGCTGGCAAAACCACCATCACAAGGAGATTAAGGGAACTGAATAATGTATACTATTCTGTTTCTGTTACAACCAGACCAAAGAGAAAGAATGAGGTTGAAGGATTTGATTACAGGTTTGTGGATGTAGAGACTTTTAAAAAATGGGTTGATGAGGGTAGATTTTTAGAGTATGCACCTGTTTATGGGAATTATTACGGAACACTGAAAAAACCTGTTGAGGATGCTCTTCAGAGTGGCAAAATTGTTCTTATGGACATTGATACAAAGGGTTCCCTCAGGATAAAGCAAATATTCAAGGATGAAGCAGTGCTTCTCTTTCTGATCACTGATTCTGTTGAAACCCTGAAAGAGAGGTTGATTGGCAGAGGAACAGACCCTCCAGAGGTGAGGGAGAGAAGATTGAATAACTTGAAAGACGAACTTGAAGATGGAAAGAAATTTGACTACATAATAAAAAATATTTCTATTGATGATGTCATCAATGCAATCCATTCAATAATACAAGCAGAGAAATTGAAAAGCATAAGGAACCAGGATATAATAAACAAACTACTTTCGGACCTCAGCTCTTAAAAAAATCATTGACATAAGTTTTGGGAACTGTAATATCCAGAAAAAGGAGGTTAAATGGGTTTCAGGTTTTCCTTTCCAGGTTTGATAGCCACTGACCTTGCCATTGACCTCGGCACGGCAAATACACTTATTTATGTCCCTGAAAGGGGGATCGTTTTGAATGAACCATCCGTTGTTGCAGTGGATAGCAACACAAATCGCTCAATAGCGGTTGGCCTGGAGGCAAAGAAAATGCTTGGAAGAACCCCAGAAGAGATAACCGCAATAAGACCAATGAAGGATGGTGTGATTGCTGACTTTGAGATGGTGGAGGTGATGTTGAGGGGTTTCATTGATAAAGTATCCATGAGGAAACTCTTTTTAAGGCCCAGGGTTGTAGTTGCTGTTCCTTCGGGTATCACCGCGGTTGAGATGAGGGCAGTAAGGGATTCAGTTGAGCATGCGGGTGCAAGGGAGGTATTCCTGATTGCGGAACCGGTTGCTGCTGCAATTGGTGTTGGACTCCCGGTCCAGACCCCTACAGGGAACATGGTTGTTGATATTGGTGGAGGAACGACAGAGATTGCAGTAATTGCGCTTTCCGGAATAGTTGCAAAGATCTCCATCAGGGTTGGTGGTGATGAGATGGATGAGGCAATAGCAAGCTACATAAAGAAAAAGTACAATCTTCTCATTGGCGACTCAACTGCTGAGGAGATTAAAATGAATGTTGGTTCAGCATTCCCCCTTGATGAGGAAAAGGATATGGAAGTGAGGGGAATTGACCTTGTCAGTGGAATTCCAAAAACCATAAAGGTTACATCCAGAGAGATAAGGGGTGCCCTTGAAAAGCCAGTAAGTCAGATAATAAATGCTGTTAAACAGGCCCTTGAAAAAACCCCGCCTGAACTTGCAGCAGACATTGTTGACAAGGGGATTGTTATGACAGGCGGAGGCTCTCTGTTGAGGGGGCTTGATAAACTTCTTACAGAGGAGACGAACCTTCTCACAAAGGTTGCTGAAAATCCTCTTGAGTGTGTTGCCAGGGGTGCAGGTTATGTGCTAGAAGACATGGCAAAGTTCAAGGCACTCCTGATGTCTGGCCCAACAAGATGAAAAAATCCCTGAACATTGTTTATGGTGTTATTCTTCTAACAGGAGTGGTTTTTCTGCTTTCAGAGAGATCTGGCTCTATGATTGGGGAGGGGATAGCATATAGAACAATCCTTCCATTCAGGGTAATGTTGAACAATTTTCATGAACTCATAAGGGCAAAAGAGGAAAACGATGCCCTTTCAAGGATGGCTGTTGCACTTTCCCTGAAACTTCAGGAGTTGAGAGAGATTCAGGTTGAGAATCAGAGACTCAAAAAAATACTTGGGTTTGTTCAGGAGCAACACAGGCTGATACAACCTGTCCAGGTGGTGAACATTCTCACAGAGGCAGGTAACACAATAATAATATGCAAAAAAAAACCTTATACAATTGTTAAGCCAGATTTACCGGTTGTGGGATACAACGGGCTGATTGGTAAGGTTAAAGAGGTGGTTGACGATTATATCAGGATACAGAGCATTGCCCATTTCATGACAAGGGTTTCAGTGATTGATTCAAGGAGCAGGGTGTTTGGTATTTTGAAATGGGAAGGTGCACTCTATCTACATGGGGTTCCTCTCACAGGTGATGTGAAGGTTGGTGATACACTGGTTACTTCTGGTATGGGTGGTGTATATCCCAAGGGAATAAATGTTGGTATTATAAAGAGGGTTATAATAAACAGGAATGAGTATCAGGCTACAATACTGGTTGAACCATTTGAAAACCTCTCCTTCCAGGAAGAGGTATTTGTTCTGGTGAAACCATGAGGATATTTATCGCCATAGTTTTTTTTATAATTGTCTGTTTGATTGACCTTACTTTCACTCCGTATTTTTCACTATTCCACATAAAACCCTATGCCATTATCCTTTTTCTATACTTCTTTACTTTAAAGTTTTCTCCTCTTCCTGCTCTTATTGTTGCAGGATTAACTGGTTTTCTATACGACATTTTTGCCCCTGATTGGTTTGGACTCCATATTATTGCATTTTCAACCTTTGTTTATGTTGAGATTGCATTGAGGGATAAGGTGTACTGGGAGAGGATGATCTCACTCCTTTTCCTATTTGCAGGTGCATTCTTTATCAGGTTGGTGGTGGATGTTCCATTCTATGCAGGTTTTCTGAAGTCCTTTACCTCTGTATTTACCAGTGTCCTACCAGGTGCACTCATAAATCTCCTTGCAGGGCTTGTCGTGAAGATTATAATTGATGAGAAGCTGAAAAATGCGATATAAGGCTCTTGTCTATTTTTTCAGTATAATATTCATTGCTGATTTATTTTACATGCAGGTTATAAAACATTCTGAAAGTTCCCGCATGGCCATGAAAAACATTGTGAGGGTTGAACCTTTGCCTGCTTCACGGGGGGTGATTTACGATAGAGATGGAAACATACTTGCTGAATCCTACCCTGTTTTTATGTTGCTTGTGTATCCTGCACTATTTGGGAAGGAACAGAGGGATTTTCTTCTGAAAACCGGGATTGTGAGCGAGGAATTGTTCAAAAGGAAGTATAAAAGGAAGTACAGTGTTATAAGGATGAAGAGGCTCAGCAGAGAAGAGGTAGCGATGATTGAGGAGAATTGTGATAAACTTCCTGGTGTGAGGGTGAAGATAGAACCTGTGAGGTTTTATGCTTATGATTCAATAACATCCCATGTGCTTGGTTATACGGGAGAGATAAGCGAGGATGAAATCAGTCAAAAGAAACTACCTCTCCAGAGGGGTGCAATCATAGGGAAAAGGGGGGTAGAAAGGAGATACGATGAGTTTTTGAGGGGTGTTGATGGTGTTGAATACTGGAAAGTGGATGCACTTGGAAGGTTCATAGGAAAGGCGGAAGGGATAAAGGATATTCCTCCAGTGAAAGGAGCGGATGCATATATCACAATAGATATAAAACTCCAGAGGTATGTTGATTCGCTCTTCTCCAGATACAGGAAGGGTGCAGCAGTGGCAATCAATCCCTCAACAGGAGAGATACTCCTTTACTACTCAAAACCTGGTTTTCCTGTGAATGAGATTGTTTATCACGGTAACGACCTTATATGGAAAGATCTTGTTTCATCACCTGATGGCCCTCTCTTTGACAGGGTCCTGAAGGGACAGTATCCACCTGGTTCAATTTTCAAGGTTATAACTGCAGCCATTGGGCTCAAAGAAGGCATAGTTAATGAACACACAAGATTTAAACCATGCAATGGTGGGATTTACATAGGGAATAAATACATGGCATGCTGGAGCAAACATGGTTCACTTGATCTTATAGATGCAATCATCCGGTCCTGTGATGTGTACTTTTATCAACTGGGCATGAACATAGGGCTTTCCCTTTTCAGCAAAGATGCCAGGGAATTGGGGTTTGGAAGACCCACTGGTGTGGACATGGATGGAGAGAAGCCAGGGTTGATACCCGATTCTGCCTGGTTCAATGCCTTTTATGGGAGAAGGAACTGGGGTAAGGGGGTTGTAGCCAACCTTGCAATTGGACAGGGTGAGATACTTGTTACACCTCTACAGGTGGTAAAATTCTTTGCAGGGCTTGTGAATGGTGGGAAGGCTCCAGTCCCATACATTGTTAAGAAGATAGTGAATAACAGGGGAGAGGTCATATATTCACACAAGAATGAGTATGAGCAACTTTTAGTTGACACATCTGTTCTCTCTCTGTTGAAAAAGGCAACCATCGGTGTTGTTGAAAATCCAGAGGGAACAGCCCACTGGATTAGATTGCCAGATATTGTTAT
>Ga0190305_1000370_pt1 | contig 10898 bp, 8 predicted proteins | sample 48700723_MG_FD_161678 | JGI IMG/M metagenome (GOLD analysis project Ga0190305, IMG submission 161678) | Hydrothermal vent sediment bacterial communities from Southern Trench, Guaymas Basin, Mexico - 4870-07-2-3_MG | ecosystem: Environmental > Aquatic > Marine > Hydrothermal vents > Sediment ... | reverse complement strand
GCAAATATTTTTTCAAATAGTTCATCTAAAGAAAATTTTTTCCTTATTTTTGATACGCCTTTTCTGAATTCTTCTACTGCAGGTTTATCATTTATTTCTTCTATAATTTTTTTATCTTTGGAAGTTCTAGTAATAATGCCTCGTATATCGGTTGGAATGTAGGAATGAGAGAATCCATAAGAAAAATATAACTCTGAAACAACAAAGCAAACTACTGCTCCATCTTTGTAATATTTTCCATTTGCAAAAACATAGTTTTCAGCATTAAAATTTAGCATTTTTTCTATATCGGATGAAGCAGAGGCTCCTATAATGGGAAGAAAAGAACCAACTACACTTTTTATTCCTTCTAAAAACTCTGATTCCATTCCTGGAATAGCTTTTTTATTTTTGTAATATGTTCCTCCAATAAAAGTCAAAACAAAATAGGGAGGGTTTCTAACGATTTCAGCAAAACCTTTTTTTGTTCCTCTCATGAACTGAGCCGTTGCAAATCTTGACCTTTCGGCGGGACAATTTTCTATTGCTTTCATCGTTGACTTCTTTGCTTTTTCTGTGGGGTTTTTTCTATAATCTTCAGAAATTCCAATTCCAAAGTGCATATATTTTGTATCTATGCAAAGAACTTCGATCGTTCCCTCAGAATATCCAATAATCGAGTTTAATTCTTTGTCTGTTGTGCATCCTATCCAATTCTTTCCCAAAACCATATTTATTCCTTTAACAACTTTATCAATTTGAGGATTATATTTTGAGCTTACAAAAACAAGGGAGAAAGAAGGTTTTTTTCCTTTTGAACTTTGCATTGCTGCCTGTTTTGCTGCAGAGATTGCAGCTTGATATCCATTCTGCAAATCTGAAACACCAATGCCAACAGAAATATTCTTTCCCTTATAACCAGATTCTAATTTATGCAAACTAGAATATTTTTTCAAATAATAAAGTTTTGCCGAACCCAATTTTTTTAATTCAACCTTTCCATTTTCTTGTAATTTTTTGATAATTGTTGTTACAGTATTTCTATGCAACTTTGACTGTTCGGCAATCTCTGAAATTGATAACCCTGCCGGGTTTTTTTCCAGAGTTTCCAAAATTTTTTTTTCACTCATGCTTAATTTGTGCAACAATGCACTATAATTATATATATGCACAGAAAGTATATAATATTTCAAAATTTGGTAATTAACGATTATTTTATAAAAAATCTCCAAAAATCAAAATCAAAAACTAAATATTCAAAACTCTGATTCCTCTTTTTCTTATCTCAATAGGATGTATATCTTCGGAATGTTTAGTTCTTCTCATTTTCCTAATAAACAAACTTCTGCCAGCTTGTGGTCCGATAGGGGTAAAGTCTAATACTATAACACCATCCACTAAAAATTCTTCGACACCAAGTCTTGACAAATTATCGCCAATTCTTTCTGAAGTTAATAAGAGGGTTGCATTTCTTTTTTTTAGAGATCTAATTAACTCAAGCAGTCTGTTCCTCATAGAAGCTTGGTCATTGATTATAAGAGATAATAAAGAAATAGAATCGATAACAATTCTCTTTGCTTTTAATTTGTCAATATCAAAAAATTCCAAATCTGGATCTTCAAAAACATTCTTCTCAATAATTTTAAATTTGCCTTTCTTTTGATAATTTTCAAAATCTAAACCAAATACTAAAGCGTCTTTTTTTATTTCATCAGAACTTTCTTCTAAAGTTATATAAATTCCCGGTTCTCCGTTTTTTAGTCCTTCCCACAGATATTGCAAACAGAAAATTGTTTTTCCCGCTCCGGTTCCTCCACTGATTAAAACTGCAGAACCTTTTACAAAACCTCCCTGAATTAATTTATCTAGTCCTGGAATCCCCGTTTTAATTCTTTCTACAATATACACCATAACATATTTTTTATTATTAACATTAAAATGTGTATTTTACAGGTTTTGGTTACTGTAATAACAAATTATTTCATTATATTGCAAAAATATTGTCTCCATACATAACCTTCTAAATCATAGATAATTAAATTTCAACTTTCAAAGTTACAATCTCAAAAGGATTGACAACAACCTTGATTTCATTTTCCTCAACTTTAATCTTTTTATCGAACTCTTTATCTTTTTCTTCCATCAAGTTTACTACTTTTGCGTCTTTTGGTTTTTTAAATAAAGTTAGTGTGACCTTTGTTTTTTCACCACCCGTCTCATAAAATCTGATTATTATTCCTTTGCCATCTTCGGCTTTTTTTAGCGCACTTACAATTACATTATCTGGTTCTATTTTTAAAAATGAATTTTTGATCTTATATTTTTTCCCTCTTGGCAATTGCAACGCGATCAAATGATAATTAAATTCATACCCATATTTATAGGATTTTGCTTTTTTCCAGTTTCCAGAATGAGGATATACGGAATAAACGAATGTATATTTTTTAAATTCTCTTGCATCTGGAACCGGAATGGGAGGTCCCGCTCTCCCATCAGAAGAAAGCATTCCCACAGATCTCATCAAAGTCAGATAAACTTTTCTGTCTCTTACTTCATTCTCTGGATTTCCCACATTTATAAAAGTCAATCCTTTTTCCTTATCGCTATAATCAATCCATCTCAGAGAAGGAAATATGCCTTTTGGTTTTTCCACCCAGCTTTTTGTTTTTGAATAATTCTGATTTTTCCTGTTTATTGCGCCAAACTGTATTTCGCTTGTGTATTCCGAATTATTAATGTTCGTATCAAACACCACTCTAAGTCTTATTCTTGGATGATTATTTTCAACACGGGTTATAAAATCCACTCTTGGAATATCTTCATAGATGATTATTTTCTTATTAAACTTCATATATCTGTGTCTCCAGATTAATGGTCTGAGCTTATGTGTAAGTCTATATGGCCATCTTAATGAATAGTAATCAGTTTCTATGTTTATAGTCCTTCTCAAAGGAGATTTCGCAATCCAGAAGTTTTTTACATTAAAGGAACCATACTTCACTCCTCCGCCTCCTTCGGTTTTTAATGGGGTTCCAACCGTGTCTTTGTGATGATAAAGGTCGCCGGTTTCCTCTTCAATTATTAATTCATTTCCCCTGCACAATTTCTCGTTGTTTTTAAATATTTCTATAAGTCCCGTATCTGGAGAGAACTTGACTTTGAAAAACTTATTTTCAATTGTGTTTCCGACTATATTTATGGATGAATTTTTTTTCGGCGTTGATTCCATGATTTTATAAACTTTATACCCTGTCGGAGGAATCTCCGCAACAAAACCTATTTTTGCGCTTCTCAATGATTCGTCTTCATATCTTGAAAATCTTATAATCTCTACTTCTATCTCTTCATCACCGCTCTTTAATCCCAATATCTTAAATATCTGCCCCTCATCAAAATTAAGGTCGACCTCCACCCAATTTTTGACAGTCCAGGATAAAGGGTTAAATACCACAATATCGCCATTAGTTTCTTCATTTGAATCATTTTCAATAATTGAGTTCAGTACATGCGGAATTAGATATTTAAGTTTGGTATTCAGAAAACCAATATGTTGTTTTGCTTCTTCATATCCGGTATCCATTCCCGTACCTGGGACAACATCATGAAAAGCCAAAAATAATACCTTTTTCCAACATTCTCTCAATTCTTCAGGATAACTGCTATCGATTAGAGAATTAATTGTGCAAAATCTTTCAAGACTCAACAATTTATTTTCATATTTTCTTAAGCTTTTTTTAAGCCATATTCTGCTCGATGCAATATCTGGAAACACTTGGGAGTATTTTCCAGAATACATTTCACCTCGCCTTACTGGAAGTTTTTTAATATTTTTTTCCACATTCTTGAAAAATTCTGAAGGAGTTGCAATTTTCATTTTGCCGTTAAACTTTTTGTTAAAATTCCTAACAGCTTCTGTAGATTCTTTCTGCGGCATTGTAACACCGCTTCCCGAAGGCATGAGTATGTGGTTTGTTGCAGCCACCTTCTTTAATTTTTTGTAGTTCTCACCAAGTTTTTCCAAATTTAAACCCGCTCTGTATCCCAAAGGCATAAAGTGCGCAATAATTCTGGTTCCATCCAAACCTTCCCATATAAATTCCGAAGGTTTTTTTTCGGGACATCCTCGCCTGAATGCAAGATATTTATATCCACACTTTCTATATATTTGCGGAAGTTGAGCATTCAATCCAAAAGAGTCTGCCTGCCACATCACCGGCACATCAACTCCAAATTTCTTTTTTACAAATTGCTTGCCAAACATTATTTCTCTAATTAAAGTTTCTCCTTGTGGAAGCATTGTATCCGCCATCAGATATTCTCCATCCGCAATCTCAATTCTTTTATTCTTCACATATTTCACAATTTTTTTGAAAAGACCGGGATATCGTTTTTCAACTTCTTCCAAAAGATAAGTCTGTTCTATGAGAAATTTGTAATTTTTATCTTTTTCCAACAAATCAACAACATTCTTCAAAATCAAATCTATATTTATATAAAAATAATCTTCCTTTGTAAAAATCCATATGGCATCATAGTGAGTATGCGGAACTAAATAAATTTGATCTTTAAATTCTTTTTTCATCTTCATAATTTAACACAAATTTTTTTATAATCTCAACCCATCCCGCAGGTCCTATTCTGGCAGCTTTGTAAATTTTATCAATCTCTAAGTTAACCCAGTTTCCATCTGGATTTTTTACTATTGCGGGTATGTCCACAACTTCAAGCATTTTTTCATCATTTTGTGCATTGCCTATTCCAATTGTTGTTATAGTTCCAAAGTTCCTGTATAGATCAGATAATATTTTAACCGCTTTTCCTTTATCAGCACCCTTGCCGAAAACCTGTATAAATTTTCCTCCCTTTACAACATTAAATTTCTTTTTCAATTCCTTTAAAACTTCTTCTTCAACTTCAATTATGGTTTCTCCAAATTCTCTTTTCTTTGCAAGTTTGGCACTTTCTAAATCCAATCCCGTTATTTCTGCAACCTCTTTATCGGTCATATCACCATAACCTTTCACTTTGTAATTTTTCTTCAGTCTTTCGATTTCCTTCCTGATATTTCCAACCTCTGTTCCCAATAAAATTACTTCGTATTTATCTCTCACTTCTCCGACTTTTTTACCAAAATATCCCTTGGGGATATAAATTGCCGAGCCATTTTCAACAATAAATGGATGATCAAGCTTCATCTCTTTTCTGATAACTTCCTGTTCTGCTTTGGTCTTCGCCGAGCAAAAAATTATTGGCACTCTCCTCTTTCTCAAAATTTTCAAAACTGGCAAAGCTTCTTTATAAGAATAGTTTTCATCGAGCAAAGTTCCGTCTAAATCCGTGAAAATTATAAAAAGCATAAATTTTTATAGTTTTATATATATTATTCTTTTATCGCATCAGGGTAAAAATGCATATTAAAAAGATTTTTCCACAGACAAGTTTTGAATCTGACTAACATTAATTCGGTTCTGGTTTATATTATTGTCTTCAAAGTGAAGATTGATGGATATTAATATTTAAAAGATATAAATATAATAATGTATAAGCAAAAATTGCCAAAGAAGACAAATTCTTTATGTCCCGTATGTGCCAAAAAGATTCCCGCAAGAGTATTTGAGAAAGGAGGGAAAGTATGGATAGAGAAAACCTGCCCAAAACACGGAAAATTCAAAGAAGTTTATTTTGAAGATTCTGCAATGTATAACAAATTCAGAAAATTCGGTTATAATGGAAGAGGTGTTTCAAATCCGAATACTGAGAGCACCGGAAATTGCCCTTTTGACTGCGGGCTTTGTTCTAATCATAAATCCCATACCTGTCTGGCAAATATTTCGGTTACAAACAGATGCGATTTAAGATGCTGGTATTGTTTCTATTTTGCAAAAGAAGGGGGGAATGTTTATGAGCCAAGTTTGAAACAAATCAGGGAAATGCTGAGGGTTGGAAGAGAAGAAAAACCGGTCCCGCCAACAGCAATCCAATTAACCGGAGGGAACCCTGAATTAAGACCTGATTTAATAGAAATTATAAAAATCTGCAAAGAAGAGGGTTATGACCATGTGCAATTGACTACTCAAGGAACTTACAGGTTTTATAAAGACTTAAAATTTGCAAAGGAAGTAAAAAAAGCTGGAGTTAATACCATCTACTTAAGTTTTGACGGCGTCTCTAAAAAAACAAATCCAAAAAACCACTGGGAAGTCCCTTATATTTTCAATAATTTAAGAAAAGCAAACTTGGGATGTGTTTTAGTTCCAACGGTGATTAAAGGAATAAATGACTTGGAATTGGGTTCAATAATAAACTTTGCCCTGAACAATTTAGATATTGTAAGAGGAGTAAATTTTCAACCTGTTTCCTTGGTTGGTAGGATGCCGAGAGATGAAAGAGAAAAACAGAGAATTACAATTCCGGGAGTGATTAAAAATTTGGAAGAACAAACAGGAGGTATAATATCAAAAGAAGATTTCTATCCCGTTCCCGTTGTGGGACCAATAACAAGATTTGTTGAGGCGATAACAGGAAAGCCACAATATTCTCTAAGTTGCCATTTTGCATGCGGAGCAGCGACTTATTTATTCCTTGACGGGGATAAAGTGATTCCGATAACAAGATTTGTAGATGTTGAAGGTGTTCTCGAATATTTAGACGAAAAAGCAGAAGAGATTGAAAATAAAAAAAATAAATACATGGTTGCCTTAAAAATTCTCTTTAATCTGAAAAAGTTCATTGACAAAAAGAAAGAACCAAAAAATCTGAATTTCTACAAATTGCTTTTTAATGCTCTGGTAAAACACAACTATAAAGCTTTGGGAGAGATTCATCACAGAAGTTTGTTTATTGGAATGATGCATTTTCAGGATTTGTATAATTACGACGTTGAAAGGGTGGAAAGATGCGTAATTCACTATCTAATGCCAAACAAAAAAATAATTCCCTTCTGCACGTTTAATGTTCTGCCAGAATTTTACAGGGATAAAGTGCAGGAAGAGTTCAGCATAAAGACGGAAGAATGGGAAAAGAAAAATAAAAGAAAATTGAAAGATGATATATATCATAGAGATATTAAAAAATTAGAATCTGGAAAGATTTATAAAAAAACCTATGATAATTTAAAAAATTTTTTTAGTTGATTACAGAAAAACACTTTTTATCATTTTTTACTGGATTTTCCCATTAATCATTATCTTCACATTCGCAATTTCTTCCCTATTACATATTTGTATCCTTCAATATTTAAATAAGATAGTCTGGAAATATTGAATGGAGGAAGCAGGTCATTAATCATTATATCCGTATACTGTGCTTGTTTTTTTGGAACCTGTAATTTAATAAGAATCTTTTCCTCTGGCTCCAGCAAGTTTAAATATCGGCTCATTATCTTGAAACTGGTCACTACATTGAAGGGCAAGAAATTTATAATTCTGTTCAGTTTTTTTGGCAATAAAGATAAATCAAAATCTTGAGGGCTTTCTACAAATTTTTTCAATCTTGGGCTTTTGAAGTCTATTTTCTCTGGAGAAATATAATAAACCTCTTTGGAATTTAGAATTGCAAATCTTAGTATTTCTGGAGTTCCAAGATACAGAACCTTGCCGCTTTTCTTAAAGAACCAATATAACAATTGAAAATCTGTCCAGTCCATATTTAAGTTTAATATATAAACCTATTATTTTAATAAAATTAAATAATGATGGAAAAAATAAGATCATTTTTAAGGCAGTGCAGGAGAATCATGAGCATTGCCACAAAACCCGATAAAGAAGAATATATAAATTATGCAAAGATTATCGCAATAGGAGTCCTCCTTCTTGGAATGATTGGATTTATCTTATATGTTATATTCTATTATTTGGGTTTGTAATTGTTTAAAAAAGATGTAAATATATAAATAATTCTTAAATAAAAATCCTTAATTATGCCGGAAATTATTGTTGGAAGAGATTGGGATGATTTAAAAAAATATGGAGACAAAGGGACAATAGTTATTGGAAAAAATATTGTCGGAACAGGAACCGAAACCCATCTGGCAAGTGAAATAAAGGTTGATGTTTTAAGGCCTCATGTAATTGTTATAGTTGGAAAAAGAGGTTCTGGCAAATCATATACCAGTCAGATTTTTGCGGAAGAAATGTACAAATTGCCAGAAGAAATAAAAAGAAATCTCTGCATTATTTCAATTGATACCCAGGGAATTTTCTGGAGCATGAAATATCCGAATAACAAACAAAGAGATTTGCTCTATCAGTGGGGTTTAAAACCTGAAAGATTTAAAGTTTTTGAATATGTTCCTTTTGGACAAAAAGATAAATTTGATAAGATGGGTGTTTTATATGATAGAACTTTCTCATTCAAACCAAACGAATTAACTCCCGCCGATTGGTGCTATTCTCTTGGATTTGATGAAAATGATCTGGAAGGAATTTTGCTGTCAAAAGTTTTGAACAAAATGAAAGGTAATTATTCCATTGATGATATTGCATCAAAATTAAGAGAGGAGGATTTTGATGAAAAAATAAAACTGAAGGTTGAAAACATGTTGCTGAACACAAAGAATTGGGGAATTTTCTCAAGTGAAGGAACTGATATATACGAATTTTTGCAACCCGGAAAAATTGTGATATTTGATGTCAGTCTTTTTGGAGGAGGTGTCGGATGGAATGTAAAAAGTTTAATAGTTGGATTGCTGATGAAAAAAATTTATGAGGCGAGAGTTATGGCGAGAAGAAAAGAAGAATTATCAACAATAGAAGAAGAAAAGAAAGAAAGAGAGGTTCCATTATGCTGGATTATTACCGATGAGGCTCACAATTTCATTCCCTCTACAGGAACGACTGCTGCTTCAGATATAATTTTAACTGTAATCAGACAGGGAAGACAACCAGGGATATCCCAGCTTTTTATCACCCAGATGCCTGATAAACTGCATTCTGATGTTTTGTCTCAGGCCGATTTAGTTATCGCTCACAGATTAACTTCCCAGAGAGATATTAATGCTCTAAAAGCAATTATGCAAACTTATATGCTTTATTCTATTGAAAAATATCTTGATGAATTACCTAAACTGAAGGGGGTTGCATTAATTTTAGATGACAATTCTGAAAGAATTTATAAAATAAGAGTTAGGCCAAGACAGAGTTGGCATGGTGGAGAGAGTCCCGTTGCATTATAATTCAAGTTTGACACTTTTGAATCTTCTTCTAAACCAATAAAAAACTCAATAACTGCTCAAACCAAAATTTTTAAGGCAAAAATTATAAATCTATATAAAATTACATAATTATGACACAATTATTGACAATGCAAAAAGAGAATTGGAAAGAAAAAAATATTAAAATATTTGGGATAGATTTATCCTTTGCAAATGTTCCAGAATTTCAAAGAACTAAACATGTTCATAGACTGCATCCTTATTTGGGAAAATTCATTCCGCAACTTGTTGAAGTATTTTTAAAGAAATTTTTTAAACCTGGTCAAATAATATTAGACCCTTTTCTTGGCTCAGGAACCACTCTCATAGAAGCTAATTTATTAAATATGCCATCAATAGGTATAGAACTTTCTGAATTTAGTTTTTTAATTGCAAAGGTAAAAACCCAGAAGTATGATATTGAACTTTTAGAAAAAGAAATTTTAGATATTCTGAATAAGACAAAGGCATTTAGTAGGAGAATTAAACTAAACCAAAAATCTTTATTTGAAGAATGGGATTTTGAACCAACAGAATATTTTAAAACCTGGTACCATCCAAGAGCAATTAAAGAGATATATTTTTACAGAAGCTTGATTCCGAATTATGAATATCAAGATGTACTAAAAATAATTCTTTCAAGAGCTGCCAGATCTTCAAGACAAATTCCTCATTATGATTTAGCGAGACCGAAAAAACCTGTAAAAGAAAAATATTGGTGTATCAAACATAAAAGATATTGTTATCCAATTGATAATGCAATCAAATTTATCAATCGTTATAGTTGGGACACTATTAGAAGAATTAAAGAATTTGATAGATTAAGAACAAATGCAAAAATAATTCTTCTTCAAGGCGATGCCAGAAAAATTAAACTTCCATTAAGAAAAGAAATAGATGGTATTTTTACTTCTCCACCTTATCTTGGATTAATTGACTATCATGATCAGCATAGATATGCTTTTGATTTATTCAATTTTAGAGAATATCCAGAAGCAGAAATAGGCTCACCCAATGGCAATGGAAATAATAAAAAAGAAAAATATAAAGAAGATATTGCTGCAGTTTTCAAAAACATGATAAATTATCTAAAACCTAAGGCAAAAATATTCATCGTAGTAAATGACAAACATAATCTTTATCCTGAAATTGCTAAAGAATGCGGATTTAAATTTATAGATATTTTTCATAGACCTGTATTAATGAGAACTGAAAGAGACAACAACAAATTTTCAGAAAGTATTTATTATTTTGTTTATGAGGGATAAGATGGTTTTGACAAAAGAACAAAAAGAGAAAATAAAAATATTGCTTAGAAATAAGATTCAAAATAAATTGGATAGATATGCCAGAGAAAGTACTTACATGCCTTTTCTGGTTAAGTTAGTTCAAGATGAAGAAAAAGTAGCAGCTTATTCTTTCATACATTCTGTAGCCACTATGTTAGGAATGTCTATTTACGAGGAAGTTGCTAGAATTATTGCCGAACCTTCATCAGAACAAGTTGGAGTAAAGGTTAATGTTGGGGGAACCTTGTCTGATGAACAATTAAAAGTTATAGAGAAAATAGTTTCAGAATTAAGAGATGGTAAAAGACAAGCAAATAAAGAACAAGAAACCAAAGAAATATTAAAAGCTTCTTCAGCTCATGGAAAAGCATATAAAAAAGACAGGATTGCAGACTTCTTCATGAAAAGAAAAGATAAGGAATATTATTTTGAAATAAAAA
>Ga0190305_1000366_pt1 | contig 11008 bp, 7 predicted proteins | sample 48700723_MG_FD_161678 | JGI IMG/M metagenome (GOLD analysis project Ga0190305, IMG submission 161678) | Hydrothermal vent sediment bacterial communities from Southern Trench, Guaymas Basin, Mexico - 4870-07-2-3_MG | ecosystem: Environmental > Aquatic > Marine > Hydrothermal vents > Sediment ... | reverse complement strand
TGGGCCATCCAAAATGGTCTGAGCTTGCCAGATTGATTACTGGCAATCTTTTTGGTTTTTTTGTGGGCATTATAGGTATCCTTTCTTTATGGCGTTTTCGCCCAAGGCAGATGAGCTTTTTGGTTGTACCCTTGGGTATAGGTCTGCTTTGTTTTTTTTCCAAGCGATTTTGCCTGTTTTTTATCCCATTTATCTCTCTAGGAATTGCTTATATTTGCTGGTCTTTAGGAAAGGAAATTAAAGAAAGAGGCAATACCTTCTTTTCCTATATTTTTATGGCCTTTTTATTTTTATTGGTTCTCTTTTCTAATCTTAAGGCGGATTTTTCTTATAAACCATATCCTAAGTATCCTTCATTTATGGCCCAAGGTCTCAATAAAATTAAACACACTGCTTCAAAAGACGCTGCTATCTGGTGCTGGTGGGATATTGGCTATTTAAGTCAATACTGGTCAAATCGAGGCACATTTATTGATGGGGGTAGCCAGAAGCCTCAAAGGACTTATTTTACCGCCTTTCCTCTTACTACTACTAACCAAAGATTAGCCAGTCAATGGATAAAATTTTTTCTCATTCAGGGAGAAACGGGTTTTAATCGGTTAAAGAAAAAGTTTGGCACCAAGAAGGCCATAAATGTATTAAAAACCGTGCTTTCTGTGTCTAAAGAACAAGCAAGGGGTTATTTAGAAAAATATAATTTAGGCCAATCCTGGCTCAATTTTTTCTTCCCCCCAAAAAATAGGGAAGTTTATCTTGTCCTTGACCGTAGTTTAATAGATAAGGCCTATTGGTGGTATTATTTTGGCACCTGGGATATAAAGACTAGAAAAGGGCACCATGCTTGTATACAAAAAATTCCCCAGGCACAATTTAAAGGTCCTTTTCTTATAGGCAAGGAGTGTAAAATCAACCTGATTACTGGCATGGGTAAATGGCAGGAACATAGTTTTAACCTTAAGGCCCTGGTGATCATAAATTTAAAGAAGAAAATAATTCAAAAACGCTCTTATGGCCATACTCAAGGATTTATTTTAGAAATTGCTCAGCCGTATAATGAAGCATTTTTGGTTACAGAAAGATTTTATCACTCTTTGTTTAATCGCCTGTTTATCCTCAATCTGCCCTCAGAGTATTTTGTCAATATATATAATGCCCTTCATGCCTTTCAGGTATGGAAGGTGAGGTTTTGAAAAAGGCAAAAATGTGGTATAAATGAAAATATGATGGAAAAAAAAGAGATAGAAAAAATTATTATAGAAGAATTGCCAAGATTGCTGGCCCAATCCCCTGCTTTTAGGCACCAACTTATTGGTATTATGGCAGAGGTATTTGTAAGAAAGGATGAGCTTAAACAGGTGCTTGATGCAATAAAACTTCTAAGGGAAGATTTTAATAAAAGGTTTGAAGAGCACTCAAAGAGAATTGAGGAGATGTCCCTGAGACTAGAGGAACACTCAAAGAGACTTGAGGAAATGTCCCTGAGACTAGAAGAGCACTCAAGTTATATTGGCCAACTCATAAAAAGACAAGAGGAACATTCAGAACGTATTAATGAGCTTATGAAGAGACAGGATTAGGGCACAAAGAGGCTAGAATCTGCTATAGGGGGCCTTGGTGCCAGATGGGGTATAATGAGTGAGGATTTTTTAGAGAAGGATTAAAAGGTATTTTAAAGGAACTCGGACTTAAGGTGGAGAGATATATTGACTATGATACAGAAGGCACTGTATTTGGTCGACCAGAACAAATAGACCTAGATATAGAGTGATTAAAGACAGTATAACCCTACTTGCAGAGATAAAGTCTTCTATAAGTAGAGAAGAAATAATATATGCATTTCAAAGGAAGGTTGAATTTTATGAAAGAAAAAGGGGATAAAGGTTACTAGGAAGGCTGTAATCTCACCCTTTGTTGACCCAAGGGCAAGACCCATTGCTGAAAGATTAAATATAGAGGTATATACCTCTGGTTATGATGTAAGAATCTAAAGCAACCTTTAAATAAAGCCCTGGCTGCCGTAAGGACATCATACGAGGGGAGCAGGCCACGGCCCGAAAGGCGCCAATTTAATTTGAGGATTTTTAATACGCATTATCTATACTCTTTGAAATGCTTAAGAGAGAATCCAGATAAAAGATGCTGAGTTGAACCTTTTTCTTAATATTGGCCTTAAAGACTGGTTCCAGGTGGAGAATAAATAAAGAAGTTTTGAAAAAAGGGAGAATGTGGTATAAAAATCTAAATAGGGGTGATTTTAGAGGACAAAAGTCTGGTTTCTTTTAATAATTCAAGGAAATATAGCTTGCTGGTTAACCTAACCCGAAATTGTTTATTATTTATCGCAAGCGTATATATCTTTGTCTATATAGTTATCGCCTTATATCGTATCTGGTATCCCTTTGAAATAGAGTGGCTAGAGGGGGCTATAGTTGATCATATCAGGAGAATTTGTGAAGGAAAATCTCTATATACTAAACCAAGTCTAGATTTTATACCTTTTATTTATACCCCTTTATATTTTTATTTATCAGCCCTTTTATCAAAAATTGTTGGTATAGGGCTTCTGGCACCTAGGCTAATATCCTTTTTTTCCTCATTGGGGTGTTTTGCACTGATATTCTTAATTGTAAAAAGGGAAACAAATGATAAACTCTCTGCCTTTTTATCAACTGGCCTATTTGCTGCCACATTTAAGATAAGTGGAAAATGGTTTGATATAGCCAGGGTCGATTCTCTCTTTCTTATGCTCTTTTTGGTGTGTATTTATATGAGTAGGCATAAGTCAGAGACATCTATCTTACTTGCTGCCCTATTTGCTGGATTATCATTCCTTACAAAACAAACAGCGCTATTTATGTCCATAGCCATTGCCCTTTATTATATCTTCACACACTATAGGCACTTTTTTGTTTTTACAATTATTTTATTTCTTATAGTTGTAGGAACCACATTAATTTTTAATCACTTAACCAATGGCTGGTATAGTTATTATGTCTTTACACTGCCCAGTCAACATAAGTTCATGTATTCTATGTTAATACCCTTTTGGAAAGATGAAATTTTTTCTCACTTACCTATAGCCTGCATCTTATCAATATTCTTCTTTTTAATAGATAATTCAAATAAAAATCACCAAAGATTGTTTTATTTTCTGTTGTCTATTGGGATGTTAGGTTCAGCTTGCCTTTCCAGATTACACTCTGGCAGTTCTAAAAACTCCTTAATGCCTGCCTATGTAATTATATCTATTTTATTTGGGTTATCGATACATAAAATCCTTGAATTATCCTCTAAAAAGATAATACTTTACTTAATCTGTATTGCACAATTTGGCATTCTTTTATATAATCCCCTTTCACAGGTTCCAACTCAAAAGGACTTAAAGAGAGCAAAAGAATTTATTATCAAAATAAAAAAAATCCAAGGAGATATCTGGGTTCCTTACCATGGCTATATACCATTTTTGGCAGAAAAAAAGACTTATGCACATGTGGCAGCTATTTGGGATGTCTTAAGAAGTAATACCAGACCCAAATTCATGTTAATTGATGAGATAAAAAAGTCCTTAAAAAATGGAGATTTTAAGGCAATTATTCTGGGAGATTCCATTCCAGATGTTATTAGACCTTATATAGAGGATTATTATGATAAAAAACAGGGCCTCTGGCCACCAGTCAAAGGGCCATTTGAGTATGTTTATATAAGAAAGCTTGATACAGATTAAGGCAAAGTTAAGCAAATTGCTTCTAAATTTTTTTTAAAAAAAAATTTATGACCCAAAATCCTCACAAATATTTTATTTACCCCTTGCAATTTATTTTAATTTGTTTTATTAGAGAAAAATAGGCAGAAAATCCTATTGACAGGGCGTTTGCATTTTGTTAATATGGTGCTTAAATTTTTTATTGACATTTATTGTGATTTCTGGTAAGAAGGACATCAAAGGAGATACGGTGTTTAAAAAAACAAAAAGAAAGGAGGTGAGGGGAAGAGGAGGGAAGAAAAGAACATTTTGGTTTTTTTGAGGTATTGGGTATGGTTAAATTATTTAACAAGGAGGTGTAGTAATGAAGTTAAGTAAGGTTTTAGTAGTATTAAGTTTGGTAATGGGTTTGGTGTTTATAACTGCATCTGCTAAGGCAAGTACTGGGACTTATGCAAATGACACATATGTATCAAATGGTGCTATTTCCTATTTTCAGACAAATGATTCACTTTCAACAGTTATTTGTGTATTTAACACAGATCCAAATAAAGAACGCGATATAACCATACATCTCATTGTATTTAATGAGAAAAGTCAGCATGTTGTGGATCGTACCTATACGTTGACACATTGGGGAACTGCTGTATTTCAGGTGTCTCTAACGGCTGAAGGTGATTATGTCTTGATAAAGGGAGTTGGAGGTGAGGTAAAGGATATAGAGTTGTATGCCCCTGTAGGGACTGCAGACCATGAGGTACATGACCTTGGAGGTGGTGTATATGGGGGTTATATCCAGATTGTTGAAGTGGCAAGTGAGTCTGATGTAGTAACCCCTGCCTATATTGATACGAATGAAAATGGCGCTTGCGATGATAATGAAATTACCTACGACCTTGCAGTAACAACTGCTTTAATTGGCCCAGATTGGTGGGTTGGCCTTGTACCTTACTGGGTTGGAATAGACGAATGTAGCGGCGATCTCTTGAATATCAGTGAATTAGAAGGTGCAATAAGGGCAATTGATTATGCAGATCCGAGTGATAAGGTTTATGGAAGGTGGTGGGATAGTGACACAGTAAATTCTACTTTAGTTCTTATTGACCCGGCGAGGTATGATAAAGATACAACAGATCCTACAGATTCGAGCTATGGACCTGATTATGGGTATAAACAAAAGACAATGGCCTACCTCTATGATGAGGCCCAAAATCGTATCCGTTCATTCTCTATTGAGGCACCCGAGGTATATCGTAGCAGCTCTCCATTTGATGGGACTGCAGAGGAATCTGGCTGGATAGAGATTGACAATGTGACAGCGACTACATATGGCTTTATCATAGTGGAAGAAGCAGGAAAGTGTGATATGCTACCATTGTTTAAAACGTGGCCTTAAGGGTAAATTTGTTAAGGGCCCCCTTTCGGGGGCCCTTTTGTATTTTAAATGAAGAGAATATTTTTTTTATCATTTTTGCTTTTTGTCCTTGCCTGCCATAGTGGCATCCGCCCCAAGGGTGAGACCCTAAAGGAATCATGGAAAAGATACTGGACATACACAAAGCAGGGTGATTTTAAAAAGGCATTCTATTATGAGCACCTCTCTATATCTACCAAAATAACACCAGAAAAATATGCAAAAAATCAGACAAAGACCTTGACTATAAAGGCCTTTGAGTTTCTTGGTATAGGAAAGGAGGGCTCAGGCCCTCATGGTTCTACCCCTGTAAAGATGAAACTTGTTACAAACTGGCCCCGTGTTGTCCCAATCAAAGAAGATAGAATAATTGTTATAAATGACTACTGGGTAAAAAAGAAGGGGAAGTGGTATCACTTAAAGCCTGGGGCAACACGTTACTGGTAATAAGGCATATCCGAAAATACCCTTTTAAATCCAAGCTTTAATAATAAGGCACAAAGCTGACCAGGGGTAATCATATCACCTCAGACAACTCTCTCAGGATGGTATAAGAAAAACAGCATCTTTTCCCCCAAATAATTTTTTAGAGATAATTTAATGGTTAGAGGGTTTTGTCAAGTAAAATGTTGCCAAAATTCAAAAATTCTGTTAAGTGAAACTATTGTGAATCAGTTAGAAATAAAAAGGTGTAGTAAATGTATATTACCAGAGAGATATCCTGGGATAAGATTTAATAAAGAGGGTGTTTGCAACTTTTGCCTTTCCTTTGAAAAGTCATGGGGTAAATGGATAAATTCTGAGCAATTTAGATTAAATTCAAAAAAAAAGATAGAGAAGATATTTAGTCTCTCTAAAAGAAAAAAGAGGGAGTATGACTGTTTGATACCAGTTAGTGGTGGTAAGGATAGCCTCTATGTCCTATATCTCTGCAAAAAACTTTATAAATTAAATATATTGTCAATCACAGGTGACAATGGATTCCTCTCACCCATGGCCAAAGAAAATATTGAGCTAGCCATCAGAAAATTAAAAGTAGACCATGTATTTTTAAAAAATATTCCCTATCTAAAAGCGCTTTTTAGACACTTCCTCTTAAAGACAGGCAATTTCTGCGTTCCTTGTAATCTTTGTGGCCTCATTACAATCTTCCGCTTTGCAGTAGATAGAGATATACCACTAGTAATTATGGGTCTATCTAGAAGAACTGACCCAGTCCTCCCTGATGGGGCAAATCCATGGTATTTTAAAAATGTCATTAAGGATGGATTTCCGTTTCAACAGAGATGCCTATCCCTTTATGGTCCTATGGCTGTAATAAAATTGTTAAGTGATTTTGTCTTTCATGGTATAAGGATAATAAATCTACCAGATTACCTAGAATGGGATGAAGAGAAAATATCTATGATATTACAAAGGGATTTGGGGGTAAGAATGGGAGAGGAGCACTCTGACTGTATAGCACATCAGGTTGCAGATTATCTAGCACAAAAGAGATATGGCTTTGGATATAAGACCATAAAGTATAGCCTTTTGATAAGAAATGGATTTATGAGTAGAGATGAGGCATTAAAGAGGATAATGGTTGAAGAGATAGGAAAATTGCCATCTATAGATGATTTTTTAAAGGTATTAGGGATAACTATTGAAGATTTCCATACTGCTGAAAAAAAGGCTGCAAGCATGGATTTTAAGAAATATTATAAAGGAATCTTAAATCAAGCTGCTATAACATACCGAAAAATATTCTTTCAAAGGAGATTATTTTGAAAAGTGAATGAAGATATCAGGTCTATAATGACTATAGAAATTACCCCCTTCTAAAAGTAAGGAGTAAATATGTATTTCACTATTGGTTTAAATGAAATTTAAATTTTTTTTATTTCTCTTCTCTTTGGAATCCTTGCCATAAATCTATTCTATGGGGCATGTACAAAATCCCTTACAACAGATGAGCCATTCCATCTGGCTGCAGGCCTAAGCTATTTAAAGACCTCAAAATTTTCTATAAACCCTGAGCATCCCCTTTTGATTAAGCTCCTTGCAGCAACAATTCCATACTTGAGGAAAAAATAATACTCCCGTTTTTGGGATTTTTGGTGAAGTGGGAAGGAATCTCTAGGTGTGATGCCTACTTTATTTAGGGTAGACTTAGAGAATAAATAAAATTGGCAATGATGTCTATAAGTTTTTACATTTTTCGTTGACATCTGGAAGGATTCCCGGTAAGAATCACATCAAAGTGAGATGCGATGTTAAAAAAAGAAAACAAATGATATCACCTTAGGTATGGACTAATAGGTTTTGGTAATCTTTCTCGTGTTAAAAAAGCAAAATCTTGTTTTCTGCAAAATTATAGTTAATACATTTATATTTTTTTCTTTAATTATATCCATTGCTTTTTTATATCAACATATAATTTACACCTGGTGGACGAGAGATGATACCCAAATTCTCAGGCATGCCTTATGTTATTCTCCTTGGCAATATTTCTCTAATCCTGACATTTGGTGCCAATTAACCAATTGGTTCCTTACTCCCTGGCTTACATTTACATATGACTTAGATTACTATTTATTTGGGCTTACTCCTAAATGGTTTTATATACATCATCTTTTTTCTCTATCTGTTTGTTCTTTCTTGCTGTATCTAAGCTTGAGATTATGGATACCTCTTTTCCCTGCTATTATAGGAACTACTGTTTTTATCATTGGTCCACCTATTGCCGCAATGGTGCCACATCTATGGATAAGGCATTACATAGAAGGATTTCTTTTTGCCCTTTTAAGTAATGTATTTTTTATCACCAGTTTGCGTAAGGATTCTTATTTTTTTAGTGTTTTAACTTCTATATTCTATCTTTTAGCTATCTCTTGTAAAGAGGTCTTTGTGCCTCTTGGAGTAATCTTCATTAGCATTCCAGAAAAGAACTGGCATAAGAGATTATTAGGAGCATTGCCTTCATTGTTCATTTTATTTTTTTATGCCCTTTGGCGATGGCAAATGTTAGGAAAGGCTATGTTGAGCGGCTATGGAATCCCTGTGCATTTTCAATATATCTTAAATATGCCTAAGGAAATAACTCAAACATTGTTTTACCCAGGCTGCCTATTTGATTACTTAGTAGGTGGATTAATGATTATAATAGGAATTACTCCTATTTTTATAGAGCGAAAACGGCAAAATTTAATTTTTGCTTTAGTGGTCATAGTCATGGTTATTATTCCTATTGTTCCTGTAGCTTGGGGTGTTTCAGGAAATCCTAGATATGTCTTTTGTATATGGGCAGTTTTGTGTATAGTTATGAGTTTAGGCTTTTCAAAGTTGTGGGAACATAAATGGTTGCAAATTTGCCTTTTGATTAGCGTATGCATTATCTGTGGACGATTGATTGTCACTAGAGAAATTACTTATTATCCCTTAATTAGAAAAAATGCGGGTGAAATTAAGGCCAAAGGACAATTTATTTTTTATGAAAAGGGAACGGATAAGGTGCTTATCAATCCAGGAATTGGTGATGCATATTATGAAAACCTAATGTGGATTAGAGAAAACTATCAAAAAAGGCCTAAGGGACCTATAGTGAGTTATGATCCATTTTTTTTGTTAGAAAAAAGGTTTAATAAGCCTTATCAGTCAATAAGCTTCTGGGAATGGGATAAAGGAAAAAACAAGGTCGTTCAAATTTCTGACTATAGAATGAGAGCATTATGGCAGAGTTTAAAAACACATTTGGTGCCTAATGCCCATCTTTCTCTCTATGTTGAATGTAAAGATGGAGTTATTAAATGGCGATTTGGCCCTTATAAAAATGGAAAATATATTCCCCTTTTTGGAGATTACTTTGAGGGAGGAGGCCATCCTCTATCACCTAGGGGGCAAATCCGTCTTTGGGATTGTAGAGAAAAGACATTTAAGTTGACCCTAAAGTATCTTTCACCTCAAGGCTGGTTTACTTATTCACCTACATTTTCTTTTACGCCTTCTCTACATCAAAATACTTGCCTAAAATGGCAAAGATAATGCTTATTTTTTAAATAAAAAGATGGTTTTTCCTATGATAGCTATAGGTTTTCGGCTTTTATAATAATTTATTTCCCTTTTTATCTCCCTTTCTATTTTAGGAGTTAAATCAGGCAATAAACTGCTAGGGGGCAAGATAAAAAAAGAACTTCCTATGGCCAGATACTGAGGTTGTTTTTTAAAAGGATTTTCTTCTATAAGATTCACATCTTTTTCTCCCCATAGCTTTTTATAGTATGCACCAACTGGCTTAAAAAGCTTAAAATTTTGCCCATAACTGGGAAGTAGCCAGCAATTAAAGGCATACACTTCAATGTTTTCTATATGTTTTTTTTTACCATATTTTGCCAGTGCCTTTATGTCCTGCCCCCATTCTGAGTTAGAATCAGAGAGTTTTTGCCAGCCCCTTTCATATCCACCAGCTAAGGGATTAAAATAGCTAATATAATGGGGAAAGATAATCACCGCCTCTATTGCTGCCCCCATAATCAATATAGAAATAATTACCTTTCCATAGATGTTTTTTTGCATCAGCCAGTTAGAAAATCCACTAGCAGCTATAATTAAAAAGGGAAAGACAGGCAGATAGTGCCTTAGGCCAATGTTTATATGAGAACTAAAGGCAAAAAAGGAATAATAAACAATAGGAAAAATGATAAAGAGATATTTTTTAAAATTATAAAATATATAAATAATACCAAAAATAAAAAGGCATAAAATAGGAATAGTTTCTTTTAAAAAAATAGCCATAGGAAAATACCAGGTCCAGCCTTTTAAAGAGTAATTTCCTAATAAATAATTTAAGTGGCCAGTTTGGTTGTGTTGTATGACCAAATTAATACCCCTTAAAAAATTAGGGGGAAGGAAAAAAGAATTTATAGAAACATGGAAAAAATAACTGGCAGATATTACCAACCAGGGAATAAAAAACATAAAAGGTAAGATAGGTCTAAATTGTCTTTTGATTATAATACTTAGCATGACCAGACCATGAATAGGTAAGAGGATTAATAGAGAAAACTTAGTTATTAAACCCAAACCTAAAATAAGACTTAAAAGAAAAAAATTCTTATAACAAGGCTTAATATAACATTTATATAATAAATAAAAATACCATAAATAAAATAAAGCACAGCCTACATCAGTATGGATGAGCTTACCATGTCCTAAAAAAGTAGGCTCAAGGCAATAGAACAAAAGGGCAATAATACCTGTTTGAGTTCCAAAGATTTCTTTGGTTGCTATGTATATTAAATATCCAAGGAAAATACTGAGCAAAATAGGAAAAAATCTGGCCTTTAAAACAAAAAAATCAATATGTTTATCATTTAGTCTTATAAAAGAGATAATATATAAAATGGTTTCATGTAAATCAAAGTAATCTTTTAATTTGTTTTTGGGAAATACTACTTTTTGGGTAAAATAGGGGATAGTGGCGGACAGAAGCTTAATTAAAGGAGGGTGTTCAGGATTAATATAAAACGCACTTCTTTTTAGATACTCCAAGCCGGCTATAAGGTGAATTGGCTCATCCGTAGTAAAGGACTTCAAATAGGCCTGGGCAAATAGGTTAAGGCTTAGAAATAGAAACAAGCCTATTAAAACCTTTTTTTGCATGCCGCATTTTATTTGCATGAAGATTATGTGTCAAGAAAAATATAGAAAACTAGAATTTTTTAAGGTATAATCTGTTCCAATCTTTTATGAAATTTAATCAGTCTAAATTAATTTATTTTGGTGTTGTCCTTTTTTTCTATTTTTTAACTGCCCTACCATTTTTTGGCATCTGGTTTCTACCGGATGACTTTGTCTCTATATATGGCTCAATGCAAAATCCTTTGAAGCTTTTATTTTCCAGAGAGGATTAT
>Ga0190305_1000363_pt1 | contig 11093 bp, 11 predicted proteins | sample 48700723_MG_FD_161678 | JGI IMG/M metagenome (GOLD analysis project Ga0190305, IMG submission 161678) | Hydrothermal vent sediment bacterial communities from Southern Trench, Guaymas Basin, Mexico - 4870-07-2-3_MG | ecosystem: Environmental > Aquatic > Marine > Hydrothermal vents > Sediment ... | reverse complement strand
GGTATATCTTCCCTTTGCTTTGGCCAGAAAGTATCCCAATGCTGAAAAGGAATGGGGCTGGCAATATGTTTTCCCTTCTAAGAAGCGGTCTATAGACCCGCACTCTGGTATAGAACGAAGACATCATGTGGATGCCAGTGTTTTACAAAGGGCCATAAAGTATGCCATCCGTGAGGCAAAAATTGCCAAACCAGGTAACTGCCACACTTTCCGTCATAGTTTTGCTGCCCATCTTCTGGAAAATGGCTATGATATCAGAACTGTTCAGGAACTTCTGGGTCACAAAGATGTGAAAACTACCATGATTTATACTCATGTTATCAAAAAAGGGGGGCGAGGAGTCCAAAGCCCTCTGGATGTACTTTTGTAAAAACCACCTCTGATAAGCTTCTCATCTATTTTTGTCATTCCTGCCCCATTAGATAGTAAAGATGGTAAAAATTATGACTTTCTTGGAGTAGAAAGGTGTTGGGGTCTAAATTAAAATTTGTCAAAGCCTTTATCTTCGGCTCTTTAAACATCAAAAGAAGCTCCTGCAAAAGTCCTAAAACCTGTCTGCGAGCGGAGAGGTTAGAATAAAAAATCAATGGCGGATTTTTGTGTTTTTTAGTGTATTGACATTTTTTTCTAAAATTCGCATAATATTATAACTGTTTATTAGGAAGTAGGTGAAGATGAAAAACTATTTAGAACAATTGGTAAAAATAGCTCAAAAGAATGGATATATAACCTATGATGCTATTAATGATATTTTACCTGCAGAGGCTATTGACCCTGAAGAAGTAGAGAAGATTATAGAGTTTTTGGAAGAAAATAATATTTCTCTTGTTGAGGAAGAGGAATTAAAGAAAGAGAAGGAGTTAGGTAAAGAAGAAGAATTAGTCAAAAAAGAAGAAGGTATAAGTAGAGAACCAGTTACGGCTTATTTGCAGGAAATAGGGGCATATAGTCTTCTTACTCAAGAACGAGAGCAGGAGTTAACTAAGCGTATTCGCAAAGGATACAATACAATTATGTCTCTTATTTTACATAGTAAATTGAATTATCCTGAAATTCAAAAACTCAAACTCCAAGTTCAGGAGTGGAGACGGAAAGATATAGCTCCTAAACGGAAACATTTGGATACAGTGGTAAAAATTATCACGGATTTGAGTAAAAAGTATCAAGACCCTGATTTAAAAAAACTAGCACAAAGAATTAAAAGACTTGAACACAAGGTGAGGATTGCTCGTGATGAGATGATTGGTGCCAACTTACGTTTGGTAGTGAGTATTGCTAAGAGGTATGTAGGTCAAGGACTGAATCTTTCTGATTTAATCCAAGAAGGAAATCTGGGTTTAATGAAGGCCATTTTTCGCTTTGATTATAAAAAAGGTCATCGGTTTAGCACTTATGCTACCTGGTGGATTAGACAATCTATTACGCGTGCCATATTGGATAAGGCCAAGACAATACGGTTACCTGTCCATTTTGTAGAGTTGAAAAATCAAGTATTAAAGGCATTTTACGAGTTGCTTAAAGAAGAAGGGAGGGAGCCTACTCCCATAGACCTGGCTAAAAAGACAGGTTTAAGTTTAGAAAAGGTCACCTCCATTTTATCTTCAGTCAAAGAGCCTGCATCCTTAGAATCTCCTATTGGAGACGAAGATAGTACCCTAAAGGATTTTATTGAGGATTTAAGGGTGATTTCTCCTTTTGATGCTGTGACTCATGCTGAACTTTCCACTAAACTTCAAATAATTTTGGCCACTCTTACTCCTAGAGAGCAAGAAATCCTAAGATTGCGTTTTGGATTAGGTGGCGGAAGTGAGTATACTTTAGAAGAAATTGGAAGAAGGTTTAAGGTCTCACGGGAAAGGATTAGGCAAATTGAAAAAAGGGCCTTACAAAAATTGAGGATGGCTTCTGAAAATTTTAATTTAGACTTGGAAAACTTCCTCTAGGTATTCCTTTTCTTAAATGATTTGTGTCCTGGGAGCAACTTACAAAGAAATTTCTCTTCTTTTGTCTTCATTGGTTAATGTTCAATCACTTAACCTAGGTAAAAGTTGTTTATGGCAGGGCAAAATAAAAAAACAAAATTTAATCGTGGCTCTTACAGGCATAGGGCCTGTTAATGCTGCTTATCTAACCACTCTTTTATTAGAGAAATATCCAATAAAGATGGTTGTTCTGACTGGTTGTGGTGGTGCTTTTCCAGGGATAGGATTGGAATTAGGTAATATTGCCTTGGCAAATGAAGAAATTTGGGCAGAAGCTGGGGCGTATACTGAGGAAGGCTGGCGTTCTTTAGCTGAAATTAATTTGCCCTATTGGGATAAAGAAGGCAAGAGACTATTTCATCGCTTCTCCTTGAAAGGATTGCACACTGAGTTTTTTGGGAAAGAGATTTCAAACTTATTATCTAGCGAAACATTCAAGATTGGCCCTTTTATTACTGTTTTAGCCTCCACAGGTAATCAACAAAGATTGAAGGTCTTAAAACAGCGATTTCCAGAAGGAATCTGTGAGAATATGGAAGGAGCGGCCGTGGCTCAGATTTGCCAGATGTATAAGCTTCCTTTTTTGGAAATACGTGGAATAAGCAATTTTCTGGGAGAATATCGGAGATCAAACTGGGAAATTGATTTGGCCACCAATAATGTTCAAAAAATCATAATAGAACTTTTAGAAAGGCATCAAAAATGGCCCTTTTAAGTCTGGGATTTTCTCCCTGTCCCAATGATACCTTTATGTTTGCTGGGTTAGCCAATGGTTGGGTAAGGGGAGACTTAAAATTCAAGATTATTATTTCAGATGTAGAAACACTAAATGACTTAGTAATGAGACAAAAGATAGATATCTCTAAAATTTCTTGTCATTCTTTGTATTATATTCAAAATAAATATTGTTTTCTTTCTGTAGGGGCAGCCTTAGGATATGGGTGTGGGCCACTTTTAATAACTCGTCCCGAATTAAGTTTGAATGACCTTCCCTCAGCTACTATTGCTATTCCAGGAAAATACACCACTGCTTATTTACTTTTGCAACTTTATGCTCCTTATCTGAAGGAAAAACAGGTAATATTTTTACCATTTGATCAAATTATAGAAAATGTTTACACAAAAAAGGCGGATTTTGGCCTTCTTATCCACGAGGGCCGCTTTGTTTATTCTAAATATGGATTAAAGTCTGTGTTAGATTTGGGTAAATGGTGGGAAAACCAAACCCATTTACCTTTACCTTTGGGTGGTATTGTAGCCAAGAAAAGCTTAGGACCAGATAAAATAGAAATATTTACTCAAATGCTCAGAGAGAGTATATTGTTTGCCTATGCACATCCAGGTAAAGTGATGAAATATGTTAAAAAATACGCAGCTTATTTAGAAGATGAAATAATAAAGCAACACATTGAGTTATATGTTAACCAATTTAGTCTAAATTTGGGAGAACAGGGAAGGAGGGCAGTTCAGACTCTTATGGCACATATAGAAAAAAGGGAAGTTTCTGAATCTCTTTTTTGCAATCAGGTGTGATTAGGAGGGAGTATGAAGGCATTAGTAACCGGAGGAGCGGGATTTATTGGGGCCAATTTGGCCATTACCTTAGAGAGAAAAGGTGCTAAAGTAATTGTTTTAGATGATTTTAGTAGCGGTGATTATAGAAACTTAGTGGGTTTTAAGAGCGATGTAGTAGCAGAAAGTATAAAAGAGGTGGATTTGAAAAGATTTAAGGATGTAGATGCTATTTTCCATCAAGCAGCTATTACAGACACTACTGTGAGAGACCAAAAATTGATGATGCAGGTAAATGTGGAAGGCTTCAGGCGGATTTTGGAATTTGCTGTGAGGTTAGGAATTCCCTTTATTTATGCTTCTTCTGCGGGCACTTATGGAAACATTTCTGGGCCACAGAAGGAGGAGATGGCTGGCCATCCTGTTAATATATATGGATTTTCAAAATGGATATGTGATAATATTGCTAGAGAATACATGCAAAAAACGGACTCGCTTATTATAGGATTGCGTTATTTTAATGTGTTTGGTCCTAAAGAGGCCCATAAAGGGAAGATGGCCTCCATGATTTGGCAATTAGCTAATCAAATGAAGGCTCGGCAAAGACCCAGGATATTTAAATGGGGGGAGCAGAAAAGAGATCAGGTATATGTGAAAGATGTGGTGCATGCCAATTTACTAGCATTAAAGGCAAAAAGGAATGGTATTGTAAATATAGGAAGTGGTCAGGCTACCACCTTTAATAAAATTATTAGAGTATTAAATAAGGTTTTGGGTACTAAATTAGAACCAGAGTATATAGATAATCCCTATGTAGGTTTTTACCAAGACTACACCCAGGCAGATTTAACTCTGGCCCAACAGATTATTAACTATTCACCCCAATGGGAATTTGAAGAAGCAGTGAAAGATTACATGAAAGAAGTGGGATTTATAGAGAATTAGTATTTCTTAAAATTCAAAACCCTATCCTTAATCAGGGAATTGTCATGAATTACTGTTAAAGCAAGTTCTTCTACAAGGCAAAAATTGGCCATTTTCATGTCTTTTTTAATTTCTTCTAAATCCATATGTTTGGGATACACAGAGATTAATCCCTCATGTTTTGAAATTCTATAAATTTCTTTTAATAATTTAATCCTTTTATTTGGGGTAAAGTAATGTGAGTGTAAGACATCATAAAGCAATACCACATCTATCACCCCATCTTTAAAAGGAAGAAATATTTCTCCTTGGGCATTAATTACTTCTATATTCTTAATTCCTTCTTTATGGGCGATTTTTTTAATATTTTTTAAGCAACTTCTGTCTCTATCTATGGCATATACCTTTCCTGTTTGGCTTATCTGGGCTGCAAGTAAGCTGTAATAACCCATACCAGCACCAAAATCCAGTAAATTTTGTCCTTTTTTGATGCCTAGCATTTTTAAAGTTTCTTTACCTATACCTCTAAACCATTTCTCAATATTGGATTTTTTAAAATGACCTGTTATAGTGGAATACCAATAATAGAAGCCCATATTTTCTTAATCAGATTTATAACATATTATAGATAGGTATGGAACATTTCCTACTAAGGCATTTTGTATTAGAGTACTATTATTTAGTTCAATTAGATTGCAAAATGAAAATTGAAAGGCTAAACTGGTTAGGGATTTTTAACATTATATATCCTGTCTGCCCCTGCCCGACGGCCGTGTCTGCCGACAGGCAGGCGGGCAGGCGGGGACAAGGCAGGGAGGGCGTTACTTAGAAAGATGAATCTATTTATTACATTTGAGGGAATAGAAGGGGCTGGAAAAACCACGCAGTCAATGCTTTTAGCAGAGTGGTTGAAAAAAAGGGGAAGAGAAGTATGTGTAACTTATGAGCCAGGTCATACTCCCTTGGGTCAAAGAATAAGAGAGATTTTGTTATCAGACCAGTTTTCTTCTTGTGCAGAGGCAGAATTGTTATTATATCTAGCCGATAGGGCTGAACATGTGAAAAAGATGATATTACCTGCCCTTACAGAAAATAAATTTGTGCTTTGTGATAGATATCATGATTCTACTTTGGCATATCAAGGGTATGGTCGGGGGATTAAAATAGAGTTTATCTGGAATTGCTTGTTTTCATTGGGTTTCCCTTTACCGCACTTTACTTTCTTATTAGACTGTCCTGTAGAAATTGGTCTTAAAAGAATTAAAAATAGAACATTGGATCGAATGGAGAAACAAACGTTATTGTTCCATAATCGGGTAAGAGAAGGGTTTTTGAAATTGGCTAAGGCAGACCCCAAACGTATAAAAGTTATTGACGTCACTATGCCTATAAAAGATATTCAAACAGAAATCAGAACATACGTGGCAAGGGAATATGGCATTTAAAGATATTTTAGGTCAAGATAGAGTAATTGGCTGGCTTAAGGTAGCTATAAAACGGAAAAGATTGGCCACCGCTTATCTATTTACTGGTTTAGAAGGAGTAGGCAAGACTACAGTGGCTTTAACGTTTGCTAAGGTGTTAAATTGTCTTGCTCCTGAAGATGAAGATGCTTGTGAAAGATGCCAAAATTGCAGGAAAATTAATGCCAATGTTCATCCCGATATATTATTAATTCAGCCAAAAGGGAAGGGAATTAAAATAGAACAAATAAGGCAACTTCAGGAAGTCCTTTCTTTTAAACCTATGTCTGCTAAGAAAAGAGTGGTGGTTATAGATAAAGTTGAAACTATGGCCCCACCAGCAGCCAACGCCTTTTTGAAAACATTGGAAGAACCTCCCTTAAATACCCTTTTTATCTTAATTGCTCAGGATAAATATCAACTTTTACCTACTATAGTTTCTCGGTGCCAAATTGTGCCGTTTCAGCCATTGTCTTTAAAAATTATTAAAGAAATGTTGGAGAAAAAAGGTGTTCATAGCACAAATGCTTCATTTTTTGCCCTTTTATCAGAAGGGAGTTTAGGCAGGGCTCAAGCTCTTTTAAAAAAAGAAATAGATGTAAATTTGCTTATTGCCTGGTTGAAAGAGCCAAAAATATGCAATTGGTTAAAACTAATTGCTTCCTTAGATATTAACTTAAAAACTCCTGAAGATACATTGAATTTATTAGATTTTTATCAAGGAATATGGCGAGATATATTGTTAGTTAAAAATAACTGTAAGGCATTTTTGATAAATAAAAACATCCTTAAAGAGTATGAAAAAATGGCATCTACCTTTACAAACCAAGATATTGGGCATATTCTTACAAGGATAGAGGAAGCCAAGAAATTGGTAAAACAGAATGTTCAAAAAAAACTTATTTTAGAACATCTTCTATTGAGGGAGAGAATGTTTGATGAAAGTCATTGGAGTGAGATTTAGAGGAGATAATCGTCTCTATAAATTTAAATCAAACAGTGAGAAAATAAAAAGGGGCGATTATGTAATTGTTGATGTAGAAAAAAAAGAATGTATAGGGCAGGTAGTGGAATTGATGGAAATAACTGATAGTATTTCTCTTCCTCCTATTAAAAGAAAGGCAACAAAGGAGGATATGGCTAGAGATATTAAAAATATGGAGCTGGAAAAGACAGCCTTTGAATTTTGTAAAGAGCGAATTTTAGCACACAAGTTAGATATGAAACTAATTCGGGTGGAATGTCTTTTTGATAAAAGTAAGCTTATTTTTTATTATACTGCTGAAGGCCGAGTAGATTTTAGAGAATTATTGAAAGATTTAGTCAAGAGGTTTCGGATGCGTATTGAATTGCGTCAGGTTGGAGTAAGAAATGAGACTCAGATGGTAGGTGGAATAGGGCCTTGTGGGCGAGAATTATGTTGCACTCTTTTTTTAGATAATTTTGCTCCTGTTTCTGTAAAAATGGCTAAAGAGCAATATATTTCCCTTAATCCAGAAAAGATTTCTGGCCTTTGTGGCAGATTGATGTGTTGTCTAGCTTATGAATTCCCTGTTTATCAGCGTTTTAAAGAGGGATTTCCTGCTAGTGGAGAAACTATTAAAATAGGAGATTTGGAGGGAAAAATTATAAGGTATAGTCTTCCTCGTCACTCTCTATTTATAGAAACCAAGGAAGGGCAAGAGATAGAACTTCCTCTTGAGAAGATTCAGGGTAAAAAATGAAACGGTTTTATATTACTACCCCTATTTATTATGTGAATGCCAAACCTCATCTAGGCCATGCTTATACTACTATTGTGGCTGATACCATTAACCGTTTTTACAGACTGATGGATTATGAAACCTTTTTTCTCACAGGCACTGATGAACATGGAGATAAAATTGTGCAAGCCGCTCAAAATATGGGTAAAACCCCTCAAGAATATGTAAATATCATAAGTCAATGCTTTCGTGAAACTTGGGAGAAATTGGACATTCAATATGACAAGTTTATTCGCACTACTTATGAATATCATAAAAAACTAGTTCAGGATGTGCTTCAAAGGCTTTATGAAAAAGGCGAAATTTACCTCAGTGAATATGAGGGAAAATATTGTTTTGGATGTGAGCGGTTTTTAAAAGAAAAAGAATTAGTAGATGGCAAGTGTCCTGACCACCATACAGAACCTGTTTTGTTAAAAGAAGCAAATTACTTTTTCCGGATGAGTAAATATCAATCATGGTTGATTGATTACATTCACACTCACCCCGATTTTATTCAACCAGAGAGATATCGCAATGAAGTTCTCAGTTTCTTAAATGAGCCTTTAGAGGATTTATGTATTTCTAGACCTAAAAAACGCCTTCGTTGGGGAATTACTTTACCATTTGACCCCGAGTTTGTCACCTATGTTTGGTTTGATGCTTTACTCAATTATCTCTCTGCCCTTCAATTTCCGGAGGGAGAATTGTTTAAAAAATTTTGGCCAGTGGCTAATCATATTATTGCCAAAGATATCTTAAAACCCCACGCCATTTATTGGCCAATAATGCTTCATGCTATTGGGCTTGAACCATATCAAACTCTGCATGTTCATGGGTATTGGAATGTCAGAGAGCAAAAGATGTCCAAGTCTCTAGGTAATGTGGTTTCTCCTTTAGAAATGAGCCAAAAATATGGTCGTGATGCCTTTCGCTATTTTTTATTAAAAGAAATGAACTTTGGCCTGGATGCCAATTTTAGTGAAACTTCCTTAGTAGAGCGTTTTAATGCTGACCTGGCTAATGACTTGGGAAATTTATTCTCACGCAGTTTGACCATGGTGCACAAATATAATGAGGGGCTTGTTCCAGAACCAAAGGCAGAGACCCAGGCAGAACTGGCGATTAAAAAACAGGCAAAAACTACAAGCGAGACCTATGTTCAGGAAATGAAAGCCTTTGCCTTTTATAAAGCCCTAGCGGGTATTTGGGAATTTATAAATGTTTTAAATAAATATATTGATACCTCTGCCCCCTGGAGTTTAGCCAAAACAGGAAACAAAGAAAGGTTAAACTCCGTGCTTTATACCTTAATAGAGGGTTTACGCTTAATTTCCTTTTTATTAAGACCTATTATGCCTGATGCCAGCCAAAAAATGATTGATTTGTTGAATTTTAAAGAGGAATTGCCTTGGGACGAAGCTGTTAAGTGGGGACAAATTAAACCTGGTATAAAACTTCAAAAGCCCATTTCTTTATTTCCAAGGAGGAAGATTTTAGAAAGGAAAGCTGTTATGCAAGCAAAGAAAAAAGAGCAAATCACCATAGAGGAATTTTCTCGTTTGGATATTCGAGTGGGACAAATTTTGGAAGCAGAGAAAATGGCAGATACAAAAAAATTGCTTAAATTAAAAATAGACTTAGGCAATGAGGAAAGAACTGTAGTGGCTGGAATTGCTGAGCATTATGAAACACACGAGATTATTGGGAAAAAGGTCTTAGTTTTAACCAATTTAAAGCCTGTGAAACTACGAGGTGTAACTTCAGAAGGCATGATTCTGGCTGCTTCAGATGGCGAGAAGATGGTTTTGACAGCAGTGGACGGAGATATCAAATCTGGGGCAAAAGTGAGATAGCTTTTTTAAAATCAATCTTATAACCTGCTTATCGGCCTCCAAATCCGTAATAACTTTAAAAGAAAACCTGCAAGACTTTGATTTTTGACCAAACTCACCTGCCATTATGCCTCTTTTTTCAAATGTGGAGACCAGACCCTGATTTTTCTCAGTGATTTGTTAGGTTTTCTTTCAAAACTGAATTTACGCCACAATTGTTGGATAGAGTTGTTCTTCCCCAATTTTGATCCAATTTGGCCATTTATAAATGACTCCAATCTGATATTGATAAACGAAAACATTTTTATAATTAGACCCCAGTAGTAACCGATCTAATTTGTTAAAAGTGTTTAGTTTCACAATCAAATCCACCGGCATCGCCTGTGACAGCCTGACACCACTAACAACGATAAGCCATAGCTCATCAACATGCCTTTTCAAATAGTCTTTAGCCCTGTCAATCTTTGGTTTCACGGTATTTATCAACTCTCGCTCTGACAAGCCAATAAATGAAGCATTGTGATTCCATTCCCAGGTAATGTAACAGCTTACTTTTTCAAGACAGAATTTTTTTAGGTATTTATTTAATAGTGGATAGTTGATCCCAGGAGATATTTTTTGCTGACTAGTCTTGAACATTTCGAGGGATAATTGGATAAGTTCGTCTATGAATGATTTTTGCTCGGAATTTCGAGGGATTTCCATATTCTTAAATGAGAGCAAACCTTTCATGTTTTTCAATTCTTCGTATTTTTCAACCTCTGTCATAATCTTCTTTTGAAGTGAGGCCCAAGCCTCTTCAACCAAGCGACGTGGCCGCCCTTTTTCACCCTTCAGATCTGAATGAAATTCTGTTATCTCGATGCCAATTTCTAATTGATGAATATTTACAATAAAGTCAGGCGATTCCGAATCCTGTATGTTTTCTGGAGTTTCATTCAAGAGTTTAAAAAATTCTTTAAGATAATAGCGTTCAAATTCCTTCTTATCATTCATAGCTTATTTGCAGACCTAACCATAAATTCAGCGGCGGCATGTAACGCCGTCCGCTGGAGGGATTTGTTAGAGAAAATTTGTTTTAAACTTAATTATCACATTTTACCTTTACTGAATGAATACCAGATCGTCTTGGCCAAACAAATTTTTCAAGAATTTCTTTTTTGCCAAGTTCTTTAGCTTTTGCTTCAATAATATCTAATAATGCATTTGCTTTTCTATATTTTTTCATATATTCTTGATCCGAAAGACATTCTCTATGAATATCAATGTCGCCATATTCAAGTATAAACTTTGAAATGTAAAAATTTAACAGTTCTTCTGAAGAGATCTTTTTTTCTTTTTCATTTAATTCTTTTTCTTTCTCTTTTAAAATTTTTTCAAGATTTTCAAGTCTATTTTTTTCATCTTCAAGTCGTTGTTTGAGAATTTCGAGTTTTATTTTTTCTTTAATTATTCGCTGCTCAAATCTCAATAAATTTTCTCTTTTCTGATCTAAATACTTCCATGTGCCTCCTAAAGCTAATATCACGATAACAAAACTAATTATACTTTGCCGGACATCTTCTCGTGTTATACTCACTTTTTTCTAACGTGAGAGTTCAGGGGCCGACAAGACCGCAAGCCGAAGGTGCAGCG
>Ga0190305_1000353_pt1 | contig 11394 bp, 10 predicted proteins | sample 48700723_MG_FD_161678 | JGI IMG/M metagenome (GOLD analysis project Ga0190305, IMG submission 161678) | Hydrothermal vent sediment bacterial communities from Southern Trench, Guaymas Basin, Mexico - 4870-07-2-3_MG | ecosystem: Environmental > Aquatic > Marine > Hydrothermal vents > Sediment ... | reverse complement strand
TGAGATGGGGAAGATTGAGAGGTGTACTATGAACCCAAAAATAACCTTAATTGGAACCCTACCACCAATAAAAGGAATTAGCCCTTATTGCCAGGAATTACTCAAATCACTTTCAAAAAGGGTAGGGGTCAAAAAATGTTACAAGGGAATTACATTGAAAAATAAAAACACAAAAATTACAAGAAGAAATAAGTTTATAACAATTCTAAAAAGGTAAATGTAAAGAAAATGAAAGTTCTAATAGTGGCAACTGGTTATCCAAGATGGAAAGGAGATTTTGCTAATGTCTATTTGCATAGATTAGCGAAATCTTTGGTTAATAAAGGTGTTGAAGTTCATGTTGTTGCCCCTCATGCAAATGGATTAAAAAAAAATGAAATCATGGACGAGGTTTATATTCACCGCTTTCAGTACTTATATCCAGAGAAAATTCAATCTTTAGCTTATTTTCCAGGAATGCCTGAAAAAGTAAAAACCATAAGAGGAAAGATGCAGCTTCCGTTCTTTATGCTAAGCATGATTAAAAAGATGATAAGTGTTGTTAAAAAATATGATATTGATGTAATAAATGCCCACTGGGCAATTCCTCCAGGATTTGTTGCTACAGTTACAAAAAAGATTCATAAAAAACCTGTTTTAATTAGAGTTTATGGTGCGGAATTATTCCCTGTTCTTAAGGGAAGTTCCATGTTTTTTAAAATAGCTAAATTAATGATAAAAAATGCACTAAATAGCGCAGAGAAAGTTGTAGGTAATAGTGACGCAAGTTGCAATGCAGGAAAGGAAATAAGTGGAAGAGAAGATATAGAAATCTTGCCAGATGGTGTAGACACAGAGACTTTTAATCCAAATGTCAATGGAAATGAAATTAAGAGAAAATACGGAAGATTTATTTTTTCTTCCGGCAGAATGGTTGAAAGAAAGGGATTTGTTTATCTTGTCAGAGCAATGCCTTATATTTTAGAAAAATTTCCAAAAATAAAATTGATTATTGGCGGAGATGGACCAGAAAGAGAAAAATTAGAAAATAAAGTTAATAAACTAAAAATAGAAAATAATGTAATATTCCCAGGATTTATATCGGATGAAGATTTTCCAAAATATATGAAAGCGTGTGATGTTTTTGTTTTACCTTCGATAGTAGATAGAAGAGGAGATACTGAAGGATTAGGATTGGTGTTAGCAGAGGCAATGGCATGCGGAGTTCCTGTAATAGGAACAAAAGTCGGAGGAATCCCTTACATAATTAAAAATAGTGGTGGCGGATTTTTAGTTGAACAAAAGAATCCAAAAGAATTAGCAGAAAAGATTATAATGTTGCTTAAAGATGAAAAGTTGAGGAAAGAAATGGGTAAAATAGGGAGAAAGTATGCAAAAGAAAAGTTTGGGTGGGGGGAGATTGCGGAGAGATACTATGACATATTTGAAAAAGTAACCAAAGGGTGAGATGATGAACCTGAAGGAATATTGGGAAAAAAGAGCCGAAATGTCTCTAAAATCGGTAGGTCAAAAAAGCTATTCTGAAGAACTAAATAGGATGGAAACTGAAATACTTTTCGATACTTTATCAAAAGAAGTAGGGGTATTTCTAAACGGGAAACGAATATTGGATATTGGTTGTGGCATTGGGAGAGTTTTGAGTTTCTACTCTAATTTTTCAAATGATATTTTTGGGGTCGACTTTTCTCAAAATATGTTGGATATTTGTAGAAATAATGTGCCAAGTGCAAAACTCGTGAATGGCGATGCGTCGAATCTTCCATTTAAAAGTAATTCTTTTGATTTGGTCTCTGCTTTTGTGGTATTACAACACATCATTGATGACGGGAAGAGAGAGTGTGTGATAAAAGAAATGATTCGTGTTACAAAGCCAAATGGAATAATTGTAATCAATGAAGAGATAAAAAAAGTTTTGAAGTAAGAAAAAAAATATGTAGATTATTTGGGTATAATTTTAGAGAACAAAAGCATATAAAATATTGGGACGAAGATAGGTATACATCCATGCTTAAAAATAATAACATCATAGTAAAAAGGATTATAAAGTCTCGTGAGCTAAGTTTTCTCCATTATATTCGTTTTTTATTATTCATAATTTTTCAAGGATCTTATGTTCTAATCAAATATAGAAAAAAGCCTTCAGAAAAATATATTTCTTCAAGGATTTCAGGTATTATTGATGGATTTTTGTTAAACAGAGTTGTTTTAAAGTGCATCAAACGATTAAGTCGAATAATGCCTCTCAATAAATGCGATTCGATACTGATAGTTGGTGAGAAAGATGCTAACTGAAGTTAACATACAAAAAAATACTGTTCTTATAGTAATACTGTTATTTGGAGGGGGCGCCGGGGGAGTAATTTCAGCCATGATTCTAACTAAATTCCTCCAGCATATAGGAGAATATAATAACACAATTTCAATTAGTTCTTTGATACTCTTAGGTCTTTTAATTGGGATATCTATTGTTTGCATTTACTTAATTATAAATTATTTTAGAAAACTTATAGAAATTAAATCATGGAAAATATCTTTTGGGTATTTAATATTAATATTCTTATTTTTGGTAAGTATATTTTTTGGATTATATCTTCTTGGAGAAAGTAATTTCTTTGCGTGGTTGTTTTTAGCACTTTCATTTTCCTTGTGGATTTATATGGGATTTAGTATGAGCTCTATCTTTACCAAAAAATCTATTAAAAATTTCTTGAGTATTCTTGGTGGATGCATTGGAGGAATAATTTCAGGTATTTTTGTTAGTCTTGTATATCTACTTAGAATAAATTTTTCAATAGATGAAGGTTATTTCCTTCTGGTAACATTTCTACTGAGTTTAATAGGAGCGGTTATTGGAGCAACAATTTCTATAGCTGCAAATATATATCAGATTATTTCCAAAGATAGTGATATATTTGTAGAAAGTATAGTATCAAATAAAACAAAAGTAATTCCAATTTTGTTAGTTTTTATCTTACTATTTTTTGTAACTGCATACAATTACTGGGATGCGATGGGCTTGAATGAGAGTAAGGCTCTTGATACAAGCAATGAAGAGCCATTTACTTGTTATTCTTTAGCTGATAAAGGTTCAATGAGCAACATCTCAAGCTATACTAAAAAAGACCTTATAAGTTTTCTCAAATCTAAGCCAAATAAAACAATAGATATCTTCGCTGTTTTGTATCTCTTAACAGAAGATGAAAAGTGGGCAAATAAATTTAAAGAATTATTATTGGATGATGCACGAAATAGCAAGTTTATAGGGGTTTCTGGTAGTGTTAAAGCTTGGCAATATGAAACTATGATTCGCGCTTATTATTATTTGCTACTAACTGAAAAATATCCAGATTTATTTAGCAATTCAGAGAAAGATCTAATTTTGGATTGGTTCAAAGATATTAATGAACAAACATTTAAAGCTGGCTGGGTGGATTACATTTATGGTTTTTTATTTAAGAAAATGCCTGAGGGACCTTATGTAAATCAAGAGATAGGAATTGGGCTTTTAAGTGTGCTATCAGAGGTATTAAAGGAAAAATATCCTGATCTAGCCAAGAAAGACATTGAGTATATCAACAATCACGGTGTTGGTTGGAGAGAAAATTTTCGTAACCCTGATGATGGGGTTGTGTATCACCAGCATATATGGATAAAGAATGCTTTCTTGATGGCAAAGTATGGGGGACAGAATGAATATCTAATAAGTAACAATAGTAGAAATTCATTTGAATGGATTTTGTTGCAATGGCCACCAAATGGTATGTCGCCTGCTTATAACGTTCTAGGAGATAATACACCATTTGACATAATGATATTGGGAGCTAATTTATTTAATGATGGAAGATATTTGTGGCTTGCTGAAAGAATGTTAAATAATGAAATAAAAAATATCAATAGAACAATAGATTACCTTGTAGGATTAAGCTACTGGAACGACAATTTGGTACCTGTTGAACCGACTGTTGGTTCTTGTTATATAGAGGGTACAACAGGAATTGCCAAAAGACCCGGACCACTAAAACCTGACAAAATAGTTTTTAGGAATGGATGGGACAATAATAGTCTCTATGCTCTATTAAATTTAAGGTTCTCAGGATGGCACTCCTATAAGGCAACAAATTGTTTTGTTAACATTATGTATGGCGAGCCATTCATAGTTGAGAAATTAGAAGTAAAACACCATTCTTGGCTTCCTAAGGGAAAGGCCGACCATAGAGATAAAAAAATTCTAAGAGAAAAATTAAATGGTTTTCAAATAGAAAAAACCGGGTTAGAAAAAATAATTTATGAGATTACTGGATTTGGTTCTCCTTGGGCACAAGACCCTCCAAGGTTCGCAGAAGTTGTTGTATTTAATTCTACACCTTTAGCAGATTATGCAATAACTAAAATATCAGATTGGCACGGTTGGGAACATCAAAGAGCGTCTGTTTTAGTAAAAGACAAGGATAATCCATTTTTAATTGTATTTGATTATGCTGAAGGTAATGAACCAAAAAAAGTTGGTATAACTTGGCATTTGAAAGGAGATGCCAAAATAGGAAATCAATCGCTTAAATTAACTCAAGATAATCATTCTTTATGGATCTACTATCCTCACTTTAGCGAATGGATTAAAATAAAGTTCATCAAAGATAAGTATTTAAGCCCTCCTGCTAATGGAATCCACACTTCTAATATTTTGCTTCAAATGGAATTGAATAATACGCGAGAAATTCGCTCTATAATAATATTTAGCCCAGAAAGGGATGGAAAACCAAATATAACGCAAATAGAATTAAAAAATCCAAAAGATTTTTATATTGAAATTATCCAACACTATGAAAAAATCTTAATAAAGGTTGATTTTGATAAAGGGTTGGTAAGTGTGAAAAAATTATGAAAAAAATATATCTTGCTGGAAATACAATAAGTTGTAAATTCAACAGCTACTCTAAAAAAGAGACTCTTCCACTAATTATCGCAGTATTATTCTTTATACTACTCTATATAAGCCTGGCATTCCAATTAACATTGTATGATGATGGTGCAGCCTTTGGAACGATAATAAAAGAAATTTGTGTTAAAGGAGAAATCATAGACTATAATCCAAATGGTTGGGTATTATCTCCTGTGCTAGGTTCACCAAGTGTAAAGCCAATTTTAACTTATGGCCCATCATTTTTTTTTATATCCAATTCACTTTTAACTTTATTTACTAATAATGAACGATTATCGTTAAATATTTCCGCAACAATTTTTATATTGCTTTTGATTATAATTACATATAAGTTATTTAAACTTGGATTTCCTAAAAAAATTGCAATTTACTCTGCATTTTTAATACCATTCATTCCATTGATATATTTCTTTGTAGGTGGATATATGGAAACCACCCTCGGGTTTTTATGTATATTGTCAATTTATTGGTATATTAAGTTTAAATCAAAACCCACATTATCTAATTCTGTTGTGTTGTCCCTGCTGTTGTTAGCTACCTATTGGGTAAAATTTTCATCTATTATCCTAATTATAGCGATAAGTATTTTATTATTACTAGATATTAAATCTGAGGGCAAATCAAGGAAAATTATACTTATATTTTGTATTTTTTTAATTTTGTCTACTCCACTTTTTTTATTTACAGTGCAGAGTAATGGTACTTTATCACTAACACAAACTGCTAAAATACCTATTCTTGATAATTATGTCTTTCACCCTTGGTGGAACTGGGAGAAAGAGGAATGGGATAAACAATTGGATAAAGATAGTAATTGGAGATATTACGAAGAAAAAAGAATGCAATATTCTCTAAAGTCAAGATCAACAATGTTAGAAAACCTAATGAATGGAAATATAAAGTCTACAATTCAATTTTTTTCAGCATTTCCTCTTAGTAGTAAAGTGGGGGAATATCATATTTTTCAGGGTTATATATGGTCACCCCTCTTCTTATTTTTGGTGGTAATAGGTATTTTGGGATATTTGGTATCTATTAAAAAAAACTTAGAAGCTAGTAAAAATCTTGCTTTTAAAAATTTTAATTTAGTATTAATAATTCTTACAGTATTGTTCATATATGTTTTTTTAAATGGAGGTATTATACTTAGACATATGTTTTATTTTTTGATACTTTGCATGATATTTTATGGATACGGAATATATTTTATTGCTAAAAAGTTATCAAAACTTGGTAAAATACTTTTAGTGATGGTAGTAATAATAGCATTAATACAAACCAGTATGTTTTCATATCAGAAAAAACTTGATTTTAAAAACTCATTTGGTCATGTTTTTTTACAAAAAGGTGGGAGAAAAGATCTAAAAATTCTCAAAAAAGAAATAAAATTGCCAGAACACAAAAACATCTTTGCACCTGCTGAAGAAGTGCCTTATTATTTAAATAGAAGGGTTATTTGGGATGAAAGGATATTTTTTGTTTCCGAAGAAAAACTTCCTTTGTATTTTATGCACTTTAATGTAAGTTATTTAATTATTCCAAAATGGATGTTACGTGAAATAATTGGCGGAAAATATAATAAGATAGATAACTATCCTACTGGCAATGTATGGAATCCTGTACCCACTGATAGTGCGTTTTACAAATTATTAATAGAAGAGAAACATTTTAAGAAGGTAAAAGAATATGGTGGATTTTATGTATATCGGTTTGATTTTGAAAACCCCAAAAAGTAGGACTTTAGAATTTTGCTTCTATATCTCTTTAACAACACTTGCAGGAACACCCACAGCAATACTATTCTCTGGCACATTCTTAGTTACAACTGCTCCAGCACCTATTACAGAATTGTCTCCAATTTTAACTCCTGGCAAAATTACAGCATTTGCTCCTATTAAAACATTATTGCCTATAATTACTTTCCCTTTTCTAACCTCCTCTCTAATTAATTTGGTTTTATCTTTATAATCATTAGAATGGGAATAGATTTTAACACCAGAGGATATAGCAACATCATTTCCAATTTCTACACCACCTACACCCGAAATTAGTGTGAAATCCGCCATATGAGTATTATCTCCTATTCTTATCCCGACACCATCTGATTCATTATAAAGTGTCACATAATTACCAATAGTCACATTATTTCCAACTTCTATTTTTTCTGGATAATAAATAACGCAACCAAATCCTATTCTTGGTAATGTTCCTTTCTTTTTTAATCTTTGAGACAATATGCTACCATTTATATACATATATAAATGGGGATCAAATTTGGAAAGCGATTTTAATAAATGTCCAATAACAGGCATCTTAGAAAGCTTAATAAACTTCAAAATTAGCCATGAAACAATTTTTAATTTGTTTCCTGTTATGCTAAATCTTTTTGATATTCGTTCTAAAATGCATCTATATTCATTCATTTTCAATCACTTTCTCAAATACTTTATAAGTTTCTTTAGCCATTTTCTCCCAAGTCATATTTTCTTCAACCCATTTTCTGCAATCTTTAGACATTTTTTTGAGGTAATCTTTATTTTCAATACACCATATAATTTTCCTTGCTAAATCTTTTTCATCTAATGGCTTATATAAAAATCCTGTTTTTCCTTCAATTATGGTTTCTGCTGGACTTCCATCATTTGGTGCTATAACTGGTTTTCCAGAAGCCAAAGCTTCAGCAGGGGACCCTATTTGGGGTTCTCTGATTGCCGTAAACACAAAAACATCACATGCTGCATAATATTTTGGTAAATCTTCTACTGGAATAAAACCAGTCAAAAATACATTTTTTTGTAAGTCCAATTTCTTAATCAGATTTTCTAATTTTGTTTTTTCTGGTCCAGTACCAGTTATAATAACTTTTAAATTTTTATGTTTTTTTAGAACATATGGAACTGCTTTTATTAAAATATCTATTCGTTTTCTTATATGAAGAACATTTGAAGTTAAGATAATAAAATCTCCATCTTTTGCATATTTACTTCTCACTTTATTTCCTTCAATATCTGGCCTAAATCTATCAATTTCAATTCCAGGCATGATAAAGGAATTGTCCCGTTTATAGATTTCTTTGATATACCTTTGCATAAATTTACTTATTGAAATAATTTCATCAACTTTACTGACACCCCATTTATCAAGTTTTTTTAAAAAAGGTGCAAAAATAGATATTCCTATTTTCTTAACTATTGAAGAATTTTTGATCGTTTCTTCATATAAATCATAAAGAAATCTTGGGGGCTCGTTACATTGATACACAACTGGTGTGTTTAGGCCTTTTAATTTTTTGGCTAATGCTGATGCAATTGGTGAGGGGTAATTATGAATATTTATTATATCAAAATTATTATTTAAATACCTATGCATCCTAGCGACATCATAATGTTGTAAGAGTAAATCTAAATCGCGATTCTCTGTTTTGATAACACGCCCTATTGTAATTATTTCTAATTTGTCCGGAATTATGGGTTTCCATATTTCTCCAATTTCTGTAGTTATCAGGGTAACTTCATTACCCATTTTTATAAGCTCGTCACATAAATGCAGTAATAACCCCCCAGCCCCACCTGTAATATTCCTTGAAAAACCAGGAAATATCATTGCAATTTTCATTTTATTTGTGAAATAATTGATTTAACGATTATTTTTATTTTTTCTTTATCTAAAAAAACAGATGAAGGTAAATTTATCCCTTCCCTCGCCAATTCTTCACTAACCCTAAATTTTTCATTGGTTTTATAAGGTGGCATAGTATGCATCGGATAAAAAAATGGTCTCGTCTCAATTCCATTTTCTTCTAATTTTTTCATTAATTCATCTCTTTTCATACCAAATTTATCTTCTATTAAAATCGAATACATCCAGTAAACGCAATTTGCCCATTTCATTTGCGGATGAAGCGTAATTAATCCTTTTTCTGCTAATTCCTTCAATCCTTCTTCATACCACATAGCAATTTGCCTTTTCTTTTTAATGAATTTATCCAATTTCTTTAATTGAGCTACTCCAACTGCCGCCTGCATATTTGTCATTCTATAATTAAAACCAATAACATCATGCCAGTATCTCCTATTAGGATTCATCCCATGATCTCTTAAAATCCTCATTTTTTCTGCTAATTTTTCATTATTAGTCAGGCACATACCTCCTTCGCCAGTAGTTATAATCTTATTCCCATAGAATGAAAAACACGATATATCTCCAAAGCTGCCCACTTTTCTGCCTTTATATTCCGCTCCATGTGCCTCTGCTGCATCTTCTATCACAAAGAGACCATATTTTTTTGCTATGTCCATAATAACATCCATATCACAAGGATGGCCATATAAATGGACTGGAATTATTGCTTTTGTTCTTGGTGTAATTTTTTCTTTTATCTTTTCTGGGTCAATGCACCAGTATTCAGGATGGGAATCAACAAATACGGGCCTTGCGCCACAATATGTAACAGCATTCGCAGTCGCAATAAATGTTAAATCTGGAACTATAACCTCATCTCCTTTTTTGATTCCTAAGGCAGTTAGAGCTAAATGTAAAGCCGTAGTGCCACTTGAGGTTGCAATGCCATATTTTACTCCACAATATTTTGCAAATTTTTTTTCAAACTTTTCAATAAATTCTCCTTTTGAGGAAATCCATCCAGATTTTACTACTTCCATAACATTTTTTAATTCTTCTTCTCCTAGTGAAGGCTCGGCAACTGGAATCATACTCTCAATGCTCTTGTTATTATTTTTGCTTCTCCTGGATAATTGGGGGCGTCCCAAGGAAATCTCTCACCCTTTTGCCATCTTTCCCATCTATTTAAATCTTCTTTTACCATAATTTTCACTAAATCGTTAAACTTAACCCTTGGCTGCCAGCCAATTTTTTCTTTTGCCTTAGAATAGTCCCCTTGCAAATAGTTTACATCTAGTGGTCTTAGAAACCTTTTATCAACCTTTACATAATCTCGCCAGTCCAAGCCTACAACATCAAAGGCCTTTTCACAAAATTCCCTTACACTATGGGCCTCATCTGTTGCGATGACATAATCATCTGGCTCATCTTGTTGAAGAATAAGCCACATTGATTCAACATATTCTGGCGCATAACCCCAGTCCCTTTTTGCCTCCAGATTTCCCAACTTCAATTCTTTTTCCAAACCTAGTGCAATTTTCGCAACAGCATTTGAGATCTTCCTTGTTACAAACTCCAATCCCCTTAGTGGGGATTCATGGTTAAAGAGAATGCCATTACATGCAAATATACCATATGCCTCTCTATAAATCCTTGTAAGCCAAAAACCATATAATTTTGCTGCAGAGTATGGACTTGCTGGCTGAAATGTGTCCTGTTCATTAAAAGAACCTTCTTTCTTTCCGTTTCCATATAGTTCACTTGTAGATGCCTGATAAAATTTTATCTTCGGATTCACCTGCCTTATTGCCTCTAAAATCCTTGTTACCCCTAGGCCAGTTACCTCTCCAGTACCAACCGGTTGTTCAAAACTTGCCCCTACAAAGCTCTGTGCTGCTAAATGATAAATCTCATCTGGCTGAGAGACCTCTATTGCCTCAATCAAAGAGGCAGCATCAATCAGGTCTGCCGGGATTAGGTTTATTTCTTTAAAGATACCCAGATATTGTAATCTCCAGAAGTTTGGGGTGCTCAGCCTTCTGTAAGTCCCATAGACCTTATATCCTTTATCTAGAAGAAACTTTGCCAGATAAGCACCGTCCTGCCCTGTAATCCCTGTTATTAATGCCCTTTTCATCTGGAAATAAATTTCTGTCTTTATAAACAAAAGTAAGCATTATAGCAATAGACATAAATTAAGTTTACATTTTAGAAAAATTTATAAGGATTAAAAAATAACAAAGGGCCTCTGTTTTTTTACTAGAAGCCCCTTTCCATGATTTATAATCTTAAAAATTAGGGTGATATTAAATACATAGCACGGATAATAGAATATGCATTAGGAGAGTCAATGTGAACCCAAACATTCATGTTATTGGTCATCGCTGTTAAGGCTGTGGCAAGCATCTCCTTTTTTTGACTCGAAAGGGCTACAAACCACCTATTTTCAAAAGCCGGCGTAGCAGCAGTATCTGATAACTTGATATAACAATTAGTCCCCCAGCCAGCACCAGCCATATTAACTGTGCAGGTGTACCATGCGCCAGCATGTGCACTTACAGCAAAAACCGCCACCATGCTTAATACCACTACCATTGCCAAAAACATCTTTTTTGCCTTCATCTCATCCTCCTTTTTTTGTTTTTTTAATAAAAAAGCCATCATTTTTATTATTTTTAATCAGGTGGAGTTGGCTCTATATTTTTTGTGTCAATTTCTTTTTGTTGCTTTATAATCTCCTCAATCTCTCCCACAGTAACCCCTTTTTCACCAGGGTGCTCAGGTGGGATTACCTCAATATCTCTGGGGTCTATCTCCTTTTCTTGTTTAATAAT
>Ga0190305_1000352_pt1 | contig 11403 bp, 8 predicted proteins | sample 48700723_MG_FD_161678 | JGI IMG/M metagenome (GOLD analysis project Ga0190305, IMG submission 161678) | Hydrothermal vent sediment bacterial communities from Southern Trench, Guaymas Basin, Mexico - 4870-07-2-3_MG | ecosystem: Environmental > Aquatic > Marine > Hydrothermal vents > Sediment ... | reverse complement strand
TTTCCGTAATCCTTACAATAATGAAAAGTATGGTGTTCTCATCGCAGGAAATGGAAGAGAAGGAACAGATGATGCTATGACGCAGACATTTTTATATAGATTTGTGTATTCCTATCAAATTTCAGGAGAGAATATTGTATATGAACAGGGCTTCTATCGTGATTAGATGAGACTGAGTTATTACACAAATATAATAAAACTAAAAGACAATGAGTATCTCCTCCTAAAGCCTTTCTCCAGACCCTTGGTAGTTGATAAAGAAGCAGTAAGAGCTATAAACAGTGATAATCCTTAGAGCGAACTTAACTGATATTTATAATGTTTCTTTTAGTGTAGTAACTTCAGTACTTTAATAACAGTAACCTTTATAAGCACGCATGCACATTCATACAACGATGAACTTCATATCTGAAAATTATAGGGTTCTGAGAGAATACAGAAATCTTGTAGAGTTACTTTTTGCAGTTTTTGTGAGCATGGTGGGATTTGGATTAATTGCTCCTCTTTTACCCGTTTACATGAGAAGTTTTGGGGCTACAGGAGTGCAGCTTGGGATAATTATGGCTCTATTTGGAGCCACAAGAGCTTTGGTTTCATATCCAGGGGGAAGATATGCTGATAAAGTTGGAAGAAAAAAACTTATCTCATTGGGTTTAGTGATCTATACTGTGGATATGTTCTTATTCGGGATAGCCACCAATCTCTATCAGCTCTTTCTCTTCAGGGCAATTCAGGGAGCCGCATCTGGTATTGTCTGGCCTGTAGCCACGGTGATGGCTGCAGATATTGTGAAACCCAAGGACAGAGGAAAAGCCATGGGGCTTTTTTCAATGATGTGGGATCTCGGAATGATCATGGGACCTGTTATTGGAGGAGTTTTAGCAGATATGTTCTCAATGTCAACTCCTTTTTATTTCACTTCGCTTCTTGCATTTGCAAGCTGTGTTTTGATAATCCTCAGAGTTAAGGAAACTGCTCATAGAAAAAAGGATCAGGAGATAGTAGTAAAAAGAAAGGAGTTAACTCCCTACTTTAAAACTTTTATAGGGTTATGTTTTGCTGGTTTTGGAACATCCTTTGCAATGGGACTTGTCCAGCCAGTTCTTTCTGTTTATGCCAATGAAGTTATGGGACTTTCAAAAGCTCTTATAGGAATTGTTTTTGGAGTGATGGCTTTTTTCAGATTTGTAACAAAACCAATAGCAGGAGAGATCTCCGATAACATAGGGAAACGCATATTTATACTCACGGGAAGAACTATCAATTCTGTATTTACATTTATGATAATCTTTGCAAAAGATTTTTTAGCTTTAACCTTTACCATGGCTCTCAGGGGAGTGGGTACAGGGATGGGGATGCCAACGGCAAATGCACTTACAACGAGCATAGCTTATAAGGAAAATAGAGGAAAAGTTATGGGATGGTACTCCACAGCAAGAAATATAGGATTATTTGCAGGTCCTATACTTGGAGGATGGGCTTATGATAATATGGGGAAAACAGAACCTTTTATTCTCTGTGGAATAATAGGAATGATAACTGTTGGGGTAATCTTTTTCACTGTTTTTGATCCTAAGGAGGGGCTGGAATAATACTCAGGATATCCTTCAGATTCTTGACAACATAATCTGGTTTTATATCCGATTTTCTATTCTCTTTAATAAAAAGACCATTATTAAAAAGTATAGTTTTTGCGCCTATGAATTTTCCTCCTGTGATATCTGTTTTTATCCTGTCTCCTATAAGATAATCAGCCTTTTTTAATATTTTAAAAGCTTCTGGGTTAATTTTTGATATTTTTGTTTCTCCAGAGATGTATATCTCTTTGAAATATTTTTCTATACCCAGAAATTTTATTTTCTTTCTCTGAAAATCTGAGTCGCCATCTGTCATAAGGATAAGCTCATGACCCTTTAGTTTTTCCAGAACAATTTTTGCTTCGGGATAAAGCTTGAGATGTGAGAAGTAAGCTTTATTGAAGATATCACTTGCTTCCCGAACTATTCTCTCATCAGATCTTCCATAACAGTATTCTATGAATTTTTTAATTATTCTGTACGGATTATCTAAAAGAAGGGATTCATCTTTAATAAAATCTTCATTCTTTCTAAACAATATAAGAACAACAAGTTTAAACATTCTTTTTTTGAAAAAGAACTTTAGAAGTTCTTTTATTCCTTCCTGAGATGCTTCCCATGAGTTTTCTATTGTATCGTCAAAATCAAAAACTATTCTCATACTCAGAGTATATAAGAAAAGATTAAATATATTTCTCAAGAAATGGTATTATGGAAAGGATAAAGATCGTGAAAGGAGACATTACCAAGCAAAAAGTAGATGCTATAGTCAACGCTGCGAATAATTCACTACTTGGTGGAGGAGGTGTGGATGGTGCTATCCACAGAGCCGCAGGTCCAGAACTCCTAGAGGAATGTAAAAAATTAAATGGATGCGCAACGGGAGAGGCTAAGATAACAAGGGGATACAGATTGCCTGCTAAATATGTTATTCATACAGTTGGTCCAATCTGGCGAGGTGGAAACAATGAAGAAGACGAGTATTTAGCCATGTGTTACGAAAACTGTTTCAGATTAGCAGAAAAGTATAATATTAAGACGATAGCTTTTCCAGCCATAAGTACAGGAGCTTATGGATTTCCTCTTGAGAGAGCAACAAAAATTGCGATTACCCAGACAAAGAAATTTTTGGAAAATAATACATCGATAGAAAAGGTCATTTTTGTGTGTTTTGATGAGAGAACTTATGAGTGCTACAAAAAACTTTTAAAGATGTAGGGTATTTTAAAGCTCCCGAAAGCAGATGTTTGATGAATAGCTATAGCATGTCTCTATATGATAAAAATGAAAGTTATAAATAAAGAGAAATTTATGGATCCTCATTATATGATTTCATTGTGCAAAAATTTTATAGTATTGAGAACAAAAAAGTTTAGTTGACCTAACGACGTGGCGGTTTCGATAGGGGTTACCCGAAAGATGAAAAACCGTCCTCCTGTTAGGTGAAAAGCATGAGAATCCTATAATAGATATATAGGATTTGATGTGGGTCTAACAGCTAGGTGAGATTCGGATATGATGCTTAACATCTCTTTATAGATCCCCGCCATATCCCTGTATACTCCCCTATAACTCTGGTTGATCCTGCCAGAGGCCACTGCTATTGGAATGCGACTAAGCCATGCGAGTCAAGGGGCTCTTCGGAGCACCGGCGTACGGCTCAGTAACATGTGGGTAACCTACCCTCAGGTGGGGGATAACCTCGGGAAACTGAGGCTAATACCCCATAGATAAAAGATACTGGAATGTTCTTTTATCAAAAGCTCCGGCGCCTGAGGATGGGCCTGCATCCGATTAGGTAGTTGGTGAGGTAACGGCTCACCAAGCCTGCGATCGGTACGGGTCGTGAGAGCGATAGCCCGGAGATGGGGACTGAGACAAGGCCCCAGGCCCTACGGGGCGCAGCAGGCGCGAAACCTCTGCAATGTGCGAAAGCATGACAGGGGCATTCCAAGTGCTCTTGTTTTACAAGAGCTTTTCTCCGGTCCAAGACGCCGGAGGAATAAGGGCTGGGTAAGACCGGTGCCAGCCGCCGCGGTAACACCGGCAGCTCGAGTGGTGGCCGCTATTATTGGGCCTAAAGCGTTCGTAGCCGGGCAGGTAAGTGTTCTGGTAAATCCCATAACTTAATTATGGGGCTTCAGAATATACTGCCTGCCTTGAGACCGGGAGAGGCTGGAGGTACTTTCGGGGTAGGGGTAAAATCCTATAATCCCGAAGGGACCACCGGTGGCGAAGGCGTCCAGCCAGAACGGGTCTGACGGTGAGGGACGAAACCCAGGGGAGCGAGCCGGATTAGATACCCGGGTAGTCCTGGGCGTAAATGATGTGGGCTAGGTGCAAGGCTACCTATGAGGTAGCCTGGTGCCGATGGGAAGCCGTTAAGCCCACCGCCTGGGGAGTACGGCCGCAAGGCTGAAACTTAAAGGAATTGGCGGGTGAGCACCACAAGGGGTGGAGGCTGCGGTTTAATTGGATTCAACGCCGGGAAACTCACCGGGGGCGACAGCAGAATGAAGGTCAGGCTGATGACCTTACCAGACAAGCTGAGAGGAGGTGCATGGCCGTCGTCAGCTCGTACCGTGAGGCGTCCTGTTAAGTCAGGTAACGAGCGAGACCCTCGCCCACAGTTGCCAGCAGATCCTTTGGGATGCTGGGGACTCTGTGGGGACCGCTGGTGCTAAACCAGAGGAAGGAGAGGGCGACGGTAGGTCAGTATGCCCCAAATCTCCCGGGCTACACGCGGCCTACAATGGGCGAAACAATGGGTTTCGACCCCGAAAGGGGAAGGTAATCCCCTAAATTCGCTCTAAGTCCGGATCGAGGGCTGCAACTCGCCCTCGTGAAGCTGAAATCCCTAGTAATCGCGTGTCATCATCGCGCGATGAATGTGTCCCTGCTCGTTGCACACACCGCCCGTCAAGCCACCTGAGTGAGGTTCAGACGAGGCCTTGTCCAGTGGGCAAGGTCGAATCTGAGCTTCGCAAGGGGGGCTAAGTCGTAACAAGGTAGCCGTAGGGGAACCTGCGGCTAGATCACCTCCTACACATAAAAAAAGCATCATATTCGAACACTAATTAGCTGTTAGATCTGCAAGGGCTCATAGCTCAGCTGGAAGAGTGCTGCCTTTGCGAGGCAGAAGCCCCGGGTTCAAATCCCGGTGAGTCCACTGAACTGTGAGATGCAGCTCATGATGGGAACATCATGAGTGAAGGGCTGATCATATATGAAGCCATGCATAGGTTCGTATCCACCAACTGATCTTAGGCTTAAGTAGAAGTTTCATGCTAAAGTCATTTGATGGATGGCTTGGCTCGGAAGCCGAAGAAGGGCGTGGCCAGCTGCGAAAAGCTCGGGCGAGGCGTATGCAGCCCTTGAACCCGAGATTCCCGAATGGGACTTCCTGTCCTTTTTTAAAGGACGATCCGAGAGGATCGGGAACGCGGGGAATTGAAACATCTTAGTACCCGCAGGAAAAGAAAGAAAAAAAGATGGATGTAGATTTTATCTACATCTGTCTGTTTCGATGCCGTGAGTAAAGGCGATCGAAAACGGCAGAGGGTAAACCGAATGCAAAGATGTGGTGTGTGGGCCCCAGTACAAAATAGATCTGGAAAAGCCGAAGTTCCCTGGAAAGGGACGCCGGAGAGGGTGATAGCCCCGTAGGTATAATCCGGATCTGTTTTTGGGTGTCCCAAAGTACCATGGGTCGGATATCCCATGGAAATCCGGGAGGCATCACCTCCTAACCCTAAATACTCTCCGAGACCGATAGCAAATTAGTACCGTGAGGGAAAGCTGAAAAGTACCCCTGACGGGGGGTGAAAAGAGCCTGAAATCAAATGACGACAAGTAGTCGTGGCTCAAAAGGGTAGAGTCTCATCGAAACAAAGTACCGCGAGGTACGAGTTAGATGAGAGGACCAGAGTCACGGCGTCCGTCTAGAAACACGGGGCAGGGAGTTTATGGTAGTGGTGAGGCTAAGAGGATCATCCTCGTAGCCGAAGGGAAACCAAGTACCCGCAGTCCTCTGGACGAGGGGTCGGGTGTGAAAGTGCCCAGAATCACTGCCATAAGACCCGAAACCGGTCGATCTAATCTGGGGCAGGGTGAAATCTCTCAACAGAGAGATGGAGGCCCGAAAGGATACTGACGTTCAACTCGTTCCCATGACCTCAGATTAGGGGTGAAAGGCTAATCAAGGCCGGAAACAGCAGGTTCCTCCCGAAGTGAGCCGCAGTTCAGCCTGAGGGGAGGTGACTGATAGGGTAGAGCACTGATTGAGCGTTTAGGGGGAGAAATCCCTCGGCGTTCTGTCAAACTCCGAACCTATCAGCGCCGTAGATCCTCGGAGTGAGGTAGCGGGGTAAGCTCGCTTACCGAGAGGGAACCAACCCAGACCAAAGTTAAGGTCCCTAAGTGTTGGCTAAGTGGCAAAGGTGTCCTTGTCCTAAAACAGCGGGGAGATAGGCTTAGAAGTAGCCATTCTTTAAAGAGTGTGTAACAACTCACCCGTCTAGGGCAAGGGCCCTGAAAATGGACGGGAATCAAGCCAACCACCGATACTTTGGAGCTCGAAAGAGTCTGGTAGGGAGGTGCTCCGGTAGGGCAGAAGCTGGGCCGTGAGGTCCAGTGGACCTGTCGGAGATATGGATCCTGCCGGTAGTAGCAGCAAAGCAGGGTGAGAATCCCTGTCACCGAAAGGGCTAGGGTTCCTCAGCAATGTTCGTCAGCTGAGGATTAGTCGATCCTAAGGGCTGTCCCAACTGGAACAGTCCGAAAGGGAAGCAGGTTAATATTCCTGCACCACAGAGGTACATGCGGTAACGCAAGCTCAGTTCCAGACACTTCGGGGTAGGCCAGGTGGTACCGTCGTGCCATTTAATTGTATAAGCCAGTGGAGTCGTGTAATACGGAGAAACTGGTGAAAGCAAGAATAGCCTGACATTTTTGTCGGGTCTGGCTGATCCCTGGAGTCCGTGAAAATGGAACTGGGAGGGACCCTCTGTGTTCGTACCGAGAACTGACACAGGTGCCCCTAGGTGAGAAGCCTAAGGTGTGTTGGGGTACCCCAGTTGAGGGAATTCGGCAAACTGGCCCCGTAACTTTGGGAGAAGGGGTGCGCACTGTCTTGCAAGGGACAGTGCGTCGCAGTGACTAGAGGACTCCGTCTGTTTAATAAAAACATAGCAAACTGCTAGACCGTAAGGTTGTGTACAGTTTGTGACGCCTGCCCAGTGTCGGTATGTTAAACCTCCGTTCAAGGGGGCTAAGCACCGATAAACGGCGGGAGTAACTATAACTCTCTTAAGGTAGCGTAATACCTTGCCGCTTAATTGGCGGCTTGCATGAATGGCAGAACGAGAGTCCTGCTGTCCCCAACTGGGCCCCAGTGAACCCACTACTCTGGCGTACAAGCCGGAGTCCCCCGACGGGAGGCGAAGACCCCGTGGAATTTTACTGCAGTTTCCTGCTGCGTCATGGTTTTTGATGTACAGTGTAGGTGGGAGCCGTCGAAGCCTTGCCGCCAGGTAAGGTGGAGGCGCCGTTGGGACACCACCCTTCAGAAACTATGTCGCTAACCGCTTTGCGGGACACCAGGAGATGGGCAGTTTGGCTGGGGCGGCACGCCCTTGAGAAGGTATCAAGGGCGCCCTAAGGTCGGCTCAAGCGGGTCAGGAATCCGCTGGAGAGTGCAAGGGCAAAAGCCGGCCTGACTGGATTCTGCCCAGTAGAGAATCCAGAGGCGAAAGCCGGGCCTAGCGAACATCAATGCCCTCAGTGATGGGGGCTTGATCTCACAGAAAAATTACCCCGGGGATAACAGGGTTGTCGCGAGCAAGAGCACACATCGACCTCGCGGCTTGCTACCTCGCTGTCGGTTTTTTCCATCCTGGGTCTGCATCAGGACCCAAGGGTGGGGTTGTTCGCCCATTAAAGGAGAACATGAGCTGGGTTTAGAACGTCGTGAGACAGTTTGGATGCTATCTGTCGGGGGTGCTGGGTGTCTGAGGGGAAGGTAGCTCCAGTACGAGAGGAACAGGCTGCCGTGGCCTCTGGTGTACCGGTTGTCCGACAGGGCACTGCCGGGTAGCTACGCCATAGCCGATAAGGGCTGAAAGCATCTAAGCCCGAAGCGGCCCCCAAAAAGAGACACCCGCTCTCTGGTATATAACGGGGCTGGTGACAGCAACGTTACCAGAGACGAGGACACTCCTATAAGAGGAGGTTGATAGGCTGGGGATGTAAGCGCCAAGGGCGACCGAGGCGTTAAGTCCACCAGTACTAATAGTCCAAGGCATGAGACTTCGAAAGAGTCTGAGATCGGGTGTAAGATACGGACTTGTGCATGGTTTTTCTATATTTTTCTATAAATTAATTATTTCTGTTTCTTTTCCTATCATTGAGAGGTATCTTTCACATAATAACAATCTCTGGATTACTCTTATGCTTCATACCAAAAGTTTTTTATAGGGGGTGAGATTATGTGTAAAAGGTGATTGCATGGAAAGAAGAACTATAATTGCAGGGGTTATTGTTATTGGGATACTTGTGCTTGCTCTTGGCGGAACATATACATATCATCGGAATTCTGAAAGTGCAACTGTTACATTGATAATCGATTACGGTACTCTGAAGGAGAAAGACGTATACGAGAACGTAAAGATGCCGGAAAATTCCACTGTACTGGATCTCTTAAGAAAGGTAACAGATGTTGTTACAGAGGAGACGCAGTATGGTAAAATGGTTGTATCCATAAACGGTGTATCTCAGGATAAAGATAAGGGTCTCTGGTGGACATACACGGTAAATGGAAAGATAGCAGAAACAGGTGCAGAGACAAAACTTCTCCACGATGGAGACGTTATCCAATGGAGTCTCAAAAAGTTTTAGACAGCAGAAAAATCGCCCTGCTGTCTATATTTGTAGCTTTAGGAGCTGTTTTTAAGATAGGTCTTGCTGCGATACCAAATGTTGAAGTTCTGACATTCTGGATATTTGTGATTACAGTGGTGTATGGGCTCAGAATCGGATTTACAGTTGGAGTTCTCGCAAACTTTGCAGCCGATCTTTATATTGGCTTTGGACCATGGACACCTTTTACTTCCTTAGGATTTGGACTTGTCGCGGTGATTGTGTATTTATATAATAAGAAAGCTGGTTTTAGATCTAAAAGAGATTATCTCTACTGTGGTATTATTGCTACTGTTGTCTTTGATCTCTTTACTGTGATCACAACTACATGGTTAATCCTCGGCATTCCACTTTTAACAGCATTATATATGCAGTACGGAATACTTCCTCCTACATTTTACCCCTTTGGTATAGTCCATACAGTCTCAAACGCAGTTCTCTTTTCATTTCTCGGAGAAAAAATAACTGGGGTTCTTAAATCATCGTTTGCAATTTTTTGATAGTTTTTTCTTTTGTATAACGTCAGGCTTAAAAAAAAGTTGCCAAAGGCAATTTGGGCGGAGCGAACAGCATATCCGCTGACGGTAGTAGAACTTTTTCTTAACTTATAGAGATGATAACATGAAGGATATATAGGTTTGGAATATTTCTATGGTGCAATAATCAAAATGTGTCTCCCATAAGGTACGTCTGTGGATCAGTTCCTGTCCTGAGATTCAAAGATAAGATATTTAAGTAGTCAGATGATATAAAGTTAAGGAAGAGTTCTAAAAGAGGTTATACGCTCCCGACGGGGACGAGGAATGCGAAGCATTTCGAAGAGTCAACTTCGGACGCTCATAATCATCCACTATTTTTCAAACTTTCATCATCCAGCTAATTGAGTAATCCCATATGATTCAATGAGTGAGCCACAGAATAGCAGAACAAATACAAGCACAAAAATGATTTTTTCGGATGAGTTCAATCTTACGTCTCTCCATTTCCTGCTTGTAACTATCTTTTTACCATCAGAATACCAGAGCGTAAATTTGAATGACGTTACAGCTGCTAAGAGATATGCCGAAAGCTCATAAAATCCTGCATGGTGAAAAACGTCAAAACCCCTTATGAGTCTGAGATAAAGGGGTGGAGCTTCGGTCACAACCTCAAAAGACCACGTTCCAAGATAAAGACCAGCAAGGATGACGATGCACCAAAATCCAAAGTATCCAATTGGCACAAACTTTTCCTTTGAGATTATAGATTGTTGTGCGATAAGATTAGAACATATGATAAGAGATGTTGGAATAAGATTGTATCCAAATATTTGGAGTGTTGAAATCCATAAATTAGGAGATAGTTCTAATGCACTTACAACAGTATGTTTACCTCTTAAAATTCCATCAGGTAATAACAAGTAAGCTAGTATAGTTACTGATATGTAAATTAGAAGGAAGGAAACATACATCCAGCCAATGCGTTTGTAAATATTATCATCTACCGTACCATCAATTATTCTTTTAAGTGTGTTCATTTTGCTTACCTTCCATAAGTTTGATATCCTTAAATCTTTTTATTTCATTTCTTTCCAAAGCTGATTGCGTATAACGTTCTGGGGGATATGTGAAGTTTGCCGTAGGCAAATTTGGGCAAGCGTGAGCGAGTCACATATTTGCCTGTTAAGTGACCGAGGGGCGAGCAACGAAGTTGCGAAGAGTTCCGCATAGTGCCGAAAATTTCAGACATTTTTAACCACACCTGCTTTTTCAAGAATTTTCTGGATATATGTCTCATCCTCTTGAAATAGTATATTGTACCTTTCAAATTCCTCTTCAGCATCATTATAATCTATATCGGAAAATCTACCATTTTCCCAAGTTTTCTTTATATCATCATATCTTGAAACTGAGATAATAAATGCATCCAACTTCATACTAATCATGTCTGCTTTTTCCTTTAGCTTTTCATTTACATTCTTTTCTATTTCTTTTATATATGAGATACACAATTGAATTTTGTCATCCTTGAAATTTCCACGATACATTAGCCCTTTTGGATCTACAAAAATCATGTTTTGTTTATTTTCATTTTTAACCCATATAATAAAATCTGGATAGAATCCGGAACTTATAAAAAATCCTATTCCTTTTCTTGAGAGATTTCTGAGCAAGAATATATCAATATTTCCAAGCGAATTTTTATTCCTATTTAAGAAATTTCTCAAATCGTTTACAAATTTTGCCTCGCCCTTATTCAATTTTATAGGGATTGATTTAATTTCTTCTTTGTTTTTCCTCCATATCACTAACGGAGTATATAGATGATTGTCAAGATGCACTATAAAAGAATCCCATTTCTTCCATTTTTCAGGGAGTTTCCCGTTATTAGGGTTATATTCACCAAGCTGTTTTGTAACTTCCGCTATATCTTTTGTTAATTTTCTTGGAATTTTGATGATAATCTCATTATCTCCTGGAAACATGGAAGAATGCTTTTTTATCATTAAAGGTTCCACTTCCAAATATTCCATAGTTTTCCTTTTTTCTTCTCTTCTGTAAAATTTCTGAATGTAATCCTTCAAAACCATCAAAATCAAATCATGCAATTTTTTAATTCCATCAAAGGATGTTATTCTCAATATTGGCTTGCTTCCATTATTTTCAATTTTCGATCCTAAAGATTCGGTGGCAAATATCTTATACTTTTTGGACAATATTATTTGTTTTAGGTTTTCTTTATCTATAAGGAGATTAAACATCACTTTGCTGATTTTATAATTTACAATTTCTGAATAAGCTGAATCCCAATCAAGTAACTCAAAATAGTTATCTGGTATGTGCAACGGCTCTTTAATAATCGTATCTACACTTCCAACTTTTAAACCGTGAGCAATTGTAATTTTCGGTCTTAAATCTATCTTGATCTTTCC
>Ga0190305_1000350_pt1 | contig 11408 bp, 10 predicted proteins | sample 48700723_MG_FD_161678 | JGI IMG/M metagenome (GOLD analysis project Ga0190305, IMG submission 161678) | Hydrothermal vent sediment bacterial communities from Southern Trench, Guaymas Basin, Mexico - 4870-07-2-3_MG | ecosystem: Environmental > Aquatic > Marine > Hydrothermal vents > Sediment ... | reverse complement strand
ATGGAGGCAATTTTTCCTAATTTTACAAACAATTATCGAAAAGGACAAAAGCACAAGTATCTACAAAGATTTAAAGAACGGGGATTCTATTTGATAGATGCGATCGATATCCCTATAAATGATCGGAATCAAAGAGAAAGAAACAAAATTATCAGAGAAAATTTAAAAAACAAAATTAAAGGAATAGGAGAGTTAATTTCAAAAGATACTCCAATCATCCTTATCAAAAAGAACGTTTTTGAAATATTATATCCTGAATTAAAGAAGAGAGGCTTTAATGTTGTTCACAGTGAGTATATCCCATTCCCAAGCTCAGGACACCAACGAGAATTTAAAGAAAAATTTAAGCTGTGTCTTGAGAGAGTATCCGATCAATGATATGGGAAACGGCAGATAACAGCATTTTTACGGTTCTGCCTTCACTCTGCCGCTTGGCTTCACCCAAACTTTCCTTCGGCAAGCTTCGTAAAAGTGCATATGTTATATGCAATATTGCTCAAGAGCCGCCTTAGTAAATAGAAAATATCTTTAATTAAAATAATGATTTGGTTTATTTTTGCAATACTGGGAGCATTTTTTGATGCTAGTTATTACACTTTAATTAAAAAGAATCTACAAAATATTAATCAATATGTTCTTTCGACAGGTATTTTTCTCACTTCTTCTATTGTTCTTTTCACAATCTCAATTTTCAGAGGATTTCCAGAAATTGGCTCTGCCTTTTATTCTTCTGTTTTTGCTACTGGTGTACTGAATGTTATTGCAACGGTACTTTATCTTAAAGCTTTGAAAATAACGGATTTGTCGCTTGCTATGCCGATGACATCTTTTACTCCTGTATTTTTAATTTTAACATCTTTTCTGCTACTGAGAGAATTTCCGACTACTGTTGGGATAGTTGGTATCTTTCTAATAGTTATTGGCTCTTATTTTTTAAATACAACAAAAAACAGTACAAAATTATTTGAGCCAATTAAATCGATTATCAATAATCGTGGAACATTATATATGCTTATTGTTGCATTCTTATTCAGCATTTCATCCAATTATGATAAATTAGTGGTGCAAAATTCTGACCCAATTTTTAGTTCAGCAATTGTGTACTTGTTTTTAGGAATTTCGTTCTTAATCATAAGCTCAGTTAAAGCAAAAGATGAATTGATAAATTCAAAGAAACACATAGGTAAATTTTTATTAGTTGGAATAATTCTTTCTTTGGTGGCTATAACAATAAATATTGCTTTTACAATGCAGATAGTTCCTTATGTAATTTCATTAGAACGTTTAAGTATTTTGTTTAGTGTATTATATGGAGGTTTTTTGTTTAAAGAAAAAAACATACTTAGAAGAAGTATTGGTGCCCTTATAATGTTGAGTGGAGTTATTTTAATTATTTTATTTTAAGCGGCTCCTTGCGTCATACTGTCCCTACGCCCTTCGGGTTTCGGTCGGTCGCCTTGCAGGCTCCCCACATAACAGCGATTAAGAGGAAAATTCTTGCAGAATTTTCCCCAATGTTCGGTTCACCTTGCACTTCGCATAAACCGATATGTTATGTTGCTCCCTCTAAAAAGTTTTATAAATTTCATAGATATTAGTAATCTGTGGAGAATCTATTATGAAGAATAAATATCTAAAAGGAATCGGAGCAAATATTTTTTTATTGGGCGTGGTTAGTTTTTTGAATGATTTGAGCAGTGAGATGATAATGCCGATTTTGCCAATGTTCATTACTGCATTAGGCGGTGCCGGTTTGATTGTTGGATTGATTGGAGGATTGAGAGATAGTATTTCAAGTATTCTAAAAGTTTTTGCGGGTTATTGGTCAGATAAATCCGGAAAAAGAAAAATTTTTGTTTTCTCCGGATATCTGACTTCAGCACTTTTTAAATTATTTTTGGCGTTTTCTAAAGCGTGGCAACATGTTCTAATTTTCGCCGGTTTGGAACGGATTGGCAAAGGATTAAGGACAGCGGCCAGGGATGCCATTATTGCAGATTCTATGCCCAAGGAGAAAGGCAAGGGGTTCGGAATTCATAGAGCAATGGATACTTTAGGAGCAATTGGAGGGTCGGTTATTGTTTTTCTTTTAATTTGGTTTTTCGGATATAATTTCAAGTCAATTATACTCCTAGCAGCAATTTTAGCCCTTCTTTCTTTAATTCCTTTGTATTTTGTAAAGGAGAGAAAGAGAGAACCGCAAGATATAAATCTAAAAATCGGTTTGAAAAATCTTTCACGACCGCTTAAATTATTTATCTTGGTCTCTGGAATATTTGCTTTGGCAAATTTCAGTTATATGTTTTTTATCCTCAGAGCGCAAGAGCTATTTACGGGTAAATTATCGGTTGGAGCGCCAATTCTTTTATATATTCTCTTCAATGCTTTCTATGCCGTGCTTGCTGTTCCCTTTGGCGAACTCTCCGACAAAATAGGAAGGAAAAAAGTCATTGTCTTAGGTTATTTATTATATTCATTAACTTCCTTTGGATTTGCATTTTTCAACTCATTAACACCTTTCATAGTTTTATTCGCTCTTTATGGCATGGTATATGCCATAGTGGATGGCAATCAAAGAGCTTACGTTTCTGATCTATCTTCGGAAGAATTGAGAGCTACAGCCCTGGGAACATTCCATACTGCAACGGGCTTAATGGCGCTGCCGGCCAGTTTAATAGCCGGATTTCTGTGGCAAATTAATTCGAGTATGCCTTTTATTTACAGTGCAACAGTCAGCATTATTTCGGTTGTTTTATTCATTGTTTTTAGAAATCATTTCAAGTGATGAAAAAGAGAATTTGTTTTAAAAACTTCACGCATTCGGTAAATTTTAGTATTTAAATATTTTTAGTTCATATTATTATGTATCGAATCGATATATTTGGAAATTTAAATAAAAAACAAATCTTGCAGATTTCAGCAGTGATATTAATCACCATGTTTGGATTGGTGAATATAAGTTTTGCTGATTCCTACATTTCTAATTCTCCCATTCTAAAAATTCGGGAACTAAAATATAATCCCTATCCTGTAGAAGCTGGCAAATATATGGATTTATGGATAAAGATTGAAAATATTGGAACAGAAGAAGCCAAGAATGTTACATGCACGCTTTTGCCAGAATATCCTTTCTCTTTGGACCCTAATGAAAATGCAACAAAACATATTGGAAAATTGCCGGGAGCAGAAGAAGTCATATTGCAGTATAAATTGAGAGTTGATTCAAATGCGGTGGAAGGATGGAATGAAATGAAAATAAAATGTCAGACAGAAAATTCAGATAGTTGGATAATTCACGAATTTGAAATTTATGTTGAATCTAAAATTCCAGAATTTGCAATAGGTTCTATAGTATCTAAGCCCACAAAACTTTTTCCGGATTCAGAAGAGAATAAACTTTCAATAGAAATTCAAAACATTGGCACAGGTGATGCAGAACTCATAACATCAGAACTTATATTGCCTAAAGGAATTACTCCCAGTGAAAGCTATTCCAATATAGCAAATCTTGGGATGATTGAAGAGGGAGAAAGCAAAACAGCAGAATTTTATATAGATATTGACAAAAACACAATTCCTGGAAAGTATAAGGCAAAACTTATCATAAAATACAAAGACGCCAATAACAATAGAGATGAATACAAGAATCGAACATTAGACGTTGATATTGTCGTAAAACCTTTGCCGTTATTTGAAATTAAAAATGAAACAACAAGTCCCAGTAAAATATCTCAAGGAGATAAAGTAACCTTGAGATTAAAAATAAAAAATATTGGTTTTGAAGAGGCGAAAACCGTTTCTGTCAAGATTTATAAACAAAGCGACCAACCGTTTGATTTTGATGAAAAATATGATTATATTGGAAATCTTAAACCTAATCAAAGCGGAGAAGTTGTTTTCAGATTTGATGTGGATAATGATGCCAATCTAAAAACATATTTATTAAAGGCGGAGATAAGATACCTTCTCAATGATGAGGTTAAAATTGTTGAAAAACAGATACCAATCAAAGTGGAGACGAAGAAAAAGGATTCAAAATTATTTTTCTTATTTATTCTCTTTATAACTTTTGCGATATTGTGCTGTTTGTATTATGGATGGAAAAAAATCAAAAAATAATTTGACTCAGATAGTACCCAGAGGATTTTTAGAGTCGTATATACTACTGCTTCTAAAAGAGGAATCATTGCACGGATACAAAATCATGGAAAAAATTAAAGAAAAAACAAAATTTTGGAAGCCTTCCCCCGGGACAATATATCCAACTTTGCATTCTTTGACGAGAAAGGGTTTCATAAAAGAAGTTGATGATGGAAGAAAAAAGAAATATGTATTGACTAAAAAAGGATTGAAAATTTCCAAAGAAATCAAAAGTTTTGAACGGATAATGAAAGACAAAATGAGCAAGATACTTGGAGATATTTTAAATATAGATAAATCGGATCTCGAAAAATTTTTTGAAGAGGCCAGGAAAAAGCATAAAACAAGTCCATTGAATATTCATATACACAATATGTTTAATCTGCTCGTTAAAATTGCGGACAAACCTGAAAAATGCTTGAAAGCGGCAAAAATTCTGAAAGAAGCAAACTGCAAGTTGAGAAAAATAATAAAAATGGAGATGTGAGAATGAACATTCTAAAAAATCTTGCTGGGTTTCAGTATAAATACTCATTCATAATTTTTGCGATAACGGTATTTTTAACAATAGCAATAGGATTGGGTATCCAAAACATACATTTGCAAACTGATATAAGCAAAGAGTTGCCTCAGAATTTAGATGTAATAAAACTTCAGAATAAGATTTCTGATAAGTTTGGAGGAGAAGATACTGTAATGATTCTGATAAAATTGGATAAGAATTGCGAACTTGAGAATTCGCCTAAAGATATAAGAGATCCAAAAGTAATAAGGATGCTTGTTTCTCTTGAAAATGAAATAAAAAAGGAATCTTCTATAAACTCCGTTCAATCTGCCGGATCTTTTTTCATATATCCTGAAAACGTTCCTGATAATATAGAACTGATAAAACAAATTCTCGCAAAAATACCGAATAGCGAGATGTTTTTCAATAAGGATTATTCTGCAACTTTAATGATAATTTCCGCTGATTTGGGAAAGAGTGAAAAAAAAATTAACCGCTTTGTTTCAAAAATCAAGGGAGATATAAAGAGCGTGGAAAAGCCGGCATGTATTGATATTACAGTTACAGGAAATCCTCCTATAAGGGTTGTTTTAATGAATATGCTTGAACGGGATATGGTTTTTACATCCGGTATTGCAGCAATTATAATTTTGTTATTGCTTATTTTAATAAAAAGATCTATTACAAAAGGTATTCTCGTCTTCACCCCTTTGATTTTAGGCCTTACCTGGACCTTTGGGCTTATGGGGTGGTTTAACATTCCGTTGTCAGTAGCAACAGTTGGCATAGGAGCGATGATTTTGGGGTTGGGCACAGAATATGGAATTTTCTTGGTGGAAAGATATGAGGAAGAAAGAGAAAAAGGTAAAAATCAAAAAGAAGCATTAATTTTGGCATTGCCTTCTGTTGGTTCAGGAATTACGGGTTCTGGAACAACAACCATAGTTGGTTTTCTTGCCTTATTGCTATCTTCCATGCCAATGATTCAGCATCTTGGGGAAACTCTTGCTCTGGGAATTTTCTGCATTTTATTCGCGACTATAGTTATATCTCCATCTCTCATATTGCTTGAGGAAAGATTTATTGAAAAAATAGAAAAACTTGAATTAAATTTTCTTGGAAGAGGTTTGAAGCATGAAAAAAATAATTGAAGGATATGCGGGGTTCGTGGCAAGAAAGCCTCAAATAATTTTAGGAGTTGTAATTCTGTTTACCATAATTTCATTTGCTGGAATGAGTTTCGTTAAAACAGAAGGCATGTCGTATAGAGATATGGTTCCTGAGAATATAGATGAGATAGATGCAATTTTTTATATTGGTGATGAATTCGGGACTTCAGGAGAATCAATAATGATTATTGCTGAAATAGATCCAAAATATACAAATTCTGATGAGGTAAGAGACATTCGCGACCCAGAAGTTATTTTGTATCTTGATATTCTAGAACAAAAAATAAGAAAAATGCAAGGCATCTCTTCTATAAGTGGTGTCTCTGATATTCTAAAGGGGATGAACTCGGGACATTTGCCGAAAACAAAATCAAAAATCATTGAACTCATGAATAAAGAAATTGTCATAAATCAATCTTCTTTGAATCTGCCAGAAACGCTATCTCAATTCTCTGAAGGATTGGAAGGTGTAGAAAAAGGTATGACGGCAGAAGGTCAAATTATAGATGGTATAACCTATGGCCTGAATGGTTCATCATTGGCTTTGAAACAAATCCAATATGCTCTCTCCTCAATAGCAGAAGGTATGAATCAGAAACAGGATTTAAGCAAGATGACTCAAATTATTTCTTTGATCAATCAAATAGAAAGTTTGGTGCAACAATCAAATGCCACCCTGTCTGAAAAAATGGAGATAATCGGTTATTTGGAAGGATTAAAACAAGGTATGAATACAATGATTGTTCAAACAACGGAAGCACAGGAAGGAATGCAACAATTATCGATATCGTTAAATGGGATGTCGAATGCTCTTGAAAATATTTCTTCTGGACTTGAAGAAATGAAAAATGCAAGTTTGTTGCTTGAAAATCTCACTTCCAATATGAAAGAAGGCGTTTCTGGAATAAGTTCTGGTTTAGATGAGATCAGCAAATATCTGGAATTGTATGAGGGTAATGAGAAGAATGAGAAACCAGTAAAGTTAAACCAGTTCAAATATTATGTAAGCGATGATTATACAACAAGTGTTATAAGAATAAATCTGGCGGAGATGAATGAAGAACAAAAGAAGGATTTTATTGACGAACTTAAACATATAATTAGTGAAACAGAAAAACCTGCGGGATTGAATATTGGGATAACAGGAGATCCAGTAGTATCTGAAGAGTTGAAAAACCAGATCATGCCAACTATGCAGACGACTTCAATGTTTTCTTTAATAGGAATTTTTATAGTTGTATGTTTGCTTTTCCTTTCTTTAAGATATGGTATAATTTCTTTGCTTGCAATTGGATTTGGAATAATATGGGTTTATGGAGTGTTGGGTTTATCCGGTATGCCCATAAGTTCTACAATGTCAGGCGGCATATCAATGATTATGGGAATAGGAATAGATTTTGGCATTCAAGTTGTGAACAGATTCAAACAAGAAAGAAAAAAACATAAAATAGAAAAAGCGATGAAAATAACACTTTCAAAGGTATTTGTACCAATGCTTATAACAACATTGGCTGCTTTGATAGGTTTCAGAGCCATGTCTTTAGGGCAACTGACCTTGTTAGCAGATTTGGGAAATATGATGTCTTTTGGTGTTTTGTTTTGCTTTATCGCAGCAGTTACCGTAATACCTTCTGTATTGGTTATTAGTGAAAAGTTAAAAAAATGAATTTTCCCAACCAAAGCAGAAGCTTCTGGGTATTTGGATAAAATAAATATTTCTTCTTAATCAATATTTTCAATAATTCTATTTATTAATTCATTTATTTTTTCTCCTCTGTAACCCAAATCACCTCCCTCATTGAAACCTTTTTTTATGCTCTTAAACCCTCTTTTCGGGTTTGGCAATCTGAATATCATTTTTTTATCTGTCTGTTTTGCCGGATTCTTTTTATCCATTAATTTTTTCAGGATTTCTTCATTTATCTCTCCAAAAGTTATATAATCTTTTGCTTTTTTTAACATTCCAAGATTATATTTGTTTTCCTCTAAAATAACCATATTATTTTTTCTCTTCAGACCCAAGAGGATGAGAGTATCTTCTATATCTTTTCTTACATTCCATTTTCCTCTCAATCTGATTGCTGCAATCTTTGCCATAAATTTAAAAATTAAAAATTTAAACTATTCACAAATTTTCTTATTTTCTTCAATTCTTTCAAATTTAAACTTGCAACTTTTTTGTCAATTTCAAAATCTTTCAGAATATTTCTAACTTCCCTCTTTGTTTTACCATATCCCCTTATAATTGCTTCTCTCAGGGCATTTTTTGCTTTTTTATCTCTTTGTTTTATAAACTCCCTGAAAATTAATTCGTGTTTTTCGGTAATTTTTGGTTTTATTAAAACAATTCTCGAAAGAACCTTTGGTTTTGGATAAAAACTTTCGGGAAAAACCTCTTGATCTAATTTTATTTCAAAAAAAAGTTTTGATATTAGCGAGAGTTTTGTATTTTTCTCCAGCAGGGTTTTTACAAAATTTTCTGGAAATAATAAAACGGCAAGTTTAAAATCTTCATATATCAGACGCTGGATTAGCGGCTCCGAAATAGAATAAGGTATATCTGCCACAAGTTTATCAAAATTCGGGAAATTTATCTTCAGAGCGTTGCCAAGAATTGGTTTTAGTTTTTTGTTATTTATTTTTTTCAATTCTGAAAATAATTTCTCGTCTTTTTCTATTGCATAAACAAATCTGGCTTTATTCAAAAGCAATTTTGTCAAATTTCCCGTTCCGGCACCAATTTCCAGAACAATTTCATTTTTCTTTATCTTGGCCAACTCCGCAATTTTCAGTAAAACTTTTGTATCTATAATAAAGTGCTGGTCCAATTTCATTATTTATTCCAAAACTTTTATCTTATTTATCTCCTCTCTCAAATTTTCTAATTCTCTGTTTAAATTTGAGATAACGCTGTCTAATGCGTCTATCTCAGCTCTGCTTTCTTCTCTGCCTTCCAATTTCATTCCTCTTGGTTTTAATAAACCAGAAGATAATTTAAATGCTGTTTCGCTCGCTTTTTTGTACATTTCATTTAAAGTTGAAATATTTTCTTCTCTTATTTTTTCTAATTTATTCACAAGATCAAACAATTTGGCCATTCCCTTTAGATAAGTTTCAAGATTCTGAAGGGTATTAAGAGTTTCTCCGTATTTTCCAATCTTAACAAATAAAGGCGCGAAATCTCTGTTGGGTATTTCTTCAATTTTAGATTCAGTGGTAGGTCTTTCTTCCACTTCAATTTTTTTCTTTTGTAATCCGGGTGGTTCTTGCAATCCGGCAGGTTCTTCTTCGATTTTTTTCTTTTGCAATCCGGCAGGTTCTTGCAATCTAACTGGTCGTTCTTCTTCGATTTTTTTCTCTGTCTTCTCTTTATCTGCCGAGTCCAAAATATTCTCTTCTATATGTTTCTCTTTTTTTATCAATTCCAAGATGGCCTTTTCTATACTGTAATAGGAATATCCTTGTTCTCTTAAAATTGAATATATTTCATCGATAGTTTTTCCTTCTTGGTGCAATGATAGAACCTTGGTTAAAATCACCTCATTATTTTCATTTTCTTTTTCCATAATATCTTCTCTCTTATTCTTAATTTTATCAAAATCTTCTTTATTTTCGTCTTTCAGGCCGTAATTTTCTTCAAAAGGTGAAGTGTAATTGGACCCTAAATCCTTTATTGTTGGAAATCTTCTGCCGGTAGCCCCCTCCTTCAACTCAAGAACAAATTTGCTATCCTCCATAAATGTTCTTTTTATATTTAAGTAAATATCCGCGTAATTGAACATTTTTTTGAAAAATATTAGTTATGGCAAAATTTGAACTTCTTGGATTTCTACATGCCAGTGGTTCGATAAAATCAAAAAAGAAAGTGGAATTGCAGACAAAAAAACCGGAACTTGCTTCTCTTTTCTTTGAATTACTGAGTGAAATTGGAAAACCAGAAATAAAGAAAAATACAAAAATTATCGTCTCTCTGAAAGATAAAAAATTAAACGATTTTTTTGAAGATTTTGGAATAAGTCTGCCTTTGAACAAAAATAATCTTCCAATAAAAATTTTGGACAGCACCAAAAAAAGAATTTCTTTTTTAAGGGGATTTTTTGAGGGAAAAAGCTCGATCTCAGTCAAAAAGAAGATCATAAAAATTTCGGGGAAAAAAGAACAACTGGAACAAATAAAAAAACTTCTCGAATTGGAGGAGGTTGATGCGAGAATTTATAAAAATAAGAAATATTTTTCACTATATATTGAAGGGAAAATGAAGTGCTTTGTTTTTAGAAACAAAATTGGATTTTTAAGTAAAGAAAAAAATAAAAAATTGGAGAAAATTTTATCCGCTATTTAGATAATTAATTTCAAATTCTATTAATGAAAGTTGGAATATTGGGGGGAGGTTTAACGGGGTTAATCTTGGGCTATCTGTTAAAACAAAAAAATATTGATTTTGAGATTCTGGAAAAAAATGATGAATGCGGCGGATTGTGCAAAACAATACAAGACCGGGGTTTTACTTTTGATATTGGCGGAGGCCATATTATATTTTCCAGAGATGAAGAAATTCTGAATTTTATGTTAAATCTTTTGGGAAACAACAAAGTCAGGAACAGGAGAAACACAAAAATTTTATATAAAAATTATTTCGTTAAATATCCTTTTGAAAACGGATTAAGCGATCTTCCAATAGAAGAAAATTTTGAATGTTTGAATGAATTTATAAAAACTCTTAATAAAAAATTTGACAAACCAAAAAATTTTAAGGAATGGATTTATCAAACATTTGGAAAAGGTATTGCAGAAAAATATATGATTCCTTATAATGAGAAAATATGGAATTATAAAACGGAGGATATGGCAACATTCTGGATTGAAGGCAGAGTGCCGAAACCACCGCCAGAAGATATAATAAAATCTTCTCTTGGAATGAAAACAGAAGGTTATACTCATCAACTTTATTTTTATTATCCGAAATACGGAGGCATACAATCGCTAATAAAATCTATTGAAGAGAAAATAGACAACATAATAAAGAATTTTGAAATTAAATCCATCAAAAAAGAAAAAAACAAATGGATTGTTTCAAATAATAAAGAAGAAAAAGAATTTGACAAAATAATATCAACAATTCCGATCTTTGATTTGGTTAAAGCATTGAATGATGTATCAGAAAAGGTTGTTAATTCCGTTAAGGAATTGAAATACAATTCATTAATAAATGTGATGGTCGGATTGAATACAGATAAACTAAATAATTTTCATTGGCTCTATTTGCCAGATAAAAATATTCTAGCACACAGATTGATTTTTCCAAAAAATGATAGCCCATATATGGCTCCAGAAGGAAAATCTTCGCTGACGGCGGAAATAACCTATAATGAAGGTGATATTATTTCAAAGATGAAGGATAAAGAAATAATAGAAAATATAATAGAATATCTTGATAAGAAGAAATTAATCAATAAACGGGATGTGTGCTATAAAAAAATTGCGAGATTAAAATATGCTTATATTGTTTATGACTTGAATTATGAAAATAATATAAAAATAATTTATGATTTTTTTAAAGAAGTTGGAATTGGTTTGTGCGGGAGATTTTCTGA
>Ga0190305_1000348_pt1 | contig 11427 bp, 9 predicted proteins | sample 48700723_MG_FD_161678 | JGI IMG/M metagenome (GOLD analysis project Ga0190305, IMG submission 161678) | Hydrothermal vent sediment bacterial communities from Southern Trench, Guaymas Basin, Mexico - 4870-07-2-3_MG | ecosystem: Environmental > Aquatic > Marine > Hydrothermal vents > Sediment ... | reverse complement strand
AACCAAGAACAAAAATATCTTAACTATTAATTTTCTGGAACTTAATCTTTTCATTCCCAAAACTTCACAGGGAACTTTTTTATTCCCAAATGCTCTCTAACTTTACCAGTTAAATTTTTTCTAAAATCTTTCTTTATTACCCTTCTACTTCCACAATACTTGCATTTCATGAATTTATTAGGTGACGGTTGGTAAATATTAATTATAAGGGAGTCATATATGGTTTGTATTTGGTTTTGAAAGAAAAAGATATTGAATCTGGTCTTTATAAAAAGAAAATTTAAATGCAGGTAACTTTGAGAAATTCATATTCCAATCTACTAAAATAATCAAATTTGATTATTATAAATAAACAAAATATTAATTTATGAATAAAATTCAGTTAATAGATAAATTGAAAATTTATCCATTATTCACCTTTAATGACTTTATAAGAATTACAAAAAAAAGAAGAGAATATGCAAGGACATTACTTTATAGATTAAGAAAAGAAAATATTATTTATAAAATAGAAAAAGGAAAGTATACTTTACACGAAGACCCCTTAATATTTGCTTCTTATATTCAACTACCATCTTACATAAGTTTTTGGACTGCTTTAAGATTTTATAATTTTACTGAGCAATTGCCAAATGAAATAACAATAGCTACAAAGAAAGCAAGAGATGAGATAAATTTTCTGGGAAATAAAATAAAATTTATAAAAATGAAGTCTTTTTTTGGTTATAGAAAAGAAAGATATGGAGAATTTTATATTTTTATTGCTGATAAGGAAAAGGCAATAATAGATAGTTTACTAATAAAAAATGTTCCTCTGGATGAGATTATAAAAGCTATAAAGAGCAGGATAATAGATAACAATAAACTTATAAAATATGCTATAAAAACAAAAAATAAAGCATTAATAAAGAGATTGGGGTTCTTACTTGAGAGAAACGGTTATAAATGCAAAGTACTAAAAAAATATATAGATTATAACTATATTTTACTGGATCCAATGTTTAAAGAAAAAGGAGAAAAAAATAATGAGTGGAAAATTATTGTGAATAGGTCAATATGATAAGCGAAGAAGAATTGAGAAAAATAGCAAGAATAAAAGGATTAAGATTGGGTTATACCGAAAAAGATTATTTAATTGATTTGTGCTTATTGTCAATATCAAGAAGGACTGGAGATGAACTTGTATTTAAGGGAGGAACTTGTTTGTATAAATTTTACAAATTAGACAGATTTAGCGAAGATATAGATTTTACACTTAGAAAAAAACTGGATATAAATAATTTGATTAAAAAAATAATTTCTGATTTAGAACTTTTTGGAATAGATGCAAAAATATTAAGCAAGAAAAAATTTTTTAACAGTTATTCTGTTATTATAAGAACCAAAGGACCTTTGTATAAAGGGACGAATCAAACATTATCCCAGATAAGAATAGATATCCATACAAAATCTTCAATAAATTTAGAACCATTAATTGCGGAGTATATTTCCATTTATTCAGAGATACCAAAAATATCCCTTTTAATAATGAATGAAAAAGAAATTTTAGCAGAAAAGATAAGAGCAATTCTAACAAGAGACAAAGCGAGGGATGTTTATGATTTGTGGTTTCTTCTAAGAAAAGGTGTTGAATTTGATTTGAACTTAATTAAAGAAAAACTAAAATATTATAACGAAGAATGGAATAAAACAAAATTCTTGAAAAAACTTCTTGAAAAAGAGAAAATCTGGGAAATTGAGTTAAAACAATTGGTAAGAGAATCTCCTAAATTTGAAGAAGTTTTGAATGTCATAAAGAAAGCACTAAAAGAAAAGAATTAAAAATTTTTTATTTATCCAAATACCTAAAAGGCTCTGGTTTGATTTAAAGGTTTATTAAATTTAAATTAATACCCTATTATGTCGGTTCGATATAATACCATGGAAAAATTTGTTCCAACCGGATTTTTAGAATCATTCATCCTTTCAATTTTAAAAGAAGAGCCGGTACATGGATATAAATTGGTGGAGAAAATAAAGGAAAAGACGGGATTCTGGAAACCTTCTTCCGGCACGATTTATCCGACTTTGCATTCTTTATTGAAGAAAGGATTTATAAAAGAGATAAGAGAAGGCAGAAGAAAAAAATACAAATTGACGAGAAAAGGATTAAAAATTTCCAGGGAAGCAAAAATGATAGAGACAGAATTAAAAAATAAGCTTCTGGAAATTTTAAATAAAACAACAACTTCCAGGGTATTTCCATGCCTTAGCGAAACTTTAAAACTTGTTTCCGAGATTCTGGATAAATCAGAAAAGGAGCAAAAAGCTATAAAGATAATAAATAATGCGAATCTTAAACTGAAAAAACTTGTTGATAACATGGGGATTCAGAATTATAAAATGATGTTTAATGAAGGGTGATAAGGATGAAAGAAAATCTAAATGAAGCGGAAATAATAGATTATCTTCATAAAGTGGTTGACAATAAGTTTGTGAGTTTCATTCTGAAAGAGATGACAGAAATAAAAAAATTGGAGAAATCTTTTGGCATATATGCGGAAACTATAAAACCAGAAAGTATTAGGGAAAAAATGCATGCAAAAATAGTTGGAGAAGCTATTGAGAAAGGAGCTGAAAAATTTGGTGCAAGTCCAGAGATAATTAAAACCATGCTTAAAGACCCTTATATGCGCAAGGGATTTGCAGTGGTAATAAGGAGCGTAGCAGAATATGGAATTACAAAACCTCAAAGATTAATTGCCCCCTTTATGATTGTGTGGGATTTTACAAAACAGTGCAACCTTAAATGCAAGCACTGTTATGCAAATGCCGCTCCTTATCCTGCTAAAGATGAGTTGAGTTTGGATGAAAAATTAAATGTGGTGGACCAATTGGATGAAGCAGGTGTTGCAGCAATATCTTTCTCTGGAGGAGAACCTTTGATAAACAAAGATTTCTGGAAGGTTTCTAAGTATGCATTTTCAAAAGGATTTTATCTTTCAATTGCCACCAATGGAACTCTTATCTCTGAGAAAGTTGCTGAAAGATTAAAAGAGGTTGGAATAAGATATGTTGAAATAAGTTTGGATGGGCCAAATGCCGAAATTCATGATAAATTTAGAGGGATTAAAGGAGCATTTGATGCAACAATTCAAGGCATAAAAAATGCAGTAGCTGCTGGGCTTGATGTTGGAATAGCAACAACCGCAACAAAAGAAAATATAGATAATATTCCCGAAATCATAAAACTTGCAAGAGAGTTAAAGGTAAAAAGATTTATAGTTTTCAATTTCATACCTACAGGAAAGGGGAAAGAGATAATAAAAGAAGACCTCACTCCGGAAGAAAGAGAAAACCTTATGAAACATCTCTATGAAGAATGGAAAAAAGGAAAAATGCAGATTTTCTCAACATCACCTTCCTATGCAAGAATTTCCATAACTGCGATGGAGAAAGGTATGGGCGATAAGGTCTCTCCAACTCATTTTGCCGAGGTAGAGATACCAAAAGAATTCGGGGGAGCAGCAAAGGCATTAACGGAGTTCATAGGAGGTTGCGGTGCAGGAAGAATTTACTGCTCAATAGAGCACAATGGAGATATACAGCCCTGCGTATTTATGCCAATAAAAGTTGGCAATGCCGTAAAAGATGGATTTGTGAATGTATGGAAGAACAGCAAGATTCTCAATGCATTGCGTGACAGAGATGCAGAAAATTATGCCTGTAAGGGCTGTCCATTCAAATATGTTTGCGGAGGATGCAGAGCAAGAGCATATGTATATTACAACGATATTCTAGCTCCCGACCCGGGATGCATCTTAATGAAGAAAGATAAAAAAATAAGTCAAAAATTAGTTAAAAGGTGATCAAAATGAGAATAGTTTTAACTTCAGACCCGAGTTTAACATCCACCTTCAGAGAGATACCTTTGCTTGATTTTTTACCGTGCGCGCCCGTTGAAAATGTGCCGAAGTTTATTTACAGAATTTTGGACACCCAGCTTCCGGAAGAAAATGGAAAACTAATCCAGGCTCCCTATGCAATAAGAAAAATAGAAGCCGCGCTTCTTAAAGACGGTTTTAAAAGAGAAGAGGTTGTTGTCGCCCATCCAAAAAAGATTGAGAAATTCATAGATGAGAAAACAACAATAGTTGGAGTAAATACAATGGATCCTTATGGTTTAGGGCCAGTAACTTTAATGTTCACAGAAGGAGGAAAAAAGACTTCCTATTCCAAATTACTCTTTACTTCTCTCATAAAAAGGCTGAGAGATTTTAGAAAGAGAAGGGGATATAAATTCAAGATTGTTGTCGGGAGCCAGGGAGCGTGGCAATTAGAATTGAAACAAGATTTGACAGAAGAATTGGAAATAGACCATGTGATATCTGGAGAAGCGGATCATGTCATCGGAAATATTTTCAGAAATATAGAAACAGGTGGGGAGGACAAGTTTATAAAGATCAATGCCTGGCCGAAGATCGAAGAAATACCAACCATTGTAAATCCCTCTTACAAGGGAATGGTGGAAGTTATGAGAGGTTGCGGAAGAGGATGCAGATTTTGTTCTCCAAATTTGAGAATGGCGAGATTTAATCCAATAGAAAAAATACTGAAAGAAGTTGATGTAAATCTAAGTGTTGGGCAAAGAAAAGCATGGTTGCACAGCGAGGATATCTTTAATTACATGGTAAAAGACAGAAGAAATTTTTATCCAAACGAGGAGGCGGTAATTGATTTATTTGAACATGTTTTGAATAAAGTTGATTTTGCAAATCCGACTCATGGAACTGCAGCTGGAGCTCTTGCCGCGCCAAGAATATTAAAAAGAGTTGCCGAATTGAATCATGCAAACTTGAATAAATGGATAGGCATACAGGTTGGATTTGAAACAGCTTCTCCAGAATTAATAAAAAAGATTGCGAACAACAAAATGAAACCATTCAGCGCTGAAGAATGGCCTTGGGTTTTGTTGAACGGAACCTATGCATTCAACAAATTTTACTGGTTTCCGGCATATACAACCATAGTTGGCCTGCCTCAGGAAACCGATGAGGATGAAATTGATACGGCAAGATTGATAATCACAATGGAAAAAAAATTGCATGAAAAACTTGGTGAGAAAGCGCATTTCTCTGTTACTCCATTATGCTTCGTTCCAATGGGCAGTTTGAAAAAGAACGAATTCTTTAATATTGAAGAGAATCTTACAAAAGGAAGGATTCTGCATATTTATCATGCCTGGAAGCATCTTGCCTGGGAGGTAGATCATGGCTTAAAAAGAGTAACTAGAAAAAAGCCAAACTTTTTGATTTTTGCACCTCTTGCAAAATTAGGTTCAAGACTGGTTGTGCGCAGCATAAGAAAATGGGCAATTAAAAAGGGAATTAATGTTGATAAACCTCTTGAACCGATGGATATAAAGATAGAAGAAATAAAGGTGGATTGATCTTATTATTTTTTGAATTTTATCCTCTAAATAAAGATATATCTAAAATTATTGAAGTATTTTCCAAAATTATTAAAAAATAAAAAGTATTATGCGAGTGCTAAAAGAAAATACTAAATGATAAGATGAGACTAAAAATATCTGTAATACCAAAAGAAAATTTTCTTTTTAATGAAATTAGACAAGACCATATTCAAGGATTAATATGGAATTTGCTAAGAACTTCTGAATATTCTTTGCTTCATGATAAACCAAAATTCAAATATTTTTGTTTTTCTGAATTTTTCCCACCAACCAACTTTAAAGAAGATGAAAAGAAATTGTTTTTTATCTCTTCTCCAGATAAATTTCTTATAAAGGTTTTGTACAAAAAATTTAAAGAATTAGAAGGGATAAAATTAAGTTGTTACAATTTTGAATTTAAATTATCAAAACCTTTTGATTTGAAATTTAGAAAGAGATGGATAACTGGCAGTCCAATTGTTTTACAGGTTGAAAGAAATATTTATTGGAGCAAGAAATATCACTCTTTAGATCTATTTTTGAGAAGATTGAAAGAAAATGCTCTAAAAAAATATAATTCTTTCTATAAAGAAACCTTAGAATTTGAGGAAGAACTTTTTGATTCTTTAATATTAAAAAAACAGGTTGCAGTATTCATAAGAAAAGATCAAAGAGATAGAAGAATTATAGGCACAAAATGGATATTTGAGAAAATTCATTATCCGAAAGAATTAAGAAAATTCTACAAATTTATTTTGGATTGCGGTTTGGGAGAAAAGAATTCTATGGGATTTGGATTTGTAAATCCAGAAAATTAAATTTATAAGTAAATTTTTAAAGAGAGATAGTTATGATTGAAGATATTTATTTATTAGGGAAAGTTTATTCAGAAATAGAAAATATAGAACCTGATTTTATTCAAAATCCAAATGTAGATAAGATAGTTGTTATACAATTTAAGGAGAAAAACAAAAGAATAGTATATAAAGAAATTCTTGTAATGGATTTTGATAAGGATAATTGGAAAAAGTATATGTATAGAAGAAAGTCTTCTAACGGTCCGGATTTTACCTTTACTGCCAAAATTACAAACATTGAGACTACTTTTATAAATAAAATTATAAAATGGTTTGAAGATAAAGAAAACCTAGAAATTGTAAAGAAAAACAAATTACTTTGGAAATTAATGGACGAAATACTTACTAAAAAAAGAAGAATAATTAAAGAACTCATAGAAAAAACAAATGAATTAAAAAATGAGAAAGACAAAAAAGAGAAATATATTTTAACGGTAATGGTAGATAATAATTATGTAAAAGATATATTAACTTACGATTTTTTTATTTGTGGTGTTAAAAACAGATTTTTTAAAAATAGTGGAGAAGGGAAATGTATCATTTGTGGTAAAAAAAAGAAAGTCGGAGGAAAATTTTCTGTTTCTATGTTAGGTTTTGAATTTTGCACTTTTGATAAGCTTGGATTTGCACCATCATTCAATCAAGAAGAAGGTTGGAAAGAAATCCCTATTTGTTTTGATTGTGGAAAATATATTGATAAAGGAAAGGGATTTTTAGATGAGTTTCTAAATCAAAATAGTGGTTTGGGATTTAGCTATTATTATATTCCTTCCTTTATTTTAAAAAAAAGAAATGCAATAGAAAAAGTTCTTAAAAAAATAATAAGTATATCTTATCGGCTAAATTATGAAAATTTTAAAGGTTTAATAAAAAAAGAGGATAAATTATATGATATAATTAAAACAGAAGGAGACTGGTTTAAATTAAATTTTTTATTTTATGTTAAACCAACTGCACAAAAATTTCTTATTTTAAATTATATTAACGATATAAGACCTTCTTGGTTGAATAGAATTTATAAAGAAGACAATGAAATAATAAAAGAATGGATTTTTAAAGAAGATCAAATGAAAAAAATAATTGGTAAGAATTGGGAAGGATCTTTCATATCACCTTATTTTAAAACAAAAGAAAAAGGATACATTTCTTGGTGGATACTTTGGTTGAAAAATATTTTTTCTTCAAATAAAGAATATATTCAATTTTTATCGGATATTTTATCAAACCGTAAAATAAATTTTAGTAAGTTTATTCATTTTTTGAATCTTTATCTTCAGAATAACTTTAAAAATAACTCTAAAGAACTAAAATTTAGTATTTTAAGAACACTTGCAATATATTTATTTATAAAGAAATTAAATTTATTTAAGGGAGATACGATGAAAAAAGAGAATTTAATAGAGAGTAATGAAATTTTTGAAAAATATAAAGACATATTTTCTAATAATGAAAGAAGAATTGCTTTCTTAATAGGAGTATTGGCAAATTATGTAATATATGTTCAATGGGAATATAGAGGAAAGAAAAAAGGGGAATTTGAAAATATGCCCTTTCGAAAAAAGTTTAATAATCTATTAATAGATCAAAAAAAATTGCAGAAGATATTTATAAACTGTGTTGAAAAATTAGTTCAGTATGATAAAAGTATTCCGAGATGGTTCCCAGAAAATTTAAAGGATTGCTTAAATACTTCTGAAAAATGGAAATCTTCTGTAGATGAAATAAGTTATTTCTTCACCCTTGGTCTCGTTTTAGGAACTTTATTTATAAAATATAAAAATAATAATGAGGTGAACGAAAATGAGGAATAAAACTGTTAAAAATAGGTCAGAAATAGTGTTTCTTTATGATATAAAAGATACAAATCCAAATGGAGATCCTGACGAAAATAGACCAAGAATAGACGAAGAAACTAGCATAAATTTAGTTACTGATGTAAGATTGAAGAGAACAATAAGAGATTATCTAGCAAATTATAAAAGTAAAGAAATTTTTATAATAGAGGAAAAGAGAGAAGATGAAACACAAAAAAGTAGAACAAGAAGATTAGCAGAATTTATAATTAAAATAAAAGAGAAAGATAATTCTAAATTTGAAAATTGGGATGTAGATACAAATACGTTGAATAAAATGAATGATACAGAGATAGAAAAAGAAATAAAAAATAAAATATCTATTAAAGAGCTTGAAGAACTTTTGTTAGAGTTATACCTAGATATTCGTTTGTTTGGAGCAACTATTGCTGTAAAAGAAAGTACAATAACAAAAATAGGACCTGTCCAATTCAAATTTGGAAGAAGTTTACATAAGGTAGAAGATAAAAGAATTCCTGGTACTACCGTACTCCCTTCTAGAGAAGGTGTGAAACAAGGCACTTTTACAGAAATATATATGCTACCTTATTCTTTAATCTGTTTTTACGGGATAATAAATGAAAATGCAGCAAAATCTACTAACTTAACAGAAGATGATGTTAAAGATTTACTTGAGGGTATATGGAATGGAACAAAAAATTTAATCACTAGATCAAAAGTGGGACAGGTACCTAGATTATTACTTAGGGTAATCTATAAAGAAAATAACTTTCATATTGGAGATTTAGATAAAAAAATAAGATTGTTGGATAATGATAATAAAGAAATAGATAAAGATGGCATTTCTGGTAAAAAAATAAGGAATATATCTGATATAAAAATAGATATTACCAAACTTTTAAATACATTAGACAGTCACAAAGAAAAAATAGAAAAAGTTGAATGTAAAGTTAACGAAGATGTAGTTTTTACAGTAAGTTCTTCTGATTTTAGAGGAAGTGATATAGAAAAAGAACTAAAAAAGATAACTAGAGTAGAAAAACTAAACTTTAAAGAATAATACTTTAACGAATAAAAATATGAAAGTAGACGAACTATTAGTATTTGATATATGGGGAGACTTTGCACATTTTAGGAGAGGATATACTACCACCTCAGCACTTTCTTATCCCTTTCCACCAAAATCCACCTTAATAGGAATTATTGCTGCCATATTAGGATTACCTAATAAAAAAAATGAAGAAGATAACTATTGCAAGGTATTATCATCTGAAAATATAAAATTATCTTTGAGAATTATAAATCCTATTAAAAAAATAATAATAAAAGAAAATTTTATAGATACTAAGCATGGACTTACACATTGGGAAATCCAAAGAAAAAATCAACCACCCAGAACACAAATACCTTTAGAATTTATAAAAAATCCTTATTATCGTGTTTATGTTTGGATTGGTAATATGTACTCTAAGAGGTTAAAAGAACTGATTGAAAATAAACAAACTTTTTATACACCATATTTTGGAATTAGCGAATGTCTTGCTAATTTAAAGTTTGTCAAACAATTTACAAAAGAAAAAATAAAAACTATAAAAAAAACAAAAGATTTTTGTGAGATAGATTCTATTATTCCTTTAAATGCCGTGAAAGAAGATTTTATAATAGAAGAAAATATTCCATATGGATCTGTAAAAATTCCAATCTTTATAGATGAAGAGAGAATAGTAGAGGGGTATCAAGAATTTATATTTAATATCGATGGAAATTCTATCAAAAATCGAAAACCATTAAAAACTAAAAATATTTCTTCTGAATATAAAGACTATTCAATTTCTATAGGAGGGGAGAATGTCATTCTATTTTAGACTTTATTCTCATGAAAATAAATTATTATTTGATCATCTAAAAAATGTAAGCAATCTATCTAAAAAATTTTTTGAAAATATAAAATTGAATATTGACAATAAAAAAATTTTAGCTGAAGTATCTTATCTGATAGGTATTACACATGATTTTGCTAAAGCTACTACTTTTTTTCAGAAAAAGTTATTTGATAAAGAATACAAAAAAGAAAAATCTGATCATAGTTATTTATCTTCTATATTTTCATATTGGCTAATAAAAAAATATTTAGAAAAGAAACAGCTTAAAGAATTTGAAGAATATATCCCATACTTTGCTTGGCTAATTATAGTGAAACATCATGGAAATTTAGAAGATTGGGAGATTATATTTGATAAATTAAAAAAGAGTGATTATATTTTAGAACAAATAAAGGATATCTTTAAAAATTCTTTAGAAGAAATTCAAAAAATTTATGATATATTACTTAAAACTTTGAAATTTAAGATAGATGTAAAAGAATTTCTTGGAAACTATGAAGAAATATTAAATTCTTTAGAAGATGGTTTAGTAGAACTATATGAATTTTTAGAACCGTATAGAGATTTTCAAAATTTAGAAAAATACTTTGAATTTTTATTGTTATATTCTTGTTTAATAGATGCTGACAAGTTAGAGGCTTCTTGTGATACCAATAGAGAATTTGACGAGTTTGTAAGAAAATTTATTTTAAGTAGGAAAGATATTGCAGCTGATATAGTAGAAAAGTATAAATATAAAAATCTCAAAGTTTTAAGACCTATTGATGAAATCAGAGAGAGAGCTTATGAAGAAGTTGTTGGAAATATAGAAGATATTGACTTAATTAACAAAAAAATTTTTTCTATAGAACTTCCTACAGGAGCGGGAAAGACTTTAACAGCTTTATCATTTGCATTAAAATTAAGAAAAAAAATTGAAGAAAAAACAAAAATAAAACCAAGAATAATTTATTCTCTTCCTTTTTTAAGTATAATAGATCAGAATTCAGAGGTTTTAAATAAGGTATTAGGTGATCCCAATTCTTCTGTATTCTTAAAACATCATCATCTAGCAGAGATCAGATATGAATACGAAAACAAAAAGAATAATGAATTAAAGGAATTCGAAAAAGACAAAGCATTACTTTTAATAAATGGTTGGTATTCAGAAATAATTATTACAACATTTGTACAATTATTTGAAAGTATAATTTCTAATAGAAATAATGCCTTGAGAAAAGTACATAATATCCCAAATTCTATTATTATTCTTGATGAATTTCAATCTATCCCAATAGAATATTGGGGGTTAACAAGAGAAATTCTTAAATTTCTTTCAGAAAAGTGGAATTGTTACATAATCTTAATGACAGCAACTATACCTATGATCTTAGAAGAAAAGGACGTTTTTTCTTTAATAAAAGATCCTAAAAAATATTTTACAGAAAAAAATTTTAATAGAG
>Ga0190305_1000347_pt1 | contig 11481 bp, 10 predicted proteins | sample 48700723_MG_FD_161678 | JGI IMG/M metagenome (GOLD analysis project Ga0190305, IMG submission 161678) | Hydrothermal vent sediment bacterial communities from Southern Trench, Guaymas Basin, Mexico - 4870-07-2-3_MG | ecosystem: Environmental > Aquatic > Marine > Hydrothermal vents > Sediment ... | reverse complement strand
GAGGGATATTCTTGTTTAGATGGAGAATGTATTTCTGATTCAATTCCTTTACCTGTTTGTTCTGATAGTGATAATGGTTCTAATTATTTTGTTAAAGGGATTGTAACAGGCAGGGAGGGTATTAATCAGGATTATTGTAATGGTTCAATTTTAATTGAGGGTATTTGTGAGGGAATTTTTTATGGTGTAGATAAATATAATTGTTCTAATGGATGTGTTGATGGAGCTTGTGTGAAAGATTTAGTTGTGACTGGATGGACTAAATGGTTTAATATAGATGGTCCTAGTGGGAGTGGAGATTATGAATTATTGGCTAATGAAAAGATTAGTTCAAATGTATGTGAAAATCCTATCGGGATTGAATGTCATACTACTTCTGGAATTGATTGGTTAGAAACGGGAGAAAAGGTTAATGTTGAATTGGAAAAAGGTTGTTGGTGCGTTAATGCTCAACAGCTTGATGAGAGATGTAATTATGATTATGAAGTTAGGTTTAATTGTGGTGGGATGACCGGATATGAATGTTTTGATAGTGATGGAAATAATACTTTTTTATTTGGATATGTTATAGATAATAATGGTCAAAGATATAATGATAGTTGTAGTAATGATTTGAATTCAGTGATTGAGGGGAGATGTACTAATTATGGAACTTATGAGAGTGGAATTGTTTTATGTGAAAAGGGATGCAGAGATGGTGCTTGTGCCAAAAAATGGTCTTATTGTAAAAATGATGGGGTTGAAAAAAAATATGATTGTTTTTTGAGTGGAGATGAAGTGGTGTTTGTCAATGAACATAGAATTAGTATTGATGTGATTGAAGATTTTGATTATATTGAGGATAGGAAAAATACTATGACAACACAAGTATTAATAGGCTTAGGTTCTAAAGTTAGGTTGATTGTTGATGAATTAAAATTACCTTTTTTGAAAGTTTTTGGGCAGTATAATTTAACAGATGGAATAATTAAGATTGAAAATATTGATGTTGTGCAAAATAAAGTTAATTTTACTTTTGAAAAGATTTTAGAAGAAAATGAATGTTCGGATAGTGATGGAAATTATGTTTTTACAAAGGGAAAAGTTATTGCTAATGGCAATGAATTTGTCGATTCGTGTTATAATAAAAATACAGTAATTGAATGGGAATGTTCTGATTCTAATTTAGCAATTTCTTCTAATATTTTTTGTACTCGTGGTTGCGAGGATGGTATTTGTAAATCAATTAATAGAAAAGATTTAACAAAATATTCTAAAAAAGAAGTTTTTTTAATTTCAGATCAGAATTGGAGAAATGTTTTGCCTTTGGTTCCTTTGACTACTTGGACACAACAGGATAAGATTGAGGGATGTCAAAGAGGTTATGGTACTGCAGAAAATGTTTGTGTTTATCCGACTTTGATTTATCATGCTGAGTCTGAAGAGAAATTTTCTAATTTAGCGGTTGATGCAACGGTTACTGTTTCATCTAGTACCAGTGCTGATGTTGCAAATAATCTTATTGATGAAAATTTGATGAGTCGATGGAATAGTGGAAGCAATAATCCTGGAGAAGTGATTTTAGATTTAGGAGAAAGAAAACATTTTAATAGAATAAGAATTAGGGGTAGTGCTGAACCTTATTTTGTGGATGTTTATATTTCTGATGATGGAAACTCTTTTGATTTGTTTCTTGAAAATTATATCATTGATAAAAAAGATACAAATATATATAATTTTGGAACTATTACAAGATATCTTAAATTTAAATTTAGAGATAATCCAGATCAGAGGATTTATCCTAATTGGAAAGCTTTTTCTGAAATAAGTGTTTATGGAACAAATACCTTTTGGTATGATGGTTTTGATGCTGATTCAACAATTCATTTTATGCAACAATATGATACAAAGAAGGTGAAAATTTTTAAAGAAAAATCCACTTTTTCTACTTCAGAAAAAGGTCTTACCACTTGGGATATCCCTGGTTTTGTTGATGAGATATATATTAAAGAACTTTCAGGTGCATCTGTTTTATTTCCAGATGGAACTTGTGTTGGTAAAACTTTTGACTCTTCTTGTGATTCATATGATTCAGAAAATAATAATTATACTATTGTTTCTGGAAGACGTCTTGCTATAAATATTGGTGATTCTAAAAATGCTCATGTTGTTTTGGAATATTTTGGGAGCCCAATAGAATTAAATAATTTATTGATTGCTGAAAAACCAGTTGGAGCAGAAATAAATTCAGATAAGATAAAATATTTTAATAAGGATAATTATTTTTCTTATTGGAGACATTTTAAGGAGATTGTTTATGTTGAGGATAATTATAAATTGGCATTGATGGCCTCTACTTATGCTTCGTTAATTAATTCTCCTTTGGTTATAGAAGGAACTGAATTGGATGAGGATAAAAATTTTGAAAATAAAAATGTTATTTGTATTGGTGATGTTGAACGGGAATGTGGAGAACAATATGATTTGAATGAATTACAAGAGAAATATGTTGAAATAACAAAGACGGATAAAATAATATTGATTAATTCAGATGATTGGAAGATTAAACTTGATGAAAAATTTTTTCCAGAAAAATCTAGCAATCCAATTTATAATTTATACACAAAGACTTCTTTGTCGTCGTCTATTTTGGCTAGTGCTAAGCATGAGGTTATTATTGATACAAATAAAACTAATTATTTAGAAATTGATAGTTTTATTAAAAAAGAATCTAATAGATTGATTCCTGAATTTATTGGGGCTCCAAAGGGGTTGATGATTTATTCTGGTCATTCAAATGAGGAATTTTATAAAAAGGATTTGAATAATAAAATACAAATTAGGATAATTCCCAGCTCAAGGATTGACTTTTTAGAAAATAAATTTTTCTTTTTTAGTGGAAATTCTTTATATGGGTATGATATTTTTAATAAATCTATTAATGAAAATTATAAAAATCTTGGTTATTCTGCAAATTTTGATATTTCAAATAATAAAATATTTTATTCTAATTTTAATTATAGTGATGGCAGATGTTATTTTTATTTAAAAGATTTAAATTCTAGAAAAAAAAATGAAATTATTTCATTTAATCTGACTTCTGGAGAGTGTTCTCGTTCAATGGCGTCAATTGATAAAAATCAATATGGATTAATCAAAAAAGAACAATATAAGAAGAATGAACTTTATATTGGGGAAACAGGTAGCCTTAATTATAAATTGATTCATGTTGCAGCTAATTTGAAGGATTTGATTATTGAAGGAAGGAATGTTCTCTGGAGAGAGGACAATAAATTATTTTTATATAATATAGATACTAAACAAAAGGAAATTATTTCAACTAGAGCAAGGAGTTTATCAAATTATGAAAATAAGATAATTTATGCTGAGGATAATTTAGTTTTATATGATTTGATTACAAAAGAAAAAATAGAAATTGAGGATAGTCCAGTATTTATCTCCTCTGGAATTGTTCCCTCTATTTTCAAAAATAATATTGTTTGGGTTGATGGAATGAATTTGGCTGAAGGTAAATGTTCTTCTGGTCTAAAGTCTTCTTGTTCTCTTGGTGTTTCAGATGATTGTCCCAACTTTTGTGATTTGGGGGGTGTTTGTGTTCATCATTCAGATTGCATAGGAAACAGTAACAGATGCCACTCAAATAAATGCATTGGTACCACAGTAATCAAATATAATATAGATATTAAACAAAAAGAAATTATTTCTGAAGGAAAAATTGTGAAAAATTTTTTAGTGGTAAATGATAATTTTTATTTTATTTCTCGATCTTTTCCCAATTATTTTCTTAATGGATTTTTTACAGTATTTGCAGCACCAAATGCAATTCCTTTTAAAAATATTTTTTATTCAGGCACATATGTATTATATAATGCTTTAGATAATTACCAATATGGGCGAGGGTATTCTGGGGAAAATAATTCAATTTTTTCTGTTGGAAGAATACAGGGAATTACTATTGCCGATGTTTCAAGTTATGTTGCTAGGGATTTATTTTATGATATGATTATTGATGGGCAAAATGAAGTTTCTATTCTAATTGGTAATTCTAAAGAGGATGATCATAATGGTGCTTTTGATTTTTTTTATGAGACTGCTCCTAATTGGACTAAAATTTTTAGAAATGCAGGATATGATATTGATTGTATTATAGGAAATTCTTCAAGTGGAGAATGTATAGAATATTCTGATAAAAAAAATGAATGGATAGATTCAATGGCTGATAAAGAATCTATTTATTTAGGACATCATGGATCAGATCATGGGGCAGGGATACTTTATAATGAGATTCCAGAATTATCTGCAAGTATTATTAGTGCACAATCCTGTTCAACTTGTTTGACTTATTCTGGAAATTCATTTTGTAATAATGTCATTAGAAAAGGAGGGATAGGATATTCTGGAGCTATAGGTATTGCTTTTTCAAGTAGTAAAAACAATGAGAAATTAATAGAATATCTTTATAAAAATGGTTTAACTTTAGGGGAAGCTTCTAGTAAAGCTTATATAACTGGTGGCAGTCAGATGATAACTTTAATTGGTGATCCCACGTTAGATATAAATCAAAAATATATTTTAGAGGAGGAATTGACTAGAATTGGATGGTATTAAGATGAAAATATTAAAGAAATGCGTATTTATTTGTTTTATAGTTTTATTTTTTAGTTTAGTCGGTGCTGTACCAATTATGGAAATTGAAGTAAAACCTATTTTTTATGAAAATGAAATGATAAGTTTTAATTATAGTTTTATATCTCAACAGGATGAATCCATAACTTATGTGGCAAATATAAATTGTCCAAATTCTGCTGAACCTTTATTGCAAATGCAAGAAATTTATTTAATTTCTAGAGAATTATTTTTGGAAAAATATAATTATGGGATTGTTAATGAAAATATTGAAAGCGGGATGTGTGTGGCTTCTATTTCTATTCTAGAACCTTATTATTTGGAGATTACAAAATCTTTTGAAGTTAGTTCTTTATCTGAATTTTTTTTCAACTTAATCTTCTCTAAAAAAGTTTTCCTCAAAAATGAAGATATTTATTTAGATTATAAATCTTCAATAGAGGATATTGAAATTGATGCTGTTTTAAAATATCCTTCTGGAAAGCAGAAGAAAATTGATTTGCCAATTTCAATTAAAGCATCTCAAGTTGGAACATATGAATTGGAGATTACTGCTTCTAAAGAAGGATATAAAGATGTTAATTTGAAAGAACAATTTGGGGTTATTAAGGAAGAAGCTAAAATAGGTGAGATTAATTTTTCTGAAGAAAAGATTATTATTTCTAATAATAAAATTGAAAAGAATGTTGAAAGTTTATTTTATCAAGTTTTGGTTGGAATTTTGATTTTGATTATTGGATTGGTTGTTTGGTTTTTGGTTAGAAAAAGAAAATAATTTGTGAGTTATTAATTTTTTTTGAACTATTTATTAATAGCTATATTTGATGAAAAACAATATAAACTATTTTTTCTCTAGATTGTTATGTTATTAGGACTTGTGGGAAAACCATCTGTTGGAAAATCAACTTTTTTTAAAGCTGCAACTTTGGCAGAGGTTGAAATTGCTAATTATCCCTTTACTACGATTAAAGCTAATCATGGTGTGGCTTATGTTAAGGTTGATTGTATTGAGAAGGATTTTGGTGTTAAATGTAATCCTAATCATGGTTTTTGTATTAATGGAAATCGTTTTGTTCCTATTGATTTGATGGATGTTGCTGGATTGGTTCCCGGGGCTTCTGAGGGCAAGGGATTAGGAAATAAATTTTTGAATGATTTGCGTGATGCAGATGTTTTTATTCATATTGTTGATGTTTCTGGAGAAACTGATATTGAAGGTAAACCTACAAAAAGACATAATCCTGCAGAAGATATTAGGTTTTTAGAAGAGGAGTTGGATAAATGGTATTATCATATTTTGATGAAGGTTTGGGCTAGTTTTTCTCGTAAAATTGATATGGAGGGTCAGAAACTTAGCGAAGCTATTGCTCGTCAATTGTCTGGATTGAAAGTCCATGAAAATCATGTTAGAGAAGTTTTATTGAAGATTAATTTGCCTGAAAAATGTAGTCAATGGAGTGATAAAGAATTAATGAAATTTGTTCATGAGTTAAGACATGTTTCTAAACCTATGATTGTTGCTTTAAATAAAATTGATATGGCTTCTGGCGATGAAAATTATAAAAAATTAATTGAAGAATTTCCCGATTTGATTATGATTCCTTGTTCTGCTGATTCTGAATTGGCTTTGAGACAAGCTGCTAAAGCTGGTTTGATTGAATATATTCCTGGGGAAAGAGATTTCAAGATTTTGACATCCACAGGTGTACCTCGAGAGATTTCTAAAGAAATCTCTATTGGGGGCAAAGATTTGAGTGAAAAACAAATTAAAGCATTAAATAAGATTAAAGACGATGTTTTGAATAAATATAAAACAGGGACGGGAGTTCAGGAAGTTTTGAATAAAAGTGTTTTTGATATGTTAGGTTATTTGCCTATTTTTCCGGGTTCTGCTTCAAAATTAGGGGATAGTAAAGGAAATATTTTACCTGATTGTTTTTTGCTTCCTCCTGGTTCTACTGCATTGGACTTTGCTTTCTTTTTACATACGGATTTTGGTAATAATTTTATTAAAGCAATCAATGCCAAAACAAAAATGATTCTTGGCAAAGATTATAAATTACAACCGAGGGATTGTTTGGAAATAATTACTAAGTAGAAATTTTTATAAAGGAGTTTATCAATTAGATTTTTATGGAAATTATTAAAAAAAATAAAAATTTTGTTGAGAATGTCGTTTTTAATTATAATGCAGGTTTACCTAATGGAGAAGATTTAATTCAATTTGGGTATGAAATTTCTATTGAAAATTATGATACTAAAATTTTTAGAAATATTCATTCTGATTCTAGAATTAAACCAAATCAAGAAGTTTTAGGTTTAGTTAGAAAAGTTTTTAAAAAAACAGGAGAAGAAAGGTTTTTTAATTTATTGAAGGATTTTGAATAGTTTAGGATTTTATGGATAAAGTCGATAAAAAATATTATTTTTAGTTATTGAAAAGATAGGGAATTGTGTTGGGAAGTGTGTTAATTATTTCATCTGGTGTTCGTATTCATAAAAGGAATAAAAAGACAATGAAAAATATTGAAAATATCGTTGATAATTCTGAAATTATAATTGATTCTTTGGAAAATTTTAATAATTGTCCCGTTAAGTTTAAAAATTAGTTTTCTTTTTTGTCGGGATGGAAATGAAGGATTGTAAAAATTGTAATGCTGCTTGTTGTAAATATGTTGCAATAGAGATTGATATTCCTGAGGATTTAGATGATTTTGAGAATATTCGTTGGTATGTTGCTCATGAGAATGTAATTGTTTATATTGAGGATGATGGGGCTTGGAATGTTGAATTTTCTACACCTTGTTCTTATCTGAGGAAAGATAATAAATGTAGTATTCATGAGGATTTTGTTGATTCTAAGATTAAAAGACCAAAAATTTGTAAGGATTTTTCTGTTGATCAATGCCCTTTTCATAATGATTATAATGAACTTTATAGGTTTGAAAAAATAGAAGATGTTGATGAATATATTGAAAAGGTTTTCAAGAAAGGTTTACATTCTATAAATGAGGCTGATGAAGAAGAGGATTGTGATGCTTGTGGAAAGCATTGTACTTGTTGTGAGTAATTGTGATTCTCTTTAATTTATGGGATACAAACTTTTTTCAAATTGCTGAACTAAAATTCCCACAAGGGATAAATTTATTTGTATAAGATCTAGGATTGACATAAACTTATCGCCTGTGGTATAGATATTATGGGCTGTTTTTGAAACCACAAATTTCAAGTCGGGAATACTTTTTAAAAAAAGATTGTGCTGGGAGTATAACGAGATGATATTTCTGAGGCTCATTGTAAAATGAAGTCACCTGACTTGTCACAGGTTCTTGCCTTTCAAAGAAAGGTTCTTGTGACCTTTGGTTATGCTCTTTGGGCATCCCTTGTGGAAAAGGTGAGCGTCACATTGTTCAAGGTGAATGTAAAAATTCTCGTCTCGAAAATCTGCGGTCAAGCCCACAATTTAAGTTGTGGGGTAGCAGATTTTAATGAATTTGTGATTAATTAATTTACTAACAGAGTGAGTTAAATTGTAAGTGACTTTTTTAATTTTAATGTCCTGGACAGAGAATGTCGAACTTTAGTGTTTTTATGAATTCTAATGATTGATTCATTTTTTGTTGATTTGATTCTGGGAAATCTGTTCTCCCTATGTATCCATCATGAAAGATTATATCTCCTGAGAAAAGTATATTTTTGTATTGAATTATTATATCTCCTTGTGTGTGTCCGGGTGTTTTATGAATTTTGAAATTAGGATTTAATGATTCAAAGGAGGAAATGGGTAAAATGTTTTTTATTTCTGTTTGTGTGTGGTCTGTGTTTATTTGTTTTGTAAAATTTCCGTAGATTTTTGCATTTGAAAAGAGGTTTATATTTTCTGTGTGATCGTAATGTGCGTGAGTTAGAATTATTGTGTTGATATTTTTTGGTGAGAGATTTAATGTGTATAGAGAAGAAATTAGTTCTTTTTCATTTTCTTTTGATGATGTGTCTATTAAGATGTTTTGTGAAGGGAATTGTAATAGATAAACTATTGATCCGAAGTTTTGGAAATGCATAGCTTTGATTTCTGGAGATATTTGGATTATCATCTATTCAAGTGGTACAAAACTAATTTAAACCTATTTCTTTTTCTGTCGATATGAGATATGAATATGCTTTTGATTTGCAGAGGCTTGCTGAGGATATTTCTAAAAGAATGTTTCCTCATGTCAAAATTTCTAGAATAAAATGTTTTAGAAGTTATGGTAGTTCTACTCGTCGAACTATTGCTCGTTGTCATGCATTGGGAAAGTTAATGCAGCTTGGAATGGGTGTTGATGCTTTTTATGCGTTGGAATTTATTACTGAGAAATTTGAAAAGTTGAGTTATAAGGAGCAAGTGAAAGTTGTTATTCATGAACTTATGCATATTCCTGAAAGCTTTGGCGGAGGATTTAAACATCATGATGTGGTTACTGATAGACATGTTAATTTGGTTTATGATTCTTATTTGAAATTAAAAGAACGAGGAGAATTTATTGATTGGTTTGGAATGCAGAAGAAAATTAAGAGAAAATAATTTTAGTTAAAGATATAAATAGATTTGTATTTTTGTTTTTATGGGTGGTTTAATTTGGAAGAATAAAAAAGTGGTCGTTTCTGTTGGTAAAAGGAAAAAAATTTTTACTGTTAGAGGTGTACCTTTTTGGTATGAGGGTTTTGGATTAATGTTTAAATCTAAGAAAAAAGCAAGACCTTTGTTATTTAGTTATAATATTTCAACAAGGATGAGTATTTTTTCTTTGTGCATTCCTTTTGAGTTTCTTGCTGTTTGGTTGGATAAAAAAAATAATTTTATTGAGTCTAAAGTTGTTAAACTGGGAGAGAGGGGAATTTATCCAAATAAAAAGTTTAGAAAATTAATTGAAATTCCAATGACTAAAAATTATAAAGCTCTTATTGATTTTATTTTGAAGAAGACTAAAAAGAAAATTATTTTTGATATAAAATAAATTTTATCGTCGATAAAATTTAAATTTTGAATAGAAATTTTAAAAATTAGAAACACGACGATATAATCAATCCCCTCGTCGGTGGAGAAAGATTTAAATAGGAGTTTTTATTATTTATTGTATCATAAGTATTCCCTCTTCGGGGAACTTATATAAGTTACGAAAAAGGAGGTGTACAATGGGAAAAATAATTGTTAAAAAGGCTATTGTAAGAAAACCAGGACATCTTTACTACGTTGATGGTCAAGGAAACGTATGTGAAGCTAAAATGGCTAGAGGTGGTAAAAAGAAAAAGAAAGCTGCTAAAAAGAAACCTGTAAAAAAGAAGGTTGTTAAAAAGAAACCTGCTGTTAAGAAAAAGGTTGTTAAGAAGAAAGTAGTTAAGAAAAAGCCTATTAAGAAAAAAGTAGTAAAAAAGAAAAAGAGATAATCTTATTAGATGAACGTAGGGGGTTTGTAAATTAAGTGTTTCTTTAATATAGGGATTTTTTATTTTTATTTTTTTTAATATTTTTTGTTCTGGGTTGAGAGTGTGATGAGTTAGAGGTTATTGTGTTGATTAATTTTATATAGTTTAATTATTGTTTAGTTTTTAAAATAAATTACTGAACAAATTCAAAATTAATATTTTTAATTATTGTATTGGTAGGAATGTTATTTTAATTTAGCTTGGGGATTTGAGAGGAAATATTTAAATAATATTTTTACAACTTAGATTTATGTCATTAAAAGATATTCAAAAAGAAGTTGATGATTGGATTAATCAATATAGGATTGGTTATTTTAAGCCTCATGAAATTTTGGCAAGACTTACTGAAGAAGTTGGAGAAACTGCAAGGGAGATTAATCATCTTTATGGTCCTAAGAAAAAAAAAGATTGTGAAAATACAAAGGACTTAAATGATGAATTGAGTGATATAATTTTTACTGTTGTTTGTCTTGCTAATTCTTTAAATTTAAATTTGGATGAGTCTTTTAAGCGAGTAATGAATAAATGTTATGGAAGAGATAGGGATCGTTGGGAGAAGAAATAGTTTTAAATAATTGTTTTTATTTTTGATTTTATGGTAATTGTTATTGGAATTGAATCAACAGCACATACTTTTGGGGTTGGCATTGTTAAAGGTGGAGAAATATTAGCTAATGAACGTGAGATGTATACGACAGAAGAGGGAGGAATTATTCCTGTTGATTCTGCGGAGCATCATCGGAAGTTAGCTCCTGAAATTTATTCTCGAGCTTTGAAGAAAGCTGGAATTTCTGAGGATGAGATTAATGTTGTTTCTTTTAGTCAGGGTCCTGGTTTGCCCCCTTGTTTACTTGTTGGTAGGGATTTTGCTCGTGATTTGGCTATTATGTTGAGGAAGCCGTTAGTTCCAGTTAATCATTGTGTTGCTCATTTAGAAGTTGGAAGAATTACTGGTGCTGAAGATCCTGTTTTACTTTATTGTTCTGGTGCTAATACTCAAGTTATTGCTTATGCTGCAAGTAAGTATCGGGTTTTTGGTGAAACTTTAGATATTGGGGTTGGTAATTTTATTGATAATTTTGCTCGTTATGCTGGACTTGGTTTTCCTGGTGGACCCAAGATTGAAAAAGAGGCAATTGGAGGAAAATATATTGAACTGCCGTATAAAGTTAAGGGGATGGATATTGCTTTGTCTGGAATTTTGACTAATCTTCGTCAGAAATTAGAGCGAGGATTTGAATTGAAAGATTTGGCTTATTCTATGCAGGAAACTGTTTTTGCTATGCTTATTGAAACTGCTGAAAGAGCTTTGGCTCATGTTGGGAAGAATGAATTATTATTAGGTGGAGGAGTTGCTTGCAATTCTCGATTACAAGAAATGACTAAAAT
>Ga0190305_1000345_pt1 | contig 11522 bp, 10 predicted proteins | sample 48700723_MG_FD_161678 | JGI IMG/M metagenome (GOLD analysis project Ga0190305, IMG submission 161678) | Hydrothermal vent sediment bacterial communities from Southern Trench, Guaymas Basin, Mexico - 4870-07-2-3_MG | ecosystem: Environmental > Aquatic > Marine > Hydrothermal vents > Sediment ... | reverse complement strand
CCAATAAGATTTAATGTGGGCCAAAGAGATGGGATGAGCAGGTTTTCTAAAGTAAAAACCAGATAAAATCCCATTATTTAAAAACTCCTCAAGGATTACATAGCTAGATAATTCAGAAAAGGCCTTTAAAGAGCTACTTTGATAAAACTCATTAATGGAGTTTACCACTGCCTTCAAAAATAGTTTTGGGTCGTGAATCAGGATATCTTTGGTGCCTCTTACTACGATGGCCTTTAAGTTTTTACTCCCAAAAACTGCCCCAATCCCTACACTGTTTGGGACTAACATCCCATCGGTTACCAAGGCAGCCAAAGGAAGTAATTTTTCCCCTGCCGGTCCAATGGATATTATTCTGATTTCTCTGGCCTCCCAAGGGTCATTTATGGTAGAGCGGATTAGGGCTTCTGTCTGGTCAGTATTCATCTCACTTAAATATTTTGCTGGCAGTAATTGAGCTTTTTGGTCTTTGATAAAGAGATAACTAGGCTCTTGGGCCTTTCCCTCAATGATAATGCCATCATAACCACTGGCCTTTAGCTCAGCTCCAAAATAAAGTTTTGCTTGGGCACTTATAATGGTCTTTGTCAAACTAGACTTGGTAACAATATTACAAATAGAACCACAGCTTGCACCTGTTCCGGTTAGAGGCCCAGTAGCCATCACAATCTTATTTTCAGGACTTAGAGGAGTAATCTCAGGAGAGACTTCTGCAGAAAAAATCTTTACTCCTAGTCCTCGTCCCCCTAAAAAATTTAAATAAACCTCAGTATCCGCTTCCTCTAGATTTGTTTCTGCCTTGCTTAAGTCAACCCTTAAGAATTTTCCTTGATAACCAAACATGCGTTGGACTCCATTGATTAAAAAATAAAGCCATTTTATAACAACAAAGTTTCTATCCTGTCAAGTTTGCTGTGGGTTTCAACCAAGATAACTTTTAAAGAAATGGGTAATTAGAACAGGCCTCTAATTCCTGTAATAAATAAAACAATTAAGGTAGATACACTCAATGCATTCCATTTCCCAAATTTATGGCTTAAGATAAGCTCAACTCCCCAAAAAAAGACCATAGTCTCTGCCAGAAATATACTTAAATTATCCATGGCTATTTGCTTTCTCGGAAGGTGAGATATCAAAAGAATAATAAAAATCATAAAAATTATAAGATAATCTAAAGGAGTCATTTGAAAATATTCTGGCTCGCTAAATTTTACATAGATGGCAATCAAAACCATCAATAATGAAAATATTATTATTTGAAGATAATACATGTTTATTTGAAACCAGATGATTTTTTCTTTATTTGCGAGATAAATAAGAAATATACCTGCAATATACAGATTCAAACGGATAAAAAAGCGGGCCCAAACCTCCCTTTTAGCAGTGTAAACTACCAAAATTATAGTCAACAGGAGTAAAGAAATAATACCCATATCTTTAGGAATTTGTCTAGGTATCAAGGACAAGAACAAAAGCAAAATAGGTATTATAAAGGATATAATCTTAAATACTCCTTTATTGATTTTATCTTTGGTACTACTGCTCAAAGTGGCAAAAGCCAAGTCTTTATCCATATTTACTGACCTTCTGAGAACCCAATGAGTTCTTTCTGCTATATAGAAAAAACATAATACTATCAAACAAAACAATAAATACCCCCCAAATAGAAATCCCTCAGGGTAATAGCGAAATATCAGGGCAAAGGTTATAAGTAAACACTGAAGAAAATATATAATAATGACTGCTTCTTTATGGCTAAACCCTATTCTTAGAAGTTTATGGTGAAAGTGATTTTTATCAGCTATAAAAATAGGCTTACCCTGAGAAAATCTTTCTAGCATTACAGCCAAGGTATCCAGAATGGGAAATCCTAAAATAATAACAGGAAGGACATGACTTAAGGGATTAGTTTCCTTTTGTGTCAATGCCAGAGAAAGCCAGCCAGCAGAAAAACCCAAAAATTGGCTTCCTGTATCACCCATGAAGACAGTAGCTGGATAAGTATTAAATCTTAAAAAACCTAAAATGGCTCCTATAATGGCCAGAGATGAGATAAAAATGGGTATCTCCCCACTAATATAAGCTAAATAGGCGATACAGCCAAAGCTAAGTAAGCTAATGCCTGCAGCCAGACCGTCTAAACCATCAGCCAGATTTATGGCATTTGTGGCTCCTACTATAAACACTACAGTTAATGGAAGTGCTATCCACAATGGGAGTATTAAATTCAGCTCCCCTAAGCTACCCAGTTGGGTTACATAAATTCTACTTAAAAAAATAGCCACAAAGGTTGCCACAAATTGCCCTATGAATTTCTCCCTATATCTGAGCTCATAAAAATCATCTAGAAGTCCCAAAACAACGATAATCACTAACCCACTCACTAAACCCTTTATTTCTGCTACAAAATCTGTCCAAATAATTATAGGAAACAGTGTCCCAGTAGCAATGGCCAAACCTCCTAACTTGGGCATGGGTAAAGTATGAACTTTCCTAGGTCCTGGTTCATCCACTATGTGTTTTCTAAGTGCTAGTTTAGTTAAAATTGGAATCAACACTAGGGTAATGAAAAGAGAAACAAAAAATGTGCTAAAATAAACCATTTTAATGGTTAAACTACCAACTAGCCTATTCTCCTAATACTATCAAACACACATAGAGTAATATCCCAATAAGTGAAATACATATACCTATAAGATACCACCAGTGGACAAAGGGAACTGCTTCTGGAGTGCCATAAGGAGCGCATAAAAAAGACCAGGCAAGAGCAAAAACTAAAGTTCCCAGACAGATAGCCAACAAACGGTAAAGTCTGAGGATCAGAAGAATAAATATACCTAACAAAAGGATTATATCAAATAGGGGATTTTTAAGCAAAGGAATAATACTAAACTTGAATTGCCCCACATTAGTAAGATATTCTGAGATCTTCTCCCAGTGGGTCTTTAGCCATTCTTGGAGCATTGTTATTCCCTCCTATCTCAAAAAAGCAAATCTTTTAGAGGCGTTTTTTCAATTTGTTTTTCCAGAACCTTTTCTAAATTCTTCTGGGCTTCTTCTTTTACTTTTTCCCCAATAGCTTTTGTATTTAATGCTATTTTAGGTGCGTTAAACTTTCCTTTAATCAGCAAAGGCACGAAATAATATCCCTCTTCATTTCTAGGTACAATTTTAAATATCTGTTTTGCCTTGGAGTTTTGGACTAAATTAGCATTGAGAGTTATATCACTCTGTAAATCTAGTTTCCCTGTAACTGTAGAACTTCCTTGTAAAAAAAACCCATAATCTTTTTCCTTCATCTTCCCCTTTATGTTTATCTTTCCATTCTCTACTTCTAAATTGCTTTTAAATTCCTTGAATTTAGGATTAGTCAATGCTTTTATATCCAAAAATTCAGCTACTTTCTGCAAAAGAGGATTGCCTCTAAGTTCTCCGTTAGCGAAAGAAGCATTTATCCAACCATTAAGATATTTTTCCAAACTAGGTGCAGTTATGCCTTTGCCCTTAATCTTTGTAATTAAGCTTCCTTTACCTCTTAATTCGCCTACTGAAGGAGATAAGAGGCTCTGAGTAAAATTATTTATATCTATTTTATCTAAATTCAAATCCAAGTCATAAATAAAACCCCTTTTACTCAAATCTAGTTTTATCTTTCCCTTTATTGTTCCTCCCTTTTGAAATTGGCCATAAATGGGTTTTAAGACTAAAACATTATCCTTAAAGTTATAAGTAGTGGTAAATTTGGACACAATTATTTTTTTGTAAGATAAATCAGAAATTTTTATCTGACCACTAGCAACAAAAGGAAGATTTAATGGTGCTGGCTCTTTATCCTGTTTTTTACTCTGATTTTTATTATTAACAACTTCAGATGTGTTTAACTTTTTAGGGAAGCTTAAACTCAACCACTCTTCTAATTTTAATTTATTAAACTCTGCATTTAAAGTAACTATTGGTTTATCAAAAAAGTGTTTGACCTTCCCATTTAATTTGAAGTAAGTATTACCTATTTTCCCTGACAAAGGAATCGTAAAAATGGCATCTTGCTTTTGAAAAGAAAGTTTACCCTTAACAGATGAGATAGAAGGCATATCTTTTAGCTTTAGGGAAACATCTTGTAAAGAAACATCACCATTGAGTTCCAAACTAGTCAATTGATAAGGATTACCTTGAACAGCCAAATTAGCACTGATTTGCCCCTTTTTTACTTTAATTGTTTCAGTCTCAGTAGTTAATTTAATTAAAGGTTTTAATGATTGCAGGGGAATATCAAACTTTAATTTCATTTCTTTTTTACCAATAAAACCTGCCGTATCTAGAGAAAAGCCATTTAGCAAGCTATGCACTTTATTTAAAACTACTTTTTGTTGACTACCATTCCACAAGAGGTCAAATTTACTGTCTATATTCAAGTTCTCATAATCCCTTTTTTGAGAAATAAAGGAGACATTTTTGGCCTCTAATATCCCTTTTGCCTGAGCATTGTTTATCCCTTCAGTTTTCAAATCAACCTTTAAACCTGCCTTTCCTCTCAAATCATTTAATTTCCCAGGAGGTAAAACAGGAAGTAAAGATGACAAATCAGAGGCAAAGGCCTTAGTTTTAAGGTCTGTTTTAAGAGTAGCCAAATTAACTTTTCCCTCTATTGTCACAGAGACTTCGTTAAGGAGACAGCTAAGCTCAATAGGGAAAGAATGAGTAAGGGAAATATCCCTGGCTACAAAATCTGTCTTTTTTAAAGTAATACTTGTTGCCTGTTTTAAGTCCCTAAAAACTGCAGTTCCATCTTTTACTTTTACCTCAGAGATAAAAAGGGCAAAGGCCATACCTGCCTTTTCATCCTTTTTGGAAGGAGAAGGTGCTAGCGCCTTTTTCTTTTTAAATTGAGAAACAATATCTTCAAAATTAAATCTCCCTTGTATATTTTTTATGATTTCAATCTGGGGACTTTCTAAAATTAGCTTACCTATCTCTATTTTTTTTCTAAAAAGCGGCCAAAATCTATATCTTAGAATAAGTTTCTCACAAGAAATAAATTGCTCTATAGGAAAACCAGTGGCCTCTTTTACCGAAAATTCCTTTACCTCCAGACCTTTAAAGAGATTGAAACGAATTTCCTTTATTTCTACTTCACGCCCTAAGGCTGCTGTTAATCTGGGAACCACCAAGGCCTTAAGCCTCTGTGGAGTGAAATAAATAGAAAAAAAGATATAAATGCCTACTAAGATAACAATAAAAACAACAAAAACAATTGTTAAACGTTTAATCCATTTCTGCATTTCAAAAAATTATAGCATATTATCAGGACTTTTCCCAGAACTTTTAAAAGCTTTCTAAAAAGAAAGGTAAGGTAAGCTCCTCAAAACCGTAACATTATAAAAAATCATTTTTAAGGGTTGCGGTCAAAAAAACTGACCGCAACCATACAAACATTTTATTTAGGGCTGGAGCTGTCAAGGAGTGCTCGCCCGCCTGCCTGCCTGTCGGCAGACACGGCCGTCGGGCAGGGGCAGACAGGAATGTTTTTAAAGATTAACGCCTAAATTTTGGGGAATGTTCAAGCCTAATAACAATTTTGTTTCTTCAATAGTTCTCAATAGATTGGGAAGAATAGAAATATTAGGCTTTCTTTTTGCCACATATTCTATTGCTTCACCAAAACCATAATTAAGAAAACAGCAAAGATGGCCTATTACCACCGAAGGAGAACGTCCAATCCCAGCATTGCAAAAGACCATGATAATGTGCTTACTAATGTGTTTTTGAATCCATTTGACCGCCTCCAGCATCTGGCTTGGAGGAATAGGTTGCATATCAATAATAGGAACTTTATGATAAACAAGACTTGTTTTTAAATCCATTTCCTTTGCCACGTTTAATAGAGCCGTAATCTTAGAAGATGGCCTTAAAGCCTCTCCGAAACTTCCTATAGCTAAGTGGTTTAAAATAAACCTCAATTTGCTACTCTTTTTCTATTTTGAATTTAATTTCTTAAGATTTCTATACCATAAAACTTTTCAGAAAACAAAAACTAAAATTTGTTGAACTAATAAATAAATGGAATTATAAACCTTCTTCCTGAGAAGCCACTTTCAGAAATAAAAGGTGTATTTAAAGGAATGGATATTACAACTCTAACTCCGCAAAGTTTTAGGAAATAAGTTTAATCCCAAAATCCTTTCTATCTTTTTTACCTCAAGGGGCTCACCCCTCTCTTGCCTCTGGTCTTTAAGAATGTCTCCTGATTTATTCCCTAAAAATTTTTCTAAAATCGGTAAGGCCATAGTTATATATTGTTTGTAATGCCTAAACCAATAGCAATTTTCTCCAATATCTAAAGGTTATTCATGCCTTAATAACCTTTCTTCTGTTTGGGTGTTTAATGGCATTTCTGGTATCAATAATGAGATTAGCATTTTCTAAAATCCATTGATAATCATAGCTACTATGGTTAGTAACTATAATAATTAAATCCATCTCCTTAAGAAGTTTTTTAGTTAATGGCTTAGAGGTTAATCCAAAATCATATTTTCTAGTTTTCTTAAGTTTAGGTATATAAGGATCATTATAAAAGATTCTAGCTCCTCTTTTTTTAAGCAAATCTATAATGACATATGCCGGTGATTCTCTATCATCGTCTACGTCCTTTTTATAAGCTACTCCTAAAATCAATATCTTAGAACCTTTAAGTGCCTTTCCACGGTCATTCAATGCATCTATAGCCTTTTGCAATACAAAATAAGGCATGGAGGTATTTATTTCGCCAGCAAGTTCTATAAATTTTGTATTTAGGCCATATTCCTTTGCCGCCCATGAAAGATAAAATGGGTCAATCGGAATACAATGGCCTCCAAGCCCTGGCCCTGGATAGAATGGTTGAAAACCAAATGGTTTTGTCTTTGCTGCTTCAATTATTTCCCAAATATCTATACCCATCCTATCAAAAAGTATCTTAAGCTCATTTACAAGAGCAATGTTCACAGACCTATAGATATTTTCCAAAAGTTTTGTTGCTTCTGCAACCTCAGGAGAAGACACAGGAATTGGTTTTTCTACAATAGAAGAATAAAGGCAAACTCCCACCTCTAGACATTTTTTTGTTATACCACCTACGACCTTAGGTATGTTTTTCACATTGTATATTTTATTTCCAGGATCCTCCCTTTCAGGGGAGTAAATAAGATAAAAATCCTTACCCACCTGTAGACCGTTTGCCTCAAACAATGGAAGAAGTAGTTTCCTTGTGGTTCCAGGATAAGTTGTAGATTCAAGGGAGATAAGCTGACCAACTCTCATGTTTCTAGCTATATCTCTGGAGGTCCTTTCTACATATTGCATATCTGGCTCTCTTTTATTTGTCAGAGGAGTAGGGACACAGATAAGAATAACATCCATTTCTCTCAGCCTGTTCATGTTCGTAGTTGCTATTAAGCAATTTTGAAGACCAGTGATTAAAGAAGAAGAAATGTGCTTAATATACGATTCACCTTTATTTAGCCTTTCTACCTTTTCCTTGTCTATGTCAAAACCAGTAACAGAAAAACCTGCTTCAGCAAATCGGATAGCCAAAGGAAGTCCCACATATCCAAGGCCTATAATACCTATCTTAGCTTTTTTATTTTGAATTAATTTTCTCAATTCACCAACCCCTTTCGCCTGATGCCAATTTACCATTTTTAATTAATTTACTTCACAATCTCAACCATTTTTTCCAGGCTTTGCTGAGCTGCTTTCACCACTTTTTCTGATAAATTTACTTCATATCTTTCTTCTTTGAGTGCCATATAGACCTTTTCTAAAGTTATAGCCTTCATGGCCGTGCAAATTGCTTCTGGATTGGCAGGGATAAACTCCTTTTTTGGATTTTCCTTTTTTAAACGATGAATGAGCCCAATTTCTGTGCCTACTATAAATGTCTTTGCATCAGTTTGCTCCACAAAATGGCCCATTTGAGAAGTGCTACCTACAAAATCAGCCATCTGGATGGCCTCCATAGGACATTCAGGATGTATCATTAAAATAGCCTCAGGATGCATGGCCTTAAGTTTCAATAAATCTTCTTTCTCAAACAGGACATGAACCGGGCAATAACCATGAGAAGGCACAGGAATAATTTCTTTGCCTGTTTCTTTAGCCACATAAGCCGCTAAATGGCTATCTGGACCAAATAATATCTTTTTTTCAGGCATCTTTTCTACAATTTTAACGGCATTAGCTGAAGTGCAACAGACATCACAAAGGGCCTTTGCCTCTCCTAAAGTATTTACATAAAGCACAGAAGGCACTCCAGGATGTCTCTGTTGCCAGAATTTTAAATAATCAGGGGGTAACATTTGCGCCATGGGACACAAGGCAGCTTTACTGGGAATAAGCACTTTTTTATCAGGATTAAGGATTACCGCTGATTGGGCCATAAAATCAACCCCACAAAATACAATCATCCGCGCTCGGGTTTGGTGAGCCTTGCGACAAAGTTCTATACTATCACCCATAAAATCAGCAATATCTTGAATTTCTGGTTTTTGATAATTATGTGCCAAAATGATGGCCTGTTTTTCTTTTTTTAATCGAATAATTTCTTCTTGTAGTTTATTCATTTTTCTCTCCTAGGTTCCAATAACCACTTCTGCTGATATATTTTCTAGGGTTTTGATGGCAGAAAGGGCTGCCAGATAACTAGTCCTGGGACTATCTGGACAGGGTAAATTTTTTGTCAAACATATCATTTGGCCAAACTTGCCTTTTACTTTGATTTCATGTTGATTGGTATGAATATTAGGGTCAGCAATAATTTTCACCTTGGTCTTCTTTTTCCCAATCCCAGCCAAGCTTAAAACAGCAGCTACATTAACATTTGCTGGGAAATACTTTACTGCCTCTTCGGCTGGGCCTTTATAAATCATTTGGGCTTTAGTAATATTTTCTAAATCAATTTCTCTTTCTTCAATATAAGGTGCGCCTTTAAGTCCTGCTGGAGGTTTTCTGGTAGTAAGTACCACCTCATCCAGACCTGCTAAGGCAGCAGCTTTAATGCCATCTATACCCACTACTGCCCCTGAAGGGAGATAGATTCTGCGGTGTTTTTTTTGAGCAATGGTCTTTAATCTTTCAAAGAGGTTGTCTTCTAATAAAGCACCAATACTCATAATCATTAAATCTTTTTCCCTAGATAAAATTTTTTCTCCATATTCTTTGACCGCTTCCTGAGAGGCAGCCTCAATGGCTATGTCTAAAGATTGGGCTAAAAATGCTGAAAAATCAGGGGCAATTATAGGAGAGGAGTGTAAGCGTTCTTTTAATACCCTTGCCTTCTCAAAAGAAATATCAAAAATTACCTTAAGCACAAATTTTTCTTGCAGACGTTCTTCAATGGCCTTTGCTAAAATAGTTCCTATTGCTCCACAGCCGATTAACCCTAATTTTATCATTTCTCCCTTCTAAAAATGTTGCCATTTTAGCCTTTCTCTATCTATAATGCAAGGTATGCAACTTACTTTTTGGCCCCGCTATCCTGATTTGGATTTAGAGTATTTTGACCATTTGTTACAAAAAAATGCCCAGGAGTTGATTTTTACTAGAAAAATAGCAGAAACTGTAAGTAAGATTACCTCAAGTCCTGTGCTTACTTTACATAATGCTACTATGGGAGCCCCCTCTGGTTGGGGTATTTTTGATTTTAAAACTCAACTAGGTGAAATTTATCCTGTATGGAAAGAAAAAGTTAATGCCCTTTGGTTGGAGTTAACTCCCAAACTAAGAGAAAAAATTTTGCCTATAATCAATATCTGGCTTAAAAGAATGATAAGGACGACCTCTTTAAAGGCTCGTTATTTTCAGGAAAAACAACGTCTTTCTATCTTTCTCCCTTTATTAATAGCTATTTTGAAAACCAGTGAGTCTTTCCTCCAAAGTAGTGCTTCCTTTTTGGTAATTCCTTACATTGATAAATTTATAGCTTCCAGCTTTGGAGATAAAGATATTGATTATTTCAGGGAATTTTTGAAATTTGTCCTCTTTTTTGCCCCAAAAACTATTGTTTTATGCATTGATGAAACTACCCATCCTCGAGGCCCCACTTTAAAACTGGCTATTTCTGCCTTAAATAAAGAAAAAAAATGGATAAAGGGCTTAGGGGTATATGGAACAGGAGAAATTGTCACTGCTGAAGCTATTACTAAATTAATCTCAAAATATCAGATTTTTGTGCTCTCTGCCTATCAAGGTAAAAGTCGACCTTATGGATGGTATAAAATCAGGACTTATTGCCCTCAAGAGTATCATCCTGCTTGGCGAGATGGTCTGGCAGGACTTTTTAGTGGCACTCAGGTGGGATTTTTGTCCCAGAATGAGAAAAAAGACCAAGTGCAAACAGAAAAAGGAAAAATATTATTAGGCACCTATTTTCGCCTTAAGTTAAAAGAATACAGTCTTACCCCTTTATCAGGTGAGCCCTTTTGGTGTTTTTATGAAACATTGGGGAATTTAGGGTAAAATATGGAGCCCATTACTCATTTTCTTACTGGTTATCATTTGTCTAATCTATGGCCCTCTTCTTTAAAATATTCTCGTCGGGCTGTAATTTTAGGTGCTTTATTTCCAGATATTGACCACATTTTGATTATTCTCCATAAGGAGTATTATCTGTTATATCACAGGACTTTTACTCATTCCATTCTTACTGCTCCCTTGTTTGCTTTTTTTCTGGCTTTTATATTCAAAATGAAACATAAAAATGGCGTTTTTTCATCCTATTTTTTCTTGGTTTTAATAGGTATTTTAAGCCATCTAGCACTGGATTTAGTTGTTCCTTATGGTATTAAATTGTTTTATCCATTTGGCCAATGGAGTTATCTGAGTTGGTCTTATGTAATAGACATAGTAATATTAGGATTGTTGATTTTTCCTTTGCTTTTCCAAAAACTTAAGGATTTTCAGGCCCAAAAAACTTCTTTAATCAGCTTAATTTTAGTCTTATCCTTTCTTTTGTTCCGAGGGTATCTACATAATCAAACACTCAACCACTTTCATCAACTTTATCCCACTAGCCTAAAAATAGGAATAATGCCTACACCATTTAGCCCTTTTAAATGGAAAGTCATTGTAGAAAAGCAAAATGCTTACCAATACTTTGAATTCGGTTGGTTTAAAAAACAAAAATTACACCCAAAAGTATTTTTAAAAAATCAAGAGATAACGCCTCCAATAAACACTTTGCCCTTGGTAAAAACATTTCTAAACTGGGCTCAATTCCCCTGGGTGCAAAAGGAAAGTAATGCCGTTTTTTATCTGAGAGACCTGCGTTTTTATCATCCTCAGCGGTTTCTATTAACAGTCCGTTTGGTATTAAATAAGGGTAAAATTAAAGAAGAGTTTGTGTTGACAGAACCAGGTCTTGCAAGCATAAATTCTAGGTGAAAATAAAATTTGTTAATAAATAACCAGAACTTGTAAAAAATTACCATAAAAGCTTTCTAAAAAGAAAGGTAAGGTGAGCTCCTCAAAACCGGAATAACTTTAAAAGAAAA
>Ga0190305_1000342_pt1 | contig 11568 bp, 11 predicted proteins | sample 48700723_MG_FD_161678 | JGI IMG/M metagenome (GOLD analysis project Ga0190305, IMG submission 161678) | Hydrothermal vent sediment bacterial communities from Southern Trench, Guaymas Basin, Mexico - 4870-07-2-3_MG | ecosystem: Environmental > Aquatic > Marine > Hydrothermal vents > Sediment ... | reverse complement strand
CGATACAAGGACGATACAACCCACATTGCAGCACATTTCCATGCCCCCACGAGCCAACGCACAAATCGAAGGCTTGTAAAAGAGCTGCAATTTTGCTTACGCTCTTGTGCTTAATTGTTACATTTGAGCTTTGAACAAACTGAGAATATTGAAATGAAAAAGGAAATAGACAACAAACTCAATTCGAAAAACATAAAACCAACTGCAATGCGCCTGTTGGTTTATGAAGTACTAAAAAAACAAAAAAAAGCATTAAGCTTAATCGAGATTGAACAACAATTTGATAATGCTGAGCGCTCAACAATATTCAGAACACTAAAAACTTTTCAAGATAATTTATTAATACATAGTGTTGATGATGGATCAGGTGCAGTAAAATATGCTTTATGCGATGACGATTGTACTTGTTCTTTAGATGATTTGCATGTTCACTTCCTTTGTGTTAAATGCGGGCAAACTTTTTGTTTTAAAGACTTGCCAATTCCAAATTTAAATATGCCAGAAGGTTTTAGTTTTGAAAGTGCAAACTTTGTTGTCAAAGGTATTTGTTCAAATTGTAAAAAGTAACTTTGCAACTTGGTTGCATGAACTTTTTTGTATATTTGTCGTTATAATATTAGATTTAAAAATAAATTATGTTTGAAGGAAAAAATAGTAGAATTGTTTTAGTGTTATTGGCAGGGCTGATAATATTACTTCATGCTACAATCCCTCATCACCATCATTATGATGTCATTGAAGCACATCTGGAGAATTTAGAGTGTAAAACTTCTAATACCGACAGTCACAATGAAAACCCGGATACACATTGTCATGCTTTTAACATTATTATTTCGGAAAACGGAAGCGATTTAACTTTAGACTTCGCCCCTGCATTAAATTTCAATCTCGACCTTTTTAATATTAACACAAATTTTGATTTTGCGTCAAAACTCAATGAGGTATACTATGCCCATTGTTTCATATTTTCCCCACATAAACAAATATTCCTTACCAACCATTCGTTAAGGGCACCGCCTACCAAAGTTTAATTTCTTTTCGAATTATTTTAACCGACAGAGTATTTTATCGGCAATATTAATCACTTATTCTTTCAAGTATGAAAAGGAAGAGATTAAGCAAGCAATAGCTTCTTGAAAAGAAAAGGCTTGACGAAAAAAAGTTTAACAGAACTATGCTAAAAAGTTTTAGCATCCTTTTTCTGTGTATAATGTCAATTCTAATTTTCTATATCTATTGGTGCGATACAAAATTTACCTATAGAAAATTTGCATTATACGGTAAAGAAGTGCCAAAATCACTGGTTTGTATGTTGCATGATAGTATGCAATATCACGAAAGTTTTAAAGTTGAACTTAATGACAAAACATTTTATGTATGTAGTCATTATTGCTATCATCATTTAATTGAATGCTTTCAGGAGCATGCCTTTGTACCAGATGCTTTTTCCGGTGATACAATTTGTAAGGCAAATGCCGTGGTTGGTTTTAAAGAAAAAGGCAAACCAAATATAATTTACTTTAAAAATATTAAAAACTTAAATAAATATTATGCAACGAGAAAAAACAAAAAAATAAGGTTTATAACAAGTAAAATAAAGAAAATATGATAAATAGTATAATATCTTTTTCAATAAAGAACAAGGCCCTAATTGGGCTTATGGTGATTGGCTTAATACTTGGTGGAATATATTCAATGACCAAAGTGCCGCTCGATGCCATGCCCGACATTACAAACAATCAGGTTTTGGTAATCACAACTGCACCCAATTTGGGAACAGAAGATATCGAACAGTTTGTAACCTATCAGGTTGAGTTGGCAGTGGCAAACCTACCTGATGTTATAGAAATAAGAAGTGTGTCAAGGTTTGGACTCTCTGTTGTGACCATTGTATTTAAAGAGAGTGCAGGAACATATCTGCCAAGGCAATTGGTGAGTGAAGCCTTAGCCGAAGTAAAAGAAAAAATACCTGAAGGATTCGGAGAACCTTTCATGGCTCCAATAAGTACAGGTTTGGGCGAAATCTATCAATACACACTTGAAGTACAAGCAGGTTTCGATACCATTTATGACGATATGGAACTACGTACCATGCAGGAATGGATTGTAAAACGCCAGATGGCTATGTTACCGGGTGTAGTAGAGGTTAACTCTTTTGGTGGTAGAGGTAAACAATATGAGGTGGCTGTTAATCCTGATAAACTCCGTAGTATGGGACTAACAATAACTGATATTTTCGATGCCCTTAAAGCCAATAATCAAAATACAGGTGGAGCATATATTGAGAAAAATTATCAGGCAAATTTCATACGGGGAGAAGGATTAATGAGATCGCTCGATGATATTAAAAACACCTTAGTAAAAAACATAGACAATAGACCTGTTTTTATTCGAGATGTAGCAGAAGTTAAGTATGGTAGTTTTGTGCGTTTTGGGGCATTTACAAAAAATGGTAAAGGTGAAGCTGTTGGAGGCATTGTGATGATGCTTAAAGGCGAAAATTCCAATGATGTTATTAAGGCAGTAAAAGAACGTATCTCTTTAATTCAAAAATCACTTCCAGAAGGAGTTGTTATTGAACCATTTCTCGACCGCAGCAAATTAATAAAAAGCACAACTTCTACTGTTGCCGAGAACCTTTCATTAGGTGCGTTAATTGTAATTTTTGTGTTGGTAATATTCTTAGGTAATCTGAGAGGTGGTTTAATTGTAGCATCAACCATCCCATTGGCATTGTTATTTGCTTTTATCATGATGAATCTTTTTGGGGTATGGGCAAACCTGATGAGTCTTGGAGCACTTGATTTTGGAATACTGGTCGATGGTGCAGTAATTATAGTGGAAAGTATGATTTTTTACCTACACCGAAAAAACCTGATTGGAACAAAACTTGACCAACCCAAGCGCAATGAAATTGCCTATAAATCGGCAAGTAAAATGATGAACTCTGCATTTTTTGGACAGCTGATTATTTTAATTGTTTTTATCCCTGTTCTGGCTTTACAAGGTGTCGAAGGAAAAATGTTTATCCCTATGGCTATGACGTTTGGCTTTGCTGTATTGGGCGTTGTAGTGTTGTGTTTAACTTATATACCCATGATGGCAGCCTTATTCATTCAACCACCAAAAACTGATAAAAAAACATTGGGTGATAAATTAATTGGTAAACTTGAAAATATATACAGTCCGGTTATAGATTGGGCAATTAAAAGAAGTCGCATTGTAATAGCAATTGCTTTAGTATTATTAATATCAGGAGGTTTCTTATTCACACGCATGGGTGCTGAGTTTATTCCGAAACTCGATGAAGGCGATTTCGCCTTTCAGGCATTTTTAAAACCAGGTACTTCGTTAACCGAGGTTACAAAAGCTTCTACGAGATTAGAACAAATCGTACTGGAGAATTTTCCTGATGAAATAGAGAGTATTCAAAGTAGAATTGGTGTGGCAGATTTACCGATGGATCCCATGCCAATAGATATTGCCGATATTTTTGTGATACTAACTCCACAAGACCAGTGGACTAGAGCTGAATCAAAAAAGGAATTAATTGATAAAGTCAAGGAAAAAGTTAGTGTTTTACCCGGTATCAACTTTGAATTTAGTCAACCTGTTGAAATGCGTTTTAATGAATTATTAACAGGAATTCGTCAAGATGTAGCCGTTAAACTCTATGGTGATGATTTAGGAATTCTTGCGGATAAAGCTGAAGAAATTGCAGGTTTAGTTGCAGGTATTGATGGTGTGGCTGCTGTTAAAGCTGAGGCAACCAGAGGACTGCCCCAAATCACTGTAAATTACGACCGCAATAAAATGGGTAGGTATGGTTTGAATATAACTGAACTTAATACTGTTATCGAAACTGCATTTAGTGGTGGTGTTGCCGGAAGCATTTATGAGGGTGAAAAAATGTTTGACCTTGTTGTGAGGCTTGATGAAGAACACCGAACAAGTATTGATGATATTCGAAACTTATATGTCAATTTACAAGATGGAAATCAAATTCCATTAAAGGAAGTTGCTGAAATAAGTTATCAACCTGGCCCTATGCAAATCAGTCGTGATAATACCAATAGACGAACTTACGTTGGGATAAATGTTGAAGGTCGTGATATAAAGTCTCTTGTTGAAGAAATACAAATAACATTAGATAAGAAATTTGAATTACCCACAGGATATTATATTCGTTACGGTGGGGCTTTTGAAAATCTGGAAAGAGCTTCCAAAAGATTGTCTCTTGTCGTTCCCCTCGCCCTGGCTCTAATATTTATGTTAGTATTTTTTGCAGTAAAATCGCTCAAACAAACCCTTGTGATTTATGTAGCAGTTCCCTTCGCTGCTGTAGGTGGAGTATTTTCCTTGTTTCTAAGAGATATGCCTTTTAGTATCTCTGCCGGGGTAGGATTTATTGTTTTGTTTGGTGTAGCTGTACTTAATGGTTTGGTTCTGATTAGTGGTTTTAATGAATTAAAGGAAGAGGGTAAGCTACATATCAATGATATTATTAAAAAGGGGTCAATAAGACGTATCCGACCAATTTTATTAACTGCTTCAACTGATATTTTAGGATTCTTACCAATGGCTATATCAGCTTCCGCAGGAGCAGAAGTACAACGTCCTTTGGCAACGGTTGTAATTGGTGGTATGCTAACATCTACTTTACTAACGCTAGTTGTGTTGCCAATACTATATAAGTTTGTTGAATCAGGTAAAAAAACAATTAAACTACCTAAAGTAGGAACAGCTGTTTTAGCCGTATTAATGATTGTAACGATTTCATTTCTTCCAAATGAACTTAGTGCTCAAAATTCATCAATAAATTTAAAACAAGCAATAGAAAGAGCAAAGGAGAATTATCCTTCTATTAAAGCTGCTCAGATGGAGGTTGACAAACAAAAAGCCCTAAAAGCTACAGCTTATGATTTTGGAAGCACTTCAATTTATACAGGAAAGGAAGAAGTTGGAAATGGTATGCCGGGCGTTCAAAATCAGATAGGAATCGGGCAATCAGACATTGATGTTTTTGGCATTCCTGCAAAAAGCAAATTAGCTGATGCACGCACTCAACAAGCTATAATGGGCCAGAATTTAATTGAACAAACACTATCGCGTGATGTGAGTATTGCTTGGTACAATTCCGTTTATAATAAACAACAATGGCTGCTTTTTTTACAGCTTGATAGTTTATATGCAAATTTTCAGAAAGCCGCAGAATTAAGGTATAAAACTCAGCAAACTTCTAAAATTGAATTTCTTTCTGCATCGGCTAAGTATAAAGAATTACAGGTAGATATTAAAAAGGCAGAGAGTAACTATTTGGCAAGTTTACAAATCTTAAATCAATACTTGTTATATCCATCCGAATTTGATGTTAACGTTCAAAATATTGGGCAGTATGTTTTTGACATAGTTTATAAAAACGATTCATTAAATGAAAGTCCATTAATGAATTACTATTCTACTGCCATTAATGTAGCAGAATCTGAATGGAAAACAGAAAAGGCAAACTACCTCCCCAAATTAAATTTAGAATATGCTATGCAGTCTGTTGATGGTCAATCAGGATTTTATGGATGGGAAGCCGGGGTAACTATTCCTTTATTGTTTTTCTCACAATCGGGAAAAACAAAAGCTGCAAACATAAATTTACAGATTGTGGATCAACAGTATCAACAAAAAGAACTGGAAATTAAAGCCGGATATAATCAACAAATTAGTAGATACCTTGTGCTACAAGATGTTATTAACTATTACCGAACAGAAGCATTACCATTGGCAGATGAACAAATTCAGGCATCTAATATGGCATATAAACTGGGAAGTATAGACTATGTACAGTTTATTCAAAATATGGAGACTGCAATTAATACAAAACAGGAGTTTCTAAATCAACAGGCAGAATACTTTGAATTGTCTGCTCAATTAAAATATATAACAGGTAAATAAACTATTAAATAAAAATACGATGAAAACAAAAATATTTATAGCAATTATAGCCATTGCAACTTTGATGTCATGTAATTCCGGTAATAATAAAGGTCATGAAGGTGAAGAACATGAAGAACATGGCGCAGAAGGTGTGGTTGTATTAAAAAAGAACCAACGTGATGCACTTAACCTGAAACTAGGTAGTTTCTTAATGCGAAATTTAACCACAGTGGTAAAAACCAATGGTCAACTTGAAGTTCCTCCGGCAAGTAGTGCCGATGTAACCGCAATAATTGGAGGTAATGTAAAAAGCATAAAGGTGTTTCATGGAGATAAAGTATCTAAAGGGCAGCTCTTAGCAGTTCTTGAGCATCCGGATTATATCGTTCTTCAAGAAGAGTTTTCTGAAGTGGCAAATAAACTGGAGTACTTGGAGAAAGAATACGAACGTCAGAAAGAATTGTTTGAAAACAATGTTGGTGCAGGTAAAGATTACCAACTAGTGAAATCAGAATACAATACAGCTAAAGCAAAGTACGCAGGACTAAAATCTCGTTTACAATTAATAAACCTTTCTCCTGATAAAATTGAAGAAGGGATTATTTCGAATACGGTAAATATAATATCACCAATAAAAGGATTTGTTAATGAAGTTAATATCAAAGTAGGTTCTTATGTTGACGCAAAAGATATTCTATTTGAAGTAACCGATAATAGTGCCATTCATGCTGATTTTATGATATATGAAAAAGATGTTCATCGTGTAAAAGAAGGTCAAATGGTTCATTTTACTGTTTCAAATCGCCCTAGTGAAGAATTAACAGCTACCGTATTTGCTATTGGAAAAGAGTTTGAAGCCAATTCAAGGGCAGTACATATTCATGCCGATATAAACAAAAAGGTGTCCGGTCTTATTTCGGGAATGTATATCTCTGGACACTTACATACCGATGAAAAATTCACACGTACATTACCCAATGATGCTATAGTAACCGAAGGAATAAAATCATACATTTTTATACAAGATAATGAAGCTCTTGAAGAACATGGACATGATGAATACGCAGAAGATAATGAAAATCATATTGAAGAAGAATCACATGAAGGACATGAACATGGTGATGATGACGATGATGTCGTAGATGATAAGATGGCTTTTAAAATGATTGAGGTTATCACAGGGCTAAAAGATGATGGCTATACTGAAATCTACCTGATTGATTCATTACCTGAAAACACAAAAGTAGTAATGAATGCCGCCTATTATTTATTGGCAGACATGAAGAAAGAAGAAACAGAACACGACCATTAAAAACTAATAATATGAAAGAAATAAAAGCATTTATACGCCCAAATAAAGTAAATGAAATTGTACAGCAATTAAAAGACAATGGATTTGAAAATATGACAATTTCATCGGCTGAAGGAACAGGGAAATTGCAAAGAGAAAAAGCTTCCGTATCACAAAAGTTTTCGATAACCGATAGTGAGATAGCTAAACTTGAAATTGTTGCGCAAGACAAAAATGTTGAAGCCATTTGCAACATTATTTGTGAATATGGTTGTACGATAAACCCCGGCGATGGACTAATTTATGTTTCCGATATTGAAAAGATATACCGTGTGAAAACTGGTCTGGAAAATGGAGAAAAATAATTCATAACTTTAAGGGCAGGTTGCCTGAAAGTAACAGGCAACTTGCTTCTTTTAATTATTCACATAAAAAGCAAAACACATGAAATACTATTTTGAAAAAACATTGAATTGCTCTTTTGAAGAAGCAGTAAAAAGAATAACAGAAGAACTCAAAAAAGAAGGTTTCGGGGTTTTAACTGAAATCAACATACACGAAAAACTGAAAGAAAAATTGGGAGTAGATTTCAGAAAGTACAGCATACTTGGTGCGTGCAATCCTTCTTTTGCCTACAAAGCATTGCAAGAAGAAGATAAAATTGGAACAATATTGCCCTGCAATGTTATTGTGCAACAAATTTCAGAAACCCAAACAGAAATTGCTGCCGTTGACCCGATGGCATCAATGCAATCAGTTGAAAATGAAAAACTGGCAGGTGTTGCAAATGAGGTTCAACAAAAATTAAAGCAAGTAATAATTAATGTTTAATGAAACTAAAGAAAATGAAAAACTTAAAAATTATTTTAGCATTGTTAATGATTCTATCCATTCAATCATTATCAGCACAAGAAAATGAAAACTTCTATTTTTCAAAAACTGTGGATGGAACTTTTGAAGAAGTAACAAACAAGACAAAAGCTTTATTAAAAGAGCAAGGTTTTGGTGTAATTACAGAAATTGATATGGATGTGAAACTGAAAGAAAAGTTACAGGATATAGAAATGAAACCCTACAAAATATTGGGTATTTGCAATCCTTCCACTGCCTATAAAACACTTCAGATTGAAGAAAATATTGGCGTTTTCCTTCCGTGTAAGGCAATAATAAAAGACATGGGCAACGGAAAGGTAGAGGTTGTTATCGTTAACCCCGCAGCTTTGATGGGAATGCTTAATAAGGCAGAACTTGTAACCATTGCGAATGAGGTTTCGGAAAAGTTTCAGAATACTTTAAATAGTTTATAATTATCAATTTCAGGCTTTTCAATAAAAGCCTGCAATTTGTTCTAAAATTTAATTGAAATGTTAAAATCAAAATACTATATATCTAAAATGGATTGTCCATCCGAAGAAAACACGATTCGCATGAAGCTAGATGGTATATTTGAAATCAAAAAACTCGACTTTGATATAGAGAATAGAAATCTTACTGTTTATCACTCAGATGAGAATAAAGAAATACTAAACAGATTAGAAGAGCTTAATTTTGGAGCAAAGCTGTCAAGTACAGCAACAATCGAGAAAAGTGAGATTATTATTGAAAGTTCCAATGTACAATCAAAATTACTTTGGTCAGTACTGTTCATTAATTTTGGCTTTTTTATCATTGAAATGACTACCGGTCTATTCTCTAAATCAATGGGATTGGTTGCAGACTCCCTTGATATGCTAGCCGATTCCTTTGTTTATGGATTAAGCTTATGGGCAGTAGGCTCAACGGTTTTGCGAAAAAAGAAAGTTACTCGTTTAAGCGGTTACTTTCAGCTTGCACTTGCATTGCTAGGTATTATTGAGGTAACCAGACGGTTTATTGGTTCTGAAGTCATGCCGGATTATCGAATAATGATTGGCATTTCAATCTTAGCATTAATAGCTAATTCAGCCTGTTTGTTTATTCTACAAAAATCTAAAAGCAACGAAGCACACATGAAAGCAAGTATGATTTTCACCTCAAATGATGTAATAATAAATGGAGGTGTTATTCTTGCAGGTATTTTGGTTCTACTCACAAATTCAAAATACCCCGATTTAATCATTGGTACAATTGTGTTTTTAATTGTGGTAAAAGGGGCTTTCAGGATATTAAAACTCGGAAAATAGATATGAAAGTAATTTTAGAATCAATCATAACCTGCCCAATTTGTGGCTTTAAAAAAGAAGAAACCATGCCGGAAGATTCTTGTCCGTTCTTTTATGAGTGTGATAACTGCCACACAGTTTTAAAACCAAATCAGGGTGATTGCTGTGTATATTGCTCTTATGCTTCGGTAAAATGCCCTTCGATTCAACAGAATGAAGGTTGTTGTTAAGTTGTTTAATAAATACAAAAATAGTCAAGTGGGTGAAGTTACAATAAAAAGTATTTTTCGTTATTTTTAACATTTAAAAGTGCGTGGAATTGCCTCCCTATTTGCAAGCACATTGCCAAAGCTACACGAGCCATCGCCAAAACCAAAGCTTTGTCAAAGAGCTTGCAAAGCCAGCCCAATTAACCGCCTTGATGGGCGGTTTTAGGATTGCCCACTCACAAAAAACAAAATAAATTTGTGCTCCGTTGAAAGGGTCGTACCATCTGAAAAGACTACAAATAGAGACTTAAATAATTGAAAGACAGAATGAATAATGCCCAGTTGCTAACAAAGGCTCATACGTAATGCGGGGTTTGTCGTAAATTTAAAGATTATGCAAGTAAAAAAAAATAGTAGTAAAATGAAAATGAAGTGCTTCGGAAACCCGCACTACGCATAGTGTGCCGAGAAGCAATGAACGGCAAATAAATATTCATTGCATGCTGTAATTAAGATGGTGGAAATTATATGTTTTCAGATAATTGACCCACCGAAATCGTTGTACAGGCGATGGTTTCAAACCACCCAAAGGTGCTGTAGTAAAGAGCTATGGTATTGAGCGTTTAGGAAAAGGCTAATCAAGAATTAGTCAGGTATTAATAAAGGAGATGAACTAAGCGTAACCGCTGATGAGGTGTCGAGAAGTGAGCTACATTCTGTCAAAAAGCTTCGGAGTATGGCACGGAGTTAAAAGTGGTGTAATTTTTTTACATTAAGTACGGAAGCAACCTGTTTACTTTCCGTATGGCAGGCGTCATTCAGGCGGCATAGCCTGCCCCGAAAACGAATAGCTGATAAATTAGGAGAATTAGCAGTAGAAAAGTTAAGTTTCAAAAGCATAGTAGGAATAGCACAGTATCTAAATCCAATGATACGAGGCTGGATAAATTACTATGGTAAATTCAGACATTCACGAACTGCATAAAGTTTTCCGATTACTCACAAAACGCTTAATCCGGTGGGCAAGAAAACGGTATAAAAGATATAAAACAAGTTTAACCAAAGCATACAAATGGTTTGAGCGAATAAGAAAGCAATTTCCTTATTTATTCTATCATTGGCAAGTAGGTTACTAAGTTTTATTTCATAGATTTGTATAAGAAGAGCCGTATGACGAGAGATTGTCAAGTACGGTTCTGTGAGAGGCTTAGGGTGAAAGTCCCTTTGCCTACTTGACCTTGCGGACCGTTAGAAACAATGTGGAGACAAAAAATTACAACTCAATAAATTAAAATAAAAATAATATGAAAAAATATTTTTTAACAATTAGTTTTCTATCAATAGTTTTTTTACTTACAAATTGTGAAAAGGAAAATCCAGAATTTGCTGATGAGAGCATTATTATAGATAATATGCCAAGTATATCGGTGTATAGAACAAATAATGTTTATTTTAACTATGTTGTAATAAAGCTTGATAGCCTTGGAAACATAACACAATCACCTGCATATTGCAGTAAAAATGATCCGCGAGTTACATACAAAAACGGTAATCATGGATATAAGCATCGTTGGAAATTAAAATCAGGTTATATCGTTGATTGTGAATTTAAGCATGATAAAATTTTTACAGATATAACTATTAAAGAATTTATTGAATATTCTGATAAAAATAATATTTGTGCAATGCCTGACAGTATTCTTAAACAAAGAATTATTGATACAGACCCATTTCAAGAATATTATTGGTATGGAGGTTTATTTGGAGAAGAATATCAAGAATTTACACTTGGAGAGATAAACGAAATGATAGAAAACGGAACTCTTGAAACAGTATTTACAAAAATTAAATAATATCAAAAATGAATTATACAAATAAGCTAAGTGCATGACAAAAATTGAAAAATTGAAAATTCACTTTTCATTTCACTGTTTAATAAGTAGTTAGCAATATACGCTAATCCATATTTAAAAATACTAATAGCTTTTCTACCATGTTT
>Ga0190305_1000341_pt1 | contig 11573 bp, 10 predicted proteins | sample 48700723_MG_FD_161678 | JGI IMG/M metagenome (GOLD analysis project Ga0190305, IMG submission 161678) | Hydrothermal vent sediment bacterial communities from Southern Trench, Guaymas Basin, Mexico - 4870-07-2-3_MG | ecosystem: Environmental > Aquatic > Marine > Hydrothermal vents > Sediment ... | reverse complement strand
CCTCCTATCCAGGGTCACTTAAGCCCTATGGTGACTGTTCGGTTATAGGCTTGATTAATCTCCTTCTCGAGGTCAATTAAGCCTCATGAAAAACACACAACCTAATAACCTGTCTACTCCAGACTATTAGCTTATTTTACTGATAATCCGGAGCTTTCACCAACTGTCATTGAGCAATTATCGTATCATCTCCTTCTATAAATATCTTAAGTCAATAAGATGCCACACCTTCATGGTTCAATACGAGGGAGCAAAACTGAAGGAAAAGATGTGTATCCTTTCCGCACATGAAGGGTTAGATGTTTCCCATGTCTGGAAATTAATATTGGCATTGTTTCGCCAACTTTCATATTAGAGATAATTTGAATCACATCATCCACGGAGTGAACGTACTAATCCTTAATCTTAAGGATTACATCGCCAGGTCTCATTCCGGCTTTATAAGCAGGACTATTTCCTTGAACTGCAAATAAATACTAAGACTGCTCGTTCTTTCCAGGCCAGGCCTATCTGTACCCCAATGCCTGGCTGTTTCCCCATGAGCTTTGCCACTGCCCATAATAGGGATTGAAAGTAACACCTTCTTCGTCACAAGCCAAAAGGCGAATGGCTTCATAGTGCTAATCATTCTCTTTCCTCTCCTCTTCTTTCATCTCCACCAATGGCAACATGGCCTCTAGGGTAGGGTTATGGGGATTTAATTTTAGTCCCCTTTGCAATAGCCTTTTTGCCTCATCTCTTTGGCCTGTCTGTAAATAATAACGCACAGAAATTTGGTATATCCTTATCTCATAGGGGTATTTTTGCAATGCCTCTTTAACAATCTGCTTTAGCTTAGCATCCTCTCCAAGGGCCGAAAGGGTATAAATAAAATAGATATAGGTCTCCTTTTCAGGCCAGGTCTTTAAAGCCTTTCCTAGAAGCTCATATGCCTTTCCGTATTCTCCCTTATTTATTGCAGCAATTCCATAATTTCTTAATTTTTCTGCCTGTTTTTTAAGTTTCTCAGGCTCTATAATCTGCTCCTCTCCCTGGGGATATGGGGATGTCAATATACTCTTTACCTCTACCTTTCCCTCTATTAAAAAGGCCCCTGGCTCTGTGCTTCCCATATAGTTCTTTTTTAAGATTAAAGGAACATCACTTTTTACATTTAATTTATTTTTCCAGAAGTTGTTTTCTGAGATAATGGCCTGGCCATTTAAAATTTCTATGGCCAATTCATTTTCCTCAAAGCGAGAGCCTGTAATAGAAATTTTTCCATCTTCAAGTCTAATTGCTTTATCAAGTCCAGTAAACATGCTGTCCTTTACCTCCACCCCCTGTGGGGTAGCTATAAGCAGTCCAACCTTCCCACCCTTAAGGGTCAATTTCTCAAAGGAGGCACCTCCCTTAATTATAATCTTTTTTGCTCCATTTATAGTGGTTCCTTGCAAAAGGAGCCTTCCAGAAGGCATGACCTCAATGCCCACCCAACTATCCTTTTTGGGATTAAAGATAGCATTTTTGATATCTAGCTCACCTTCAACCATAATTTTTGCCTCTTTTCCACACATAACATTTACAGAAGGGCCAATCTGTGCCTTTGTGCCAATTGGGACTTTTGTAGTCTTTGCAAGCAGATAACGGCCAGCAGAGAATGTGCCAATAAGGGTCTCAGGCAGGGTCTGCTCTGTAAGCACAGGCAAGGCAACAGGACCACATTGAGCGGGTTTGGACCTATTGCCAACCTCATCTAAGGCAATCACACGGTAAAAATAGGTCTTCCCAGGTTCAACTGCTTTGTCTTCATAGGAGAATTCACTTACCTGGGCAATTTCCTTATACCCTGATAAAGGACTTTCACTGCGGAGGATAAGAAATCCTACAGTCTCTATATCCTCAGTGTGCCAACCAAGTTTTATAGCATCTTTCTCAACCTGTGGAGAAAGGCTCTGTGCCATCTCAGGTGGACAACCGTCTATGGTGATAAGGGGAGAGGTCTCTATCCAATCCCTGGTCTGACCATCTGGCCTTCTGAGATGGGCCACCAATATACCATTTTTAAGCCTATCTCCTTCCTGGACAACATACATCCCTTTATAAATCCCTGGTTCTGCCTCTGTCATACCTATTCCCTTTTTGAACTCACCTAGATCAAAGCTTGCATTCAGCCCCGCATCCCCTTCAAGCCCCACCATAATCCTATCACCCAACTTAAATGGGGTAGGGGCGATGTTTGTCACTAACCTTAAGATTTTTGGCTTCTTTGTTGCCTCCGAAAAACCAGGCATCAGGCTGCTTACCTTAAATGCCCACTCAAATACTGCATTTTTAATGTGGATATCGCCTGTATCTGTCACCGCTGAAGAGACCACAGCCGCAATAGCACCCAATGGGTCGGCTGCAATAGAAACCTTTCTCCTCCTTGCCTTCTCCCGCCAGCAGCCAAGTTTTTTGGCCCTATTGTAAAGGCATAATTCAGCGTCTATCTTATAGTATTGGGCCAAGAGGATATTGAAACGAGAAAGCTGATATACGGTGATTGTCACAAGGCCATCGGCATCTGGCAATTTTTTAAACACCGCCGCAGGAGAAAATGTTTTAAGGGAAAGGCCCTTTCCTACCTTTGCATCTACAGTAGCAAGTGGCAGGGTAAAAAAACCTTTACCTACAAGATAGTTTTGGATAACACCCCTAATAAGCCCACTTGCAAACGGTGGGGGTGAGACCTTCTTGGCAAAAAAGGGTGATAGGATGGCCACCCTCCTTGGCAAGTCCTTTTCAGCAATGTAATATATTTTATCGACCTTTTTGGTTTTTCTCTTACTTGCATGGAGACAAGAGGTATTGAGAACTAAGGCTATAATCAATGAAAATATAAGAAAATTCATTCTTTTCATCTCAAAAACCTCAATTTTATTTTACCACAATTTTTTTAATCTTGTATTAGGGTAATAAAAGCTAAGAATCTCGGCAAAAGATTTGCCTGCCTTGCCCAACTCTTCTGCCCCCCACTGGGAATAGCCCACTCCATGTCCCCAACCACGGCCTTCAAAGACAAATTTATCTCTTGATTTATGGATTGAAAAGAGGATTTCTGGCAGTTTCAATGCACGGCGTAAGGTGGTACGAGTGCGAAAGACGCCACCTCCTCGCTTGGCTACAATCCTTACCTTTATAATCCTCCCAGAGGGACCCTTTTCTGCTGGAAGGATGTCCTGCAGTCCCCTTATTTTTAGGCCAATGCCCCGCAGGGCCCTTTCTACCTGTTTTACGGTATATGCCCTTTTCCAGTGTGACATCTTTCCTTTAAGGCTGGCTGGGTCTGGATGGGCAATAAGGTATGACTTATACAGTTTAAATATACTCCCAGCAGAGGCAGTATATCCACCACTGTTTGCAGTGTACATGGCCAGAATTGGCCGCTTTTCCTCTATGAGGACCAGCCCCTCTGTCTCAATTACCGCCTTAGTGCTTCTAGGGTCTTCCCTTTCTACTCCCCTATAGGCCTGATCCCCCTCATTATCTACCAAATCATATTCCCAGTTTTTCCGATGTAATGCTTGATAGATGGCGTATGTCCGTGCAGCCACGGCCTGTGCTTTTAGGGTCTCAAGGGGCCATGAGGCATAGGATTCAGAGGGCACAACAGAGAGTAAATAGTCCTCTATATCAATAATATTTGTTACCATCAGGTTGTTATCTTTAACCTTTAGAGAAATTCTTCCCCTCACTGTTTTTTTGTTCCTTCCAGAAATCACCTTTAAGGGAGATTTTGCCGAAATAGTAACAGGGGATGAAAATTCAGACCCATTTATATAGATTTTACCATTTTTAAAATAGCAAGAAATAGCATTTTTGGGGATTGGGTTTCCATCAATAAGGAGACCTTTACCTTCTATTGCTACTTTTTTCACCCTCCGATGGAGTAACACCCTGACTTTTGGTCTTTTGACCTTTGGTACAGGTTTTACAATAGCCTTTTTTGCCTTCTCTAATAACACCTCTACCTGAAATATAAAACGGCCTTTAGGGTATTTTTTAACATAGACCTCTAAGACCTTGGTTGCCTCCTCAAATCTTCCCATATCAAAAAGAAGCAGGCCTTTACGATATAAGGCAATCTCTTCTCCTTCAGGGTATTCTTTAATAACCTGGTCATAAATCTCTAATGCCTCCTTCTCTGCATCTAAAAAGGTAGAAAGTAGATTGGCCTTATACAAAAGGGCCTTTAACTTTGTCTTTCTATAGACTGTTACCTCATAGGCGGTATTATAGGCATCAAGTGCCTCTAAGTATTTACCCACATCTATCAAGTAACTGGCATAGTTTATATTCCACTGCGCAAGCCTCTCTGAAGAAAGGGCATCATCCTCAGCCCATAGGGTGATGGGCAAAAGGCAGAAGATGCAAATTAAACAAAAAATATATCCTTTTACAAAATGGCCCCTCACTTATCCTCTCTATCTTTTTTAATGAATAGCTCAAATGTCTCTATATAAACTGCCTCTTTTGGTAAGGCAAGGAGTTTTTTGTGTAAATCATGACATTCTTTGGCAGTAAGCCCATAAAAAGGGCCACTTGCCCTAAATCCTCCTAGGAGATTAGCTTTTTCTCTAACAAAAATGGCCTCAAACACCGCCCTACCAGGTGGGGGTTCAACCTTAAACTCCTTTATAAGCGGAAAGACAACATCAGGAAACCGGTATCTACCAGGTGAAAAAAACTTTGGAGGAATACCTACCAATGGATATAAAATAACTGCCTCCCTGGCATTAAAGTTTAAGAGATAGACATAACCAGAAAAAGGCATTTCTATTTCTAAAATAACCCTTTCGCCGATATATACATAGGGCTTAAGGGCAGATAAAATTAATTTTTTGCCATTTTTTAAGACCTTATAGATTTTAAGCCTATTTTCTCTCTTTCCTTCACCTAAGGCAATGATTTTTTCAGAAAAGGAAGAAAAAAGTAATCTCTCAGAGAGTGCTTTTATTCTCTTGGGAATTTTAAATGTCTTTGTTACACCTGCGCATACTTTGCCATCTTTTGTCAGGATGCGGGTAATAATTTTGATTTTCCCATTATCAGGAAATAGATAACTACCTATCAAGATAAAATCTGTTTGTAAGTTGGTAAAGAATCTATCAATGTCATGTTCAGGGTGGGTTAGGTCTAAGTCCAGCTCTAGTTGCCTTATCTGTGGCCTCTCTTTTACTTGAAAGTGATATCTTTTGCCCAGGCCCGTACATTTGTTCGTCAAAATCTCTGCCAAAAATTTGCCCAAACAGGTATACTCTCCCTCTTCGTCTGGAAAAAGCGGCACAGCAATACTCTTGCCTCTTAGGGCAGGGCACTGTTTTACCAGGTCTTTTGCCACTTTCGCAATTTCTCCTTCAAAACTAGCTGCAAATACAGGGAGGACAAGAGAAAAAAAGATAAAAAACAAGGTTAAAAATCTCTTCATGATTTTCTACTTATATCTTAGTTTTTCAGAGATAGCAAGAATTTCTCTCTAATTCGGTAACTCTTCCAGATACTAAATATTTCCTCAAGATTAGCTTTCTTCTTTGTTATTTTCTTCTGTTCAACTTTTACCAATAGAAGTAGGTTTAAGGACTCTAAGTAATGTGGGTTCAGTTTGGTCAGTTTCTCCTGCTTTGGTACCATCCTACCACGGCTTTTCCAGAAGAAACTGCTCTACAGGACCACCTCTTTTTTTAATAGCAAAAGAGGACAACGTGTCGGTGATTGCCTCTTGGTAGTCATTTAAATCTTCAGTAGAGCGACCATTGATTTCTACGGTGACACTTTATACAGGCAGTAGGTGCTTTTTTACCTTGTTTCTTCATCGCTTTGTGACATCCTATGCAATTCAGGTGATAAGCACATTTAAGTCCAGGAGCTTTACCTGCAGGATAGGCTTTTTTACAGTAACTCAGGGCATTCTTCTCCGCTGCATTTACCTTATGACACGCAGAGCATTTCTTTACTGGCTTATCCTTTGTCCAAACATTTTTCCCTTTGACATAATCATGGTGGCAGTCTGTGCAGGCAATGTTATACCCTTCAGGATCAGCATGTTTCTTATGGGAAAACTTCACTGGGGTCTTTTTTAGGGCTCCAAATGCAGGGTCCTTTATGATAATTTCAGCACGGCTAGCCTGTGTTATATCTGTCTCCTCCTCCCACAGCCACCACTCATTGATCATGCTTGCATAAGAAAGAACAGGTAAAATAAGAAAAAGCAAGATAAACAGCCATTTTCTCATAAATCCCCCTGGCCTTATTCTCTTTTACACTACTTCAAGTTTAATCTTAAAGGTAGTAGATAAATTTATTTTTTGTAAACCTTTCCCCTAAAATCTATTTTATCCACATAGACCCACTTTTTGTCAAAATCTATTTTAATAATCACCCTTGTTTTGCCTTTTTTAATCCTGTAAAAACCTTTCCATGCTCCGGCCATTTTCCTCACATCTACGTTGATTTCTCTTCCTTTAAATTTGTGAAGCACTTCTAAGATCAATTGTATAATCTTTGTCTTTGAAAGGTCTTTAGATTTTCTCAAGAATCTTGAGGCATTTCTGCCAAAGTCAATAGTCCACTTCATAACTCAATTTCTACTTTCTCGGTTTCGTCTATTTCCTCCACAGGAGCTCCATATAATGACTCAATCTCTTCCTGTTCTCTCTTTGAAATATAAGGCAACAAAGAAGCCCTTAGTTTCATAAATTCTATCTCCAAAAACTCTTTTAACGTCTCTTGAATGCATTCGGAAATAATGTCTTTTAAAACAAGTTTGTCCTGCTCCGTCAGCATATTTCCCTCCTCAAATTTTATTCTCTACCTTACCTTTGTGAGCTTTATCCGCACATTGCGTGGTGTCATAAGTGGATTTTGCCTTAAATCAAGGCGCTCTAGCATTTCTCTTGCATAACTAAATGCCTCAAAGGTATCTACCCAGCCATCTTTGTCTCTATCCCCTTGCCCTAATAGGGCCTTTAAGAAGAAATAGGTAAATGCCCCTTGTTTACCTGTCTCATATTCTTGGGCTGCTCTGTCAGGAGAAGCAGCAGAAATAAACAACTTTTGACTTTTCCAGACTGCTAGGTCTACCACGGGCTTGATTAGCTTTTTTGATGTCTTTGACTTACCTGTTCCAGTAAAGCATGCATCTATAATAACTAATACATCCTTTGCCCTTAAAGACTCAAACTTATTTCTTATCTCTGAGACAGGCAAGGTAGTTCTTGGACTTATGGCATTTAGGGCCACCTCATAGGGAATAAGCAGGCCATCTTTTATAGTCTTCTCATCCCTTGCTAGTAGAGGTGAGCCGTGGCCAGAAAAGTAAAAGATAATACTGGCATCATCATAGAGTTTACCCTTTTCACAGAGCCATTCTATATCATTCCACAGATTGCCATAAGTGGCCCTTTTATTAAGACGAAGCTTAACATGAACAACATCATTTTTAAGCATACCTCTCTTTACTAAGACCTTAAAAAAGTTTTCTGCATCCCTTCTGGCATAATGTGGGCCAGAAAAGTGTTTGTATTTAGAGATGCCCACAATGACTGCATAAGCACGGTCTTTCTTTTTTACCTTTGTGGGTTTGATCAGGCTATCCAGCAACTCGGTTGTGCTGGATGGGGTAACTACTACTGCGGTTTGTGTTTGATGTGGAAGTGGTTTGGGCAGGGGAATGACCGTTTCATCAATAAGTGCCAAAAGCATTTTATCCTTTGTTTCTGCAAATGAGGATTCACCTGGATATTTCTTTGCCAGAGCAACTATCTTTTTAGTTGCATCTTCTCTTTCTCCTTGCCTAAAGACCTCCCATGCTTCTTCTACCATGTATCCTGCTGCCTTTTTCTTTAAGGTATCAAATCCAGACAAAAAAGCGAGAAAGGCATAAGCATCTTCGTATTTCCCTAAATAGAATAATGCTTTCGCCTTTGTATCTATGAGGTGTTTTTCTCTTTTATGCTGTTTAAGGCAGGCATTTGTTACCTCTAAAGCCTTTTCATATTTCCCAAATTCAAGCAAGCTATATGCATAATTTATACAGATTTTTAAAGAGGTGGGAAATTTTTTATATCCCTTTGCCCAGGTCTCTAATGCCTTATCCTTTGCCCCATAGCGATAATAGGCCAACCCTAGATTAAACACCATCCTTTCATCCTCAGGACACAGTTCATATGCCTTAATCAGCCCAATCAATCCCTTTTCCTTGTTGGTTTGAAAGAGTTTTATAGCCTTCTTCCCGATACTTCTGGCAAGATCACAATCAGAGGCGAGGACAGTCGGGGTAAGAAGAAAAAGGAATAACGAAAATAAAAATACCTTCTTCATCCTTGCCTCCCATAACAATTTTGCTCATTTTAGACGATTTTGTTTTAGATGGCAACAATAAACCTTGACCCTACAATTGGACATGGAAAATGGCAAGCAAGATTCAAGGGATTTTACTTAAAACCAATAATATTGAGATAAAAATCCAAAAACTAATCACTTCTGAAGGAGGAGGCGGAAACCGGGATTGAAGCCCCCGAACACCGGCGAGGTGTAGCCGCGACCGGCACACCGCAAGTACCACGGCTTGTTGGACCAACTACCGCCACGAGTCACGCGGGAGGAGCCCCTGCCTGTATATATAGGGTTGTTCCTATTATGATGTTTATAAGCATCACTGCTATATACATCCTCACACCATTCCCAGACATTACCAGACATATCATAAAGGCCTAGTTCATTTGGTGGAAAACTGCCTACTGGAGCAGTATATTTCCATTTATCTCTGCCACCAGCACCATCATAATTGGCCAAGTCATGTGATAAATCACCTGTACTTGTACCATATTTTATTTCTTTTCCACCATTTCTACAGGCATACTCCCACTCGGCCTCAGTAGGCAGGCGAAATTTATAGCCTGTCTTTTTGGAGAGCCATTTAGCAAAGGCCTGGGCATCGTGCCAGGAGACGCAGACCACAGGATGATTACTATTCTGACTGAATCCTTTAGGGTCTGCCATTCCATCACAACCCCAATAATTGCTTCCATCTCCTTCATATCCTGTCTCCCTTACAAACGATTTCCATTGTTTTACCGTCACCTCATACCTCCCCATCCAGAACCCATCCACGCATACCTCATGCACCGGTTTTTCGTTTGCAAAATACTTATTGTATTTACTTTTTCCTACTCGCCTTATTAACCATTTTTTATCTTCATCACTTTGACCCATTTCATAACACCCACCGGGCACCCAAACAAATTCCATGCCAAGGTAAGGGTCTTTCCAGACCTGCCCTGTCTTTTCCTCCTCCCACAGCCACCACTCATTGATCATGCTGGCATGGAGAAGTGCAGGTAGAACGAGAAAAAACAAGATAAGTAGCCATTTTCTCATAAATCCCCCTGGCCTTATTGTCTTTTACACTGCTTCAAGTTTAATCTTAAAGGTAGTAGATAATTTACTTTTTGTAAAGCTTCCCCTAATGGCCATGGGTTGATTTTTGCATTATTTTAGTATTTGGTTTTATGGCCAGACCGCTAAGTGAAGCGTAAAGTGTAAGGCGTAAAGCGTGAGGTGCGGTTTTTTAACACTTTACGACTTATCAAATAAAGAAACAAGAGCAAAATTCACAATTCAAGACCTGAGCTCTTTTCTTGCTCTCCCTTTTGATATCAAATTAAGATTAGCAGAAATAGGGCATATAGGCAAGATTTCATATGAGTAAGGTGTGAAGCGTGAGGCGTAAAGGGTGAAGCAACCCCTTACTCCTTACGTCTTTTCACTCATTTCTTTCTTTCCTCACTTCATAGATAAGTATTTTTTCTATTGCCTTTTCTATTGGCAGTTTAATATACTTTCTGAAAAAATTTGCAACTTTAAACTGAGAGCCCGATGAAAAGATATTGCAGAAAGGAATGGAAGTTCCTGTCTCTTTATCAAGGGCCACTACAAAAAGGGCCTCTGTGTCTTGTTTGTGTTTAGGTAAAGTTTCTACTTTTAAAGCCAATCCGCTACCTTCAGGAGGAAATGTAAACCAAGTTCCCCCTTGAATGAGATTATTAAGAAGATACTGATTGGGAAATAGAAGGCTTATCTTATCGTCAGCAGTCCAGTTAAAGATGGCAATATAGGCATCCTGAGTAGGTCTGATAGAAATTTTAACCTTTTCACCGTTCCTAAAGACTGTTCTATTCAATCTTGCTTCCAATAAAAACCCTGGCTTTATATCTTTTTCAGGAATCACTACCTTGGCTTTCAGTTTTACTTTGTAAGTGAAGATAGCTGGTTTGTCGGGAGATTTTTGATATACACTCTTATCCCAAGTACATTTTTCCTGGATAATATAGCCCTTAGAAAAGGCCTTGATGAATTCCCCAGAGAGACGGGCGTCTTTAACTAAGGTGACACTGGATATTTTAACTCCTGCTGTCTTTTCAATCGCCGCTGCCCTTGCCCTCTGAAGTGCCAAAAGCATAGCCTGTTCGGCAGTAATCCCTACAATGGCTGCTTCTCCTTGTGCCTCTACCCACACCTCTTTTGACTGGGAGAGATTAGGAGATTGAAAGAAGATGATGAAGATAAGAATTAAATATGTATAGTATCTAAGCATAGACTAAGCTGTTTATTTATTTGCTCTTAGTAAGTTTTAATTCTGCCATTTTGCCCAATGTTTCTGCCGGAGGTAAAATAACGGGAGTTTGCTCCCTATTCATCCTGCAAGCAATCTTTGTAACCTTGGGTTTAATATAATCAAAAAGCTCTTTTAACTCAATCCACCCATCGCTATCTAAGTCTGCTTCTCCTCTCAAGCCTTTAAGGAAAAATAAGTGAAAAGCCCATGCTTTTTCTCTGGATACCAGCTTGAGATTTGCTGACCTGTGGACGAAGTTAGAACTATGGCGTTTTTTAATCTCAAAAGAGGGCTCTCAATTTCAATCCGTATTGGGCTCATATCTTTTAAGATAGGTCCTGACTCACTTACTCCACAAAAGCAGGCATCTATCACTATGGTAATTGACTTTGCCCTTATTTGACTGAGGTTTTTATATAGCTGCTCAAGTGGGTAACCATTTAAGTCTACATAATTTGGGTCACAATCTACTGGCACAAAATAAGCCTTTTTTGTATTGAGCCCAGGTGCCCCATGGCCTGAATAATATATAAACACGTCTGAATCTGGTCTCTCCAAACTCAAATCGTAAAGCTGGCCTTGATAGTTAGAGGCAGTACCAAAAATGCGTTCAAAGGTGGCTTTTGTTGCATTTATCTCATATATAATATTTGCTTCTCTATAACCCAGCGTTTCTATCAGATACGACCTTACTACGGCTGCATCATGGATTGCAAATTCCACAGATGGGACATCCGGATTTTGATAATCTCTATTTCCGATAACGACAGCAATTGCATTTTTGTTTAATATCTTTGTTTTTAAAGGTTTGTCTACATCCGATAAAATTGCCACCTTTTTAACAGGCTTCTTTTCTTCCCTCACAATGGTTATACGCTTTTTTGTTATCAAATCTTGGCTGTCACGTGCTACTACATCAATCACATTTTCCCCAATC
>Ga0190305_1000339_pt1 | contig 11600 bp, 14 predicted proteins | sample 48700723_MG_FD_161678 | JGI IMG/M metagenome (GOLD analysis project Ga0190305, IMG submission 161678) | Hydrothermal vent sediment bacterial communities from Southern Trench, Guaymas Basin, Mexico - 4870-07-2-3_MG | ecosystem: Environmental > Aquatic > Marine > Hydrothermal vents > Sediment ... | reverse complement strand
CCGCCGTTTTCGACTTCAAATAGCTGATTGGCTTAATATCGGTAGATATATTCATTTTATCACCTCCTGTCTTTTTATGATATCAAATTCAGACTGGATGTCAACTTTATTCGTCTCTTAGAGTCAACCAAATTAAAATTAAAGTATCTCTATATTCTTTCAAGCTATTTGGCATAATCATTAAATTAAAATTACGACTTTGGTATCCAAAAGACCACCCTTCTGATTGAGAAATTGTCCTGCTCCCCGAGGGGGGCAGGACACAATGTTTCTAAATAAACGTTAACACGTTAGAACGTTAAAACGTTCACACGGTATCCTCAAATCGGGTCAGCTAAAGCAGTAAGTTAGACACAAGTGAGTTAGTGAATTAGTTAACCCCTCTCTATTTGCAACTCTAAGCCTTTAAATCAGCCTTTTCTAACTCACTAAATCACTAGTCACTAGTCACTTCAGCCCTTTAGGGCTGCTGTCGCAATCCCCTCAAATCGGGTCAATGTTTCTTACCGGGAACCAGCACGAGTACGCCTGCCAACTCAACGCATAGTCGCAATCCCCTCAAATCGGGTCAATGTTTCTTACCCGAGTTGTATTATAGAAAAACCAGTGGAAGTATGGAAATGGGTCGCAATCCCCTCAAATCGGGTCAATGTTTCTTACGGTACCCATCTTTTCTTACGGATTATAGGAAACTTAACACCCCTTTTTCGGGAACCTCATTATTTCTATACTTTCTTTTTCCCTATTTAACATACCTGCTCCAATAAGTGCCCAAAAAACCACCAAAAATCCCTTTCGGGAACCTCTATGGTTTTTAGGGCACTTAGGACAAGCAGGGAGGCTCCCGCAAATTTCTCCTATTCAGTTGTCAAAAGAGCTTAATCCTCTGAAACTTAATAGCATAATTTTTCATTTAAGACAAGAGAAATTTTATCTCCTGGATTCAGCTTGAGATTTTTTTCTTGACATTTTAACGGTATTTAGGTAAGGGATTGATAATGGGAAAAACAGAATTTCACCTGATTACTCTAGGTAATAGTCTTATTGCAAATTATCAAAAGGCTATAGATGATTCTAAAATAAAGAAGGCAGGAATGGGTTAATGCGGTTCTTTGGTTTATCTCGTTATGAAAGAATCTGAAATATATTTTGAAGTGACCACGCCTTTAGGAGTTAAGATTAAAACCACAAAGCAATATTGGACTTATCTAGTAAATATTAAACATCCAGTGATGAGGAGGAAAGAAGAAATTGTTAAGAAAGTTTTATCTGATCCTGATGAAGTTAGAAAAAGCAAAATTGACGAAGCTGTTTTTCTCTACTATAAAAGATAGAAAGATTGTATTGTGTAATTGTAAAGCATATAGATAAAGAAGGCTTTTTAATAACGGCGTACCCTGTAGATAAAGTAAAAGAAGGGAGATTAATATGGACAAGGTAATTATTCATTACCACAAACAAACAGATACAATGGATATCTGGTTTGGCAATCCAACCGATGAATATCTTTGTGAGGAAGTCGGGGAGGGTGTAATTTTAAAAAAAGATAAAAATGGTAAGGTAATAGGTATAGAAAAATTATATGTGACAAAAACTCTTAGTATAGAACAGCCTTTGCCTGTTGAAGTAGTTATGTCCTAAAAGGATAAGGCAAGAGTTAGAATTATCCGCTTTGACCATCATGGGTTGGTAGAAGTTGAGAAAAACAAAATCAGAATCACAAACAAAGGCACTTGGGCGTGTGGTGTTTGAGGGAAATATAAGATGAAATTGGCAATATTTAAACAAATAGTACAAAAAATTGATGACAAAATTAGACAATTAGAACATGTACTTGCAGATACGAGAATAAAATATGTAACTTTATATGATCACTTGTATTTGACTGCCGGTATATCGGTAGCAATGGTGGAAGAGCTTTTTCAAAGAGGAAAAACAGCTTATGGAGTTGTGGGAACAGAAATTGAAAAAGATGAGGTTAAATATTTAGGACTAATTTCTGGTTTATTGCATGATTATGGTAAGAAGACAGGAGATTATAAAAAGCATGTTCAAAAAACAATAGAAATAATAGAACAAGAACAGTTATTAAGTGAATTAGATGATAAATATGTAAAAGTAATAAAAGAAGCTATTAAAAAGCATCATATCAAAAATAATCCAAAAACGATTTTTGAAAAAGTAATTTGTCTCGCTGATTCTTATGCATCAGGTGCTGATAGAGAAGAAATGGAAAGAAATCGGAGAAAAAATTTTGAAGAGTGGTTTAAATTAATTGAAATTACTTGTGATTTGGAGAAAGAAATATTTGGAGCTGAAAAACCTTTAGCTCTTATTTTGGGTGATGTGGATAATGTAAAAGAATTTGTGTTTGAAACTTCAAAACTTCCTGAAATAAGAGGAGGAAGTGAGATTTTAAATAAGTTAAATACAACCAGAATTGAAGAAATATTTAAAACTCAAGGACTTATTAAAGAGTGCATAATTTACAATGGAGGAGGTTCATTTTTAGCAATAGTGCCAGTATCTTTAGCAAAAAAAATAAAAAAAGAAATAGAAAAAATCTATCTTAAAGAGACAAAAATAGCTACTATTACTTGTGTATATTCTGAACCAATTGGATATGTAGAATTTTGTTCAGGTTTTCCACCTCACACTGAAGATGTTTCTAGGGGAATTAAACTCAAAGGATATGCAAAATGGTTATTTGAAAGTTATTTTTCTGAAGATTGGATAAAAAAGAAAAATTTTTCTGAAATAGTTTCGTGTCTATTTTCTGAACTGAGAAGGGAAAAAATGCAAAAGATTTATATTCCTTTTGAGCCTGCTTTGCCTATTATGAAAAGATGTGAACATTGTGGAAAAAGGGGAGCAGTAAAATATGTTAAGCACGAAGAGGAAGAAATTTGTAGAGTATGCACATTAAAAAGAAAAGAGGGGAATAAATATAGATTTTTTGATAAATATGCAAATTGGTTAGAGAACAAAACAAGGGAAAAAGCTAAAATTTTACAAGAAAAAAAGGAGGAGATTCCTAAAACTTTAGAAGATTTGAAGGGTTATATTGCTTTTATTTATGCTGATGGGAATAACATTGGTGAACTTTTAGAAACAGCAACATCTCCTGCTAGTTATAGGCATATCTCTTATTCTTTAAAGAGAGGTACTGAAAATGCTGTATATGAAGCATTATATGAAACAACTGGGGTAGAGCTTGCTTTTGAAATCGTAAACATAGGTGGAGATGATGTAACATTGTTTATTTCATCTCAATATGCATGGGAATTTGCTATTAAATTTTTGGAAAATTTTGAGCGAAATATGTTAGAACTAGCTAAAGAGTTAGGTAGAGAAAAAATTACTGCTTCTATAGGAATGTTAATAGCTAAACCAAAGTATCCTGTTTATTATATGGAAAAACTTGCTATGGATTTACTGAAATTGGCTAAACAAAAGGCAGATTCGGAAAGTGCTATTTGTCATCTTTATCTTACCTCTCATCTTGCAGAAGAAAGCGCTAAAAGAATTATTCAAGATATTTATATTAAGAAAGATATTTTGACATATTCCTTAACAATGAAACCTTATAGTTTAAAACAAGCAAAGGAGTTGTGGAAAATAAAAGAAAAATTTGAAGAGATATATCCGAGAACACAAAGATATGCGTTTGTAGAAGCATTAAATAAAGGGATTTCTGAATCAGTAAACTTTTTAAGATATCAAACAGCAAGAAGAGGAGGTGAAGCTATAAAGTTTTTAAAAGAATTAGTTGAAAAATTTAATTTAAATAATACCTGCTGGTGTGTCAATCCTGATTGTAAAAAGATTCCTTTATTTAAAGATATTCTATTTGCAACACCTATTGTTGATATTATTGAATTGATTGAATTTACTAAAAAAGGAAAGGGAAGTGGTGGAACTTAAAATTGGTTTAAATTTGGTCTTTCAGTCTCCTTATCATTCAACTAGTGATAGAGTTTCTCTTGAAGCAGATAAAGTGTTATTTAAAGAAGATGAATATATAATTATACCTGCAACTCTTCTAAAAGGAAATTTGAGATATCAAATAGAAATGGCTTTAAAAGCTTTTGGTGTTGATGTTTGCTCCTCTCGTAATCCTGAAAGTATGTGTGGTAAATGTATAATTTGTAAAACTTTTGGTTCACCAAGAAATAAATCAAGGTTGTTTTTTAACGATGTTAGACTAAAAGTTGAAAAAGATCAAATTCAAAAAAGATTTGGAGTAGGTATTTATAGAAAGGCCAAAATAGTGAAAGAAGCTAATCTTTTTTCAACAGAAATTATATTTTTTGATAAGAAAGCTTTTGCAGAAATAAAAGGATTTTTAAATTCTTCTTCAGAAGCAATTAAAATAGCATCATTATTTTTTCTTGGAATGAAATTAGCATTTTCCATTGGAGCAGAAAAATCTAGAGGATTGGGATGGTTTAAATGTGAAAAAATAGAAGCATTCGTAGATGGGCAACCTATAAAACAAAACGAAATAGAGGAGAAAATAAGAGAATTAATGCCATGAAAACTCCAATTTGGTTTTCAATAACGCCACAATCACCTATACATATAGGCAGTATAAAACCTAATTTAAATTTTCTTGAGACAAAAGAAGCGATTCCAGGTGCTGTGGTTCGGGGTGCTATTGCTGAGTACTTTTTATACCAGAACAAAGAGAATAAAATTAAAAATTTTATAAATAAACTAAGATTTGGTTTTTTTAGGCCTTCTAAGTTTGCTTCTTTGCTTTCTTTACCTCTTCCTATTACAGCAATGACATGTAAAAAACATCCTGGTTTTTTAAGTGAAGGGGGACATGGAATATTTGATACTCTCATTCCTATGATTGTTTATTATGAGCTTAAAAAACTTGGAAGAAATTTTGTATGTCCCTTTTTGTTAAGATGTGAAAAATGTAAAGCAAGAGCAGAAAAAGAAAAGGGATTTTATATCAAGGAGAAAAATTACGAAAAAGTAGAAATTTATAAATTTTCTCAGACAAAAGTAGCTATTAATCCAAAAACTAAAACCACTGAAGAAGAAATGCTTTATAGTGTTACTGCTTTAAAACCAAAGGTTGTATTTTGTGGAAAAATTTTCATAGAAGAAGAAAAAATTAAAGTATTAAAAGAAGCTGTAGAGAAAGTTGGAATTGGTAGTCTTACTACAAGAGGATATGGGAGGGTAGTTTTTGAAAAAGAGGATAATTTATTAAACCAAATTGAAAATATAAAAGAAAGATTTGAAAAATTTAATAATAAAATAAAAAAAGTTTGGAATGATTTGCTTTCAATTACATTAAATCAAGAAAAATTGCCTCAAAAACCACAACACAAATATTTTGCAATTACATTAATTTCACCAGCTATACTGAAAGACGAAACAGGATTGCCATCATTAAATTTAAAAATATCTTTAAACGGTAAAGTCTATACTCCTATTCTTAAATTTGTTACCTCTGAATTTATCGGTGGGTGGTCTACTGGATGGGGTTTGCCAAAAGAAACAACCATAGGAACACAAATTGGTAGTGTTTTTGTTTTTAAAATAAATCAACAAAAAGAGGCTTTGATTCTTAAGGAATTTGAAGAACTAGAACAAATAGGAATAGGTGAAAGAAAAGAAGAAGGTTATGGAGAAATATTAGTTTGCCATCCATTTCATCAGGAGGTGATGCCAGTATGAAATTAAGCCTTAAAACAAAAAAGGAAATAGAGAAAAAAATTGATAAATTTATAGAAATGGCTGAAGATTTAATTGAATTTTCTTGGAAAGAAAAAAAAGACGGAGAGCAAGAAAAAGAAATGACAATATATAAAGAAAGGGTTGGTAGAACTCAAATTAGAAATATTTTAGATATGGCTACACAAGTAGAGTCTATTAGTGCCTTAATTCTTTTCATTAAGTATCAAATAGGAAGAAAACAAATTCCAAGAGAGTGGGGTGAAAAATTGATAGAAAAAATTAGTGAATTAGAATTCTTAGCTGAAGAAATAGATAAAGAAAACAAAAATGAGGTGATGCACGAAATAAGCAAGTTATTTCTAGGTTATATGTATAGGGATTTTGTTTATAAACATGAGATGAAGGAGTTAAGAAATGAATAAGTTTTCATATTTTGAAATATTCAAAAATAGATATTTCATAAATGCTGAAATTATTTTACAAACTCCACTTCATGTAGGAAAAGGAGTATCACTTAAACCAATAGGAACAGACTTACCAGTTATTAAAGATGCCTTTGATAGACCTTACATTCCAGGTTCTTCATTAAAAGGTGTAATAAGATTTCAAACGGAAAGGATGTTGAGGAGCATAGAAAAATTTAAAGACAAATTCGGAGTTAAAATAATGGCCTGTGATCCGTTAGGAGATCAATGTGTGAATGATGAGAAGAGAAAAGAATTAAAGGAAAAACATACAAAAAATGGTAACTTAAGCGAAGAAGCATTTTTATCAGAGCTTTGGGATGAAACCTGTCTTGCTTGTCGGATTTTTGGTTCTCAATGGTTTGCTTCAAGGATATATTTTAAGGATGCATATTTATTGAACGAAGGGAACTTTTATAAAACAGAAATAAGAGATGGTGTTGCTATAGATAGAGATACAGGTACTGCTAAATCTAAGATGAAATATGATTATGAAGTTGTGCCTCCTGGAGTAAAATTTAAGTTTGAAATCATACTTGAAAATATGCAGGATTGGGAGGTTGGTTTAATTTGTTTAGTTTTAAAACTCTGGAAAGAAGGACAAATTGGTATAGGAGGTAAAACTTCAGTGGGTTTGGGCTGGGGAAGTCTTGATAAAATTAGAATCGAAAAAATAGATTTAAATAAACTTGTTGATTTTATTTTTGACCCATCAAAAAAAGATGTTCTTAATTTTGAAGATTTGTTGAATGTATTTAAGACTAAATTGGAGGACCAAAAGAATGCACAAATTCAAACTTAATCATTTTAAAATAGAGTTTTCTCTCTCACCTAAGTCTCCTATTCTTATAAAGTCAGGTGGAATTTCACCTAATCCTGCTTTGCCAGATATGCAGTTTGTAAGAACATTTATTGCTGGAAGAGGTGAATGTATCTATGTCCCAGGTTCTTCATTAAAAGGAGTGCTCAGAAGTTATGTGGAGAGGATTTTGAAGACAGTATTAGGTGAAGAAAAAAGGGGGGCATGTGATCCATTTGGGAAAGAAAGCTGTGGCAAAAAATTGGAAAAAAAATTGGAAGAGGAAAAAGATAGCAAAAGACTTTATAAGGAATCTTGTAAGGCATGTAAGATTTTTGGAAATACAAAACTGAAAGCAAGGCTTTCTATAATGGATGCCTATCCAGATAGAGATTTAAAAACTGAAATAAGACACGGGGTGGCAATTTCTAGATTAACGCAGGCGGCTTTGAGAGGTGCTCTCTTTGAGACGGAAGTTGTTGTAGATGGGGAATTTAAAACAAAACTTATCCTTGAAAATTTTGAATGTTGGCAAGTAGGTCTAATTATTCATGCATTAAATGCTTTAAGAGAAGGATGGCTTAAAATAGGTTTCGGAAAAAATAGAGGCTTAGGAGAAGTAAATATTGAAATTAACAAAATAGAATTTGATTTCATTAAAAAAACAGAACAACCTCAAGATGAAATTTGGGGAGTTGGAAAATTTTTAGAAGAGGAAGAGAGAAAAAGTTATGGAGTAGTGGATAAAGATTTTTGCAAAGTGGGTAAACCAGATAATATAAGAGATGATGTTTTTTTCATAAACTTTTTGTACTCAAAAAATAAATGGAATGAAATTTCAAAAAAATTTATAGAGAAAGTGATGGAAATGATTAACAATGAAAGGTTACATTTATAAACTAGAATTGAAAGAGAATGAACTAAAAAATTTCATAAAGGATAACTTAGATGAAAATTTAACCTGTATTCCTGAAGGCTTAGATTTTTATGAACCACTTTCTTATATTCCAGATGATTTGAAATCTAAAGGTAGAGCCTTTTCAGAAAAGGGAGAAATAAGATGGGAAAAATCAGGAAATGATTTTATAGTAACTTTTCTTACTGAAAATCTAAATAGTACTTTACCTAAACCTATTTGTGAGTACGAAGTTGAAAAAGCAGAAACAAGTTTCAAATTATACTCTTTAAAAGATAAAAGTATAAATCCAAAATTTGAATTTTACCCTACAGGCAAACAAGATGGTAAATTAAAGGCTTATATATACTTAAAAAACGGAATAATGCTAACATTAAGATTAAGGAGTATAATATTATGAAAAAAACCTACAGGCTGCCTCCTGAGCCAAAACCATTTGCTTATATTTCTCTTCCAGATCCTGATACAATAGGAAGATCTAGAGAAAAATATATTGAACATGATCAGTTCAAAGAAAAAGTATTTTGCTCAGGAAGATTGGATTTGCAAATAATGGTCGTTTCTGAGTATCTTTTTGTTGGTTCAGGTTTATACGATTTTAAAGCAGATAAGGTATATCATTCGTTTTGTAGATGTAATAATGAATTTATAATTCCTGGTTCTAGTATAAGAGGGGCTGTAAGGAGTGTATTAGAGGCAATTTCAAACTCTTGTGTTTTAAATATAGAAAAAGGGGGGATAGCCGCTTCGTATAAAAAATGTAAATTTGACGAAGGTAGAAATCCAAATCTTTGTCCAGCGTGTAGGATTTTTGGCACTACTGGTTATAAAGGTAGGGTTAGTTTTTCTGATGCAATTCCGGTGGAAAAAATTAAATCTAAAGTTGTAAAAATAGGTGATCTTTTTCCACCAAGGATATCAAAAGAAAAACGGAAGTTTTATCAACATAAGGCTTTTTCATTTTTTGAAACTGATAAACCGGAAAAGGGTACTCGCTTTGTAGAAGCAATACCAAAAGGCTCAAAATTTATGTTTCATATTGATTTTATTAATATGAGTCAAGAAGAACTTTCCTTGCTTCTCTACACCATGGGAATATATCAAGACTATTTTATAAAAATTGGAGGGGCAAAGCCAAGGTGTTTTGGAACAGTAAGATTTGAACCTAAAAAGCTTATTATATTAAATAGTAGAAACCCTTTTGAGGAAGCAGAAGTAAAAGAAAGAGATGATTTAAGTTTATGGATAAAAGAAATAATGAGAAAAAATAAACTTTTACGGGAAGATTTTCTTGACCAATATAAGAGTCAAACTAATAAAGAAAAGGATTTTTGTCCAAGGGGAAATTATTAATGACTACAGAACAAAAAATTAAAACAGCAGAGAAACTATTAAATAATTTAATAAATGTTAGAAGAACAGAGTGGAATATATTTAAAGAATACTTTTCACAAAAGAAAAATTTTGAATTATCATTAAAACTAATTAAGAAACTTTCTAATTCGCCTCAATTAAGACCACGACAAACCGAGGCTTATAGAAGAATATACAAAAGTTTACAAAAAGAAAAAGAACTTCTACACCAGCAAAATGTGGAAGATTTAAATGAAATTTTTGGTTATGTTTCTTGGTTGATTGTTTCACCTTTAGGGTTTGGTATGTGGAAAGAAAAGTAATAATCATTGATAGTTGTATCTGGATTGACTTTTTTCGAGAAAATGAAGAAATAGCAGACGAAATATTAAGTTTACCTAAATCACTGCGTTTTATAGCTTCTGTAAGTTTAATGGAAGTGTTTGAAGCAGGAAGGTCAAGAGGTAAAGGTGAAATTGAGAAAATTAAGAAAGTGCTTAAAGAAATGGGAGTAAAAATAAAATATTCTTCCAGAAAGGATTCAAAAACAGCACTATTTCTTATGGAAAAATATACGCCAAAATATGGTCTTTCCGTAAAGGATGCTCTCATTGCAGCAACAGTAGTTTCGTCTAAAGCATTATTTTGGACAAGAGATAAGATTTTTAAACATATTGAAGAAATTCAACTTTATAAACCAGAGAGTCAAGCATGGAGTTATTAATTGCTTCTTTTGGAGAGTCTCCAGGTATTGTTACAGAAGCAATAGATATTTTACTTGATAAAGGAATAAATATTGAAAAAGTAATATTAATTACAACAAAAGATAGTGACATCAAAGAAGGAGCAGAGTTCATAAAAAGACACACTCATCAATATAATACATATCAAGGAAGAATTTCTGTAGATGTAAAAACTGTAGAGGAATTTGAGGATATCATTACAGATAATGCTATTGAGCGATTTATAAAAATAACAAAAGAAATTTTTAGTTTTCACAAAAAAGAGGATACTTATGTTTGTATAAGTGGTGGAAGAAAAAATATGTCTACTTTATTAGCATTACTTGCACAGATTTATAAAGCAAAAATGCTTTTTCATATAATTCCTCCTCAGGAAATTGAGAAAAAATGGGAAGATCTTAGGCCATTGCAAAGTTATCCAGATGAAATAAACAAATTTTTACATCCAGATATTTCTCAAATTAAATTTGTTCCTTTACCGCTTCAACCTCTTATTTCACCTTGGATGCAAGAAAAAACAGCAGATGAATTTTTTAACCAATCAGACTACAGTGCAGCAGCTAAAATTTATAGGATTCTGAGAGAAGAAATTAGTGATCCAAGAAGAATTGAGATAAAAGAATTGCTTTCTTGGAGTTATTTAAATTGGGATTTATTTAATTTTTCTAAAGCAAAACAAAAATTAGAAGAGGTTGTTAAAAGAATTAAGCAATATAATCACTTTTTGATAGATAAAATAGAACATTTGCAAAATCAATGTTTAATACTTTCAACTTTAAATAGAAATAAAGAATTCACAGAAAATATAAAAGATAACCAATATTTTGAAAACATAGTTTTGTCTTTGTTTTCTAAAGCACAAAGATATACTCAAAGTGGAATTTATGATCAAGCTATTCTTTGTCTTTATCGCATTTTAGAACTTATATCCCAAAATAGACTTGCTCTTAAAGGCATGGATACTAAAAAAGTTAAAGAAAATATTCGAAATAAATACAAGGAAAAGTTTGCTAAATTAAAAAAAGAGATAACAGGAGCGTCTTCTGAAATACCAGAAAAGATTGCGTTATTAGATAGCTGGATTTTATTAGCTGTAATGGGAGACACTTTATTTGGGAACAAGAAGGAATTAAAGAAATTGTATGAAAAAACAAATATTAGGAATAAGTTGTGGATAATTCATGGATATTCTGTTGGGAAAAAGAAAGAGTTTTCAAAACTAGAAGAATATGTGCATAAATGGCTAGAAAAATTAATAGAAAATTTTGATAAAAAATTAAAAATTTTTGATTTTCTCATTTTTGAATAAAAAATTAAATTCATGCTCAAAACTGTCATTGGTCATTTGTCATTGAAGTTTTACTTTAAATAGAGATTTAAAGAGTTAAAAAGATGTTAAAACAGCTCCAAAACAATTCATTATCTGTTCAAACTTTTGTTTTCCTAAAAGAATTTGTGATGTAGAAAATTGTGCATAAGCCTGCAAATCAATTTTCCTTGACTTTTCTCTAGTCTAATAGTAAAATTTAGACCAAATGAATCTAGTAAAGCGTAATATTTTAGACAAAATTTATTTCTGGCTTGAAAGTCCACATATTTTAGTAATTCATGGTGCAAGAAGGACAGGG
>Ga0190305_1000333_pt1 | contig 11737 bp, 13 predicted proteins | sample 48700723_MG_FD_161678 | JGI IMG/M metagenome (GOLD analysis project Ga0190305, IMG submission 161678) | Hydrothermal vent sediment bacterial communities from Southern Trench, Guaymas Basin, Mexico - 4870-07-2-3_MG | ecosystem: Environmental > Aquatic > Marine > Hydrothermal vents > Sediment ... | reverse complement strand
GTATTATATGCCTAACAATCCGCTCCAGCCGACCGCTAATAGCGGCGGCTGAGCTTCAACGTTAGGAGGAAAAATATTTGAATTATTATCAATAACAGGTTAAAATTACAAAAAATTTAGGGGTGACTTTTATGCAGGTTTATGAACTTATTGAAAACATAAAGAAGTTACCAAAAAATGATTTAAGAATTCTTTTAGAATGGATAGAAAATTTTGAACAAGAACTTTGGGATAAAGAATTTGAAGAAGATGTAAGACTAGGGAAACTGGATAAATTAGCTGAACAAGCTATTAGAGATTTTCGAGCTGGTAAATGTCTAAAACTCTAAAGCATTATGCAAACCCTACTTTTTGGGAAAAATATAAAGAATTACCTGAAAATATTAAAAAATTGGCAAACAGAAATTTTGAACTTTTAAAGAAAAACCCTTATCATCCCTCATTACATTTAAAGAAGGTTGGTAGATATTGGTCAGTTCGAGGGGGCAAAAAATATAGAGCTATTGGAATAGAGATTGGGGAAGGAATTATCTGGTTTTGGATTGGTAAGCATTCGGAATACGAAAAAATTATAAACTCCTAACAAACCACTCCAGCGGACGGCGTAACCGCTGCCGCTGAGTTTTGACGTTATGCTAAAATAAATAAAAACATTGAGGATGTCACTTGAAAATAGGAGAAATTATTTGGCTGGAGGATATAGTTGAAAAACTGGAGAAAAAACATAGTGTTAGATAGAATGAAGTGATAGAAGTTTTGGAAAACAAACCAAAATTTCGTTTTGTTGAAAAAGGACACCGTAAATGTGAAAATGTTTATGCAGCACTTGGTCAAACTTATGAAGGACGTTATTTAATAGTATTTTTCGTGTATAAAAGAAATGGACGAGCATTGATTATATCAGCAAGGGATATGACAAAATTAGAAAGGAGGAAATTTTATGAGCCAAAATAAGACATCAATTTCAAAGAAATCTTCATATCAAGAGATTGGAGAATTTTGGAATACTCATGATTTATCTGAGTTTTGGGATCAGACAAAACCAGTAAAGTTTGAAGTAGATATACAGACACAGCGGATGTATTATCCTATTGATAGCGAGTTATCAGATTATATTTTAGAACTTACCAGAAAACGGGGTATATCACCTGAGACATTGATAAACTTATGGATTTCTGAGAAGATAAGACAAGAAAAAGAAACGGCATAACAAGCCACTCCAGCGGACCCGCCTTACGGCGCGCCGCTGAATTTGGACGTTGGGGTAATTAAACAAATCAGGAGGTATAGGATATGAATAGTTTCAAAAGGATAGTATCCCTTATTGGCGTTTTACTGTTTGTATTCAGTGGCATCGTCTTTGCCCAGGAAGATGCGAAAGGGTGCAAAGACCACCCGATGTTCACAAGGATGCCAAATTTCTATATCGAAAATTGCAAGGAGTATGATTTCGACCAGGCTGAATTTGTGGATGAAAAGGGCAATGAAATTAAGGTGGAGGGGAAATATCACTGGCTGGAATACTATATTAAGGAAGGCCATAAGTCACCAAGTGAGTTAGCAATTATGAGAAACTATGAAAACGCAATCAAAAAGATTGGCGGTGTGGTTGTCAAAGAATCTGGTGGCATAGCATATCTGAAACTGAACAAGGAAGGAAAAACATTTTGGGCAATTGTTTTTCCAAGAGGAAGCGGGACTTATTACGAGCTTACTATTGTTGAAAAGGCTGAGATGGCGCAGGAGGTTGTAGCAGATGCAAAGAGCCTGATGAGCGATATTCAATCAACTGGGCATGCCTCGGTCTATGGGATCTATTTCGATTTTAATAAGGCAGATGTAAAGCCAGAGTCTGAGGCGGCAATTAAAGAGATAGCAAAACTCCTTCATCAGAATAAAGGACTTAAACTTTATGTGGTAGGACATACAGATAATGTCGGAAAGCTTGACTACAACATGAAACTTTCAAAAGCAAGAGCAGATGCCGTGCTGAAAGAGCTTGTGATGAAATACAAGGTCTCAGCTCAAAGGCTAAAGGCTTATGGAGTGGGTTCTCTTGCCCCCGTTGCATCGAACAAGTCCGATGAGGGGCGTGCTAAAAATAGGCGTGTAGAGCTTGTGGAAAGGTAATGATGAAAAACTGATAAGGAGGGAGAAATATGGTTAAGAAGGTCTGTTTTGTATCAATGTTCGCTTTTTTGTTTCTCTTTTTGAGTAATATTGCCGAGGCTCAAAACATGAAAGAAGGGCTCTGGCAGATAACCATGACCATAGAGATGCCAGGTATGCCCATGCAGATGCCTCCACAGACCTATACTCATTGTCTGACAAAAAAGGACATGGTTCCGCAGAAAGGAGAACCTAATCAGGAATGCAGGATGGTAAAGCGTGATATTGAAGGTGATACCGTAACCTGGGTAATGGAGTGTAAGACGAGTGAAGGCACCGCGGTGTTCAACGGCAAAGTCACCTATAAGGGGGACTCTTTTGAAGGGATCATAAAGATGAAACAGTCGGGCATGGAAATGACCCAGAACCTGAAAGGGAAATGGATCGGAGAGTGCAAATAGGAATCTACATGCATAGCAAACAGATGGGAGATAAAATGATATTAGAAAGAAGAGATAAGAGCGATAATTCCCGGCATGGCAAATTATAAATTTTTATTTATCACTTTAATCTTGTTATTGACCGGCACAATACTGAATGCCAGTAGCGGCAAATGCCCCCGGATAACAGTTGGTGTTTACATAAATTATGTTGATCAGGAAAGACTCGTGAAGCTTCTGAATGAAATTCATCCTGATCAGCCTGCTCCGTCGTGGCTGTTTCAAATAAAAGAAAAAATATTTGCTGAACTAAAGATGAACTCCCCGGATATTGTTTTTATTCCCGCCGTCAGCCGCAATAACGCAGAAAGTGATTATATTATGATCTTCGATATTACAACGATCGGTGCCGGCGAGGATATCGAAGTGGGTGGAGTGCTTATCAGTGAATACAACGCCTTTAATGTTGTTTCGGTATTAAAACAAACAGGGCACTGTATTTATGAGCGGGCCGGTGTCCTTGGTGCAAAAGATACTGTTTCCAAGTATGGAAATTATGAAAATGATATTTTTATTGCAATCGAGCACAATATTGAGGACGGCTATGGAAGCATCCGTGGCAGGATCGAAGAGTATGAAGCCTCGCATCCCGTGCCGCCACGCGGACCTGAAATCCTGGTGACCTTGAAAAAGGAGTATGTTTCACCGCTTGAGGCAGAGCGGGAAATGGAGATTGGAATTAAAGTCAAAAACTGCAAAGGCCAGTACGTCTGGGAAAGATCCCATGGGCTGGCTGTATTGCTGCCGATAAAAACCGCAAGGGGAGAAATTCGCCCAACCCGCGGATTCTTGCAAGGAGGGGGTCCCAATACGAGGTTTAATTTTATAAAAATATCTATTCAAAGACCGGAAGGTGCGTCCGTCACATACACTTTGAAGAAAGGCATGGAACGCTCCATTGATACATTTAAAATAAAAGTTTGTGGAGTACGCAAAGAGGTGACCAAAGAGGTATTCATTCCTATTGCCGGTATATGCCTGCGCGGAGAATCAGAGGGCTATGTTTTCCCTGAAAAGACAACCGAGATCAAATTTAAGCTCAAGAAACTCCTACCTCAGGGAGGCGAACAGCCGCTAAGCGGCAAGCCCGTACTGCTGTCGCCGGAAGGACTGATAGACGGAACCGTCTCTCCTTCGGGGAAAACCTTCACTCAAACGGATGGGAATATTGCCGTAAGATATAAAAGCGGTTTAAAAGAAAGTACCATGACCGTCCATGCCACCTTTCAGCCGAAAAAATATCCTGACAAAGCGCGTGCTTCAGCCGGTGTGACAATCGTTGAGAAAGGGTATGACTGGACGGGGACTGTGATCGTGAATCAAACATGTTCGTACAAAAAGAATGAAATAAAAAACAATAAGAGAGGTTATTGGGTCAGGGAGGAATCGATTTTATCCACTGACAGGACCGTCCATTTGACCATAAGATTTCTCACAACGCCGGGGAAACCAGCCGTGATTTTGGGTAAAGACGTATCCGGAACCAGCCGGTATCTGCTAAAGACCTTTGAACAAAAAGGCTGGGCGGATTGCAAAGATAAACAAACCGGTAAAACATTCAGAAAAAAACCCGGGGACACACAACAGTCCACACTCAAAATGATTGGTACACTCGTAGAGGAATACCTTGATATTTCTCCTTCCATACACGTTGATCGATTGTCAAACCGATATACATTTGATTTCGGCGTTTCGGGATTATGGTGGAAAGGTAAAGTGACCCGAACTGACATTTATACTGATGTTTGCAATGGAAATTCAAAGAAAAAATCAATGGGTCCTTTTACAGGGGAAAGACAAAAATATGATCTTGAACCTCTGCATTATGAAGGTCAGACCACAGATATCAATACTATTTCTGGCAGCACAAAAATCGAAACGGAAACACTTGAAAACTGCACCACCACTTACATCTGGAATCTCAAACGGACTGGCGAATGAGTGGAATGTAATAAAATTTTTCTCTGTTTGGGGATTTTATGGAGGTATAATAATACTAATTATAATTGCGAGATATGTAGTTTTATAAGCCTAACAATTCAATACAGCAGACGGCTATTGCCGCTGTTGATTTCAGTCGTTATCACCCCCAAAGGATATAGTCGATGGCAATTCCTGATTATCAAACCTGCATGCTTCCTCTATTGAAATTTCTTGGTGATCAACACGAATACTCCCTTCGAGAAACTATTGATCATCTTGCCGCTCATTTCAAATTGACAGAAGATGAGTTGAAGCAATTACTTCCAAGTGGTCAACAGGCCATTTTTGATAATTGTGTTGCTTGGGCTTGAACCTATTTGAAACAAGCTGGGTTACTTGAACCTACACGAAGAGGATATTTCCTAGAGGAATAGGGAGCGCGTCTTTGCATTTGACATAATGCGTTTACAGAAAAATGCTAAATTAAAGGATTATTTGGATAACTCCAAAGAAACATAACACTTCAGCTGGGCAAGTGGATAGCTAAATAGGAAGCGGCTTTCCTTTTAAATTATCTAATTTCCGCCTCAAGTGAAGCTTTTCCTTTTCAAGTTGAGATAATTCCATCCTTAACTTATTTTTCTCTTCCTCATTAGCCTTTTCCATTTGTTTTTTTAACAAATCTATTTTTTTGCTTATTTGATATAATTCTTGGGCTGTTTGCCGAATAGACATAATTTTTTCTCCTTAATGTCTAAATGCACGTTCTCCAGTATAGACCATAGCTACTGGTGGTTTAGCCTCATTACAGGCAACTATGGATTCAAAATCCCTAATAGAACCCCCCGGTTGAGCAATAGCTGTAATACCTTCTTTAATGGCTACATCCACTCCGTCTCTAAAAGGGAAAAAACCATCTGAGACCATCACAGCTCCTTTAATTCCTCCATATGCATCTTTAGTCAAAAAATCAATCTCTTCTTTTTGACTTAAAGGACGCTTTCCCTCTGCTATTTCTTTTTCCAACTGTTTATAAGGAATATTATGCTTTTTAAAACAAAGGCTATCTGCATATTTGGTATATGCCTTAAAAATAGCAATCTCTACTACCCCTACCCTATCTTGTTCACCAGTACCTATGGCCACTGTAGCTTCATCTTTCACAAAAATTACAGAATTAGAAGTAACCCCTTGCTCTACATACCAACCAAATAATAAATCCTTAAATTCCTTCTCAGTGGGAACTCGTTTAATACGGTATGTCTTTCCTTTATATTCCGTTTCTGCAGGATAAAAGTCTTTTTTAGATTTAATCCTGGTATATGGCGATTGTTGTAAAATAAGACCTCCATCCATTAAGCTTTTAAAGTCTAACCAGGTTTTGTTTACATAATCCGCCAAACGTTCTATACGCTTAATCTCCACAATACGTAAATTCTTTCTCTGTTTTAATATATCTACTACCCCAGAAGCATAGTCTGGTGCCGCTATCAATTCTACATAATATTGACTTATTTCCCTTGCTGTTTCTCTATCCAAACTCCGATTTACCACTACACAACCACCAAAGGCAGCAATCCTATCTGCAAAATAAGCACGGTGAAAGGCCTCAGTTAGATTATTACCATAAGCCACTCCACAGGGATTATTATGTTTTATAATTACCACCGCCGGTTTGTCCATAAGATAACGTAAAATTTGAAGACCACGGTCTAAATCAGTTAGATTAATCTGACTGGGATGTTTTCCAAATTGGTGAAAGTCTTTTTCAGTTAAGGCACTCACCAAACCTTGACCAGGACTAATAAAGTGGCAATCACCTAATATAATATTCCCATTGATTAACTCATACAAGGCCGACATTTGATGAGGATTTTCACCATAACGTAGCCCTTTTTTTTCTCCATCTACCTCCCAACTCCTTTTTTGGTAAATAAGTGTTTGTCCACCAATGGAAATCTTTATTGTAGAAGGAAAACAATCACCAACTAACTGTTTATAAATACCTTTGAAATCTTTCATTTTCTGCCTAACTTTAAACAACCTAAAAACCCTTGTCAATAAAACTGTAAAATTTCTACTTGACAAAAATTTTTTTTTGCTGTAAGAGTGTCAAAAGGTGGTGAAATGAACCAAAAATTCCCACAAAAGCACAATAATGTATTTAGAGGAAGATATATTCACTCTATCGATGGAAAAGGAAGGCTCAGTATTCCCAACCATTTTAGAGAAGTATTGAAAAGGAAATATAAAGAAGAGGGAATAATGCTTACCAGCCTGGGTGTTTCTTTAGTGGCTTACCCTTTAGCAGAGTGGTCTGTCATTGAGGAGAAAGTGAGCAAGTTACCTCAAATTAAACCAGAAGTGAGAAAATTTCAATTATTATTTATCTCTGGTGCCGTAGAATGCACTTTTGACAAACAAGGGCGTATTTTAGTGCCACCTGCTTTACGAGAACATGCAGGGTTAAAAAAAGATGTAATTATTGCTGGAATGTTAAATAAATTTGAAATTTGGGATAAGGGGCGATGGGAAAAAGAAATGAAGCTCCTCACTGAAAATTTTGAAGAAATTAGCAATGTGATAGCTGATTTGGGTCTATGATGCATGGAAAATCAAAAACATATTCCTGTTCTGAAAAAAGAAGTTTTATTCTATCTCAATTGTGGTCCAGGAAAAATATTTGTAGATGGAACGGTAGGAGGTGGTGGTCATACCCAAGCCATTCTAGAGGCATCTGCTCCCAATGGTTTTGTTATTGGTCTTGATGTAGATGGAGAGGCTTTAATACAAGCAGAAAAGAAACTCGCCCCTTATGTAGGACGTTATATTTTAAAAAAAGGAAATTATGCCAGGGGGAGAGAAATCTTGAGTGGCTTGAATATAGAAAAAGTAGATGGATTTTTACTTGACTTAGGCATATCCTCTCTTCAACTGGCTGCCCCAGAAAGAGGTTTTAGTTTTCTTCATCCAGGTCCTCTTGATATGCGTATGGATAACACCGCTAGTGTCACTGCTTCTCAAATTATAAATCGGTGGTCACAGAAACGGATTGCAGAGATAATTAAACAGTATGGAGAAGAAAGATGGGCAAATCGTATTGCTCGCAAAATTACAGAAACACGTGTGAAAATGCCTATTAAAACCACCACTCAGTTGGCAGAAATAGTTGCTAATGCTATTCCCAGAAGAAACTGGCCAAGACATATTCATCCTGCCACCCGGACCTTTCAAGCCTTACGCATAGTGGTCAATCAAGAATTAGAAAACTTGAAACAATTTCTTAATCAAGTCTTGTCGCTACTTGCCCCCAAAGGCAGGGTAGTCATTATCTCTTTTCACTCTTTAGAAGACAGATTGGTAAAAAATGCCTTTAGAAATTGGGCAAAGGAAGGAAAAGTGCAGTTGTTGACCAAAAAGCCTGTGCAGCCCAGCAGAGAAGAATTGGCTATGAACCCAAGGGCAAGGAGTGCCAAATTGAGGGCTATAGAATTTAGGCCATAAAACTTTAGAAAAAGGAGGATGATATGAAAACACTTATGACAAAAATACTGGTAGTAGAAGATGAACCAGCAATAAGAGAACTTTTAGTGAGTTTTTTTAAACTCTGTGGATGGGAAGCAAATAGTGCTGGAAATGCCTTTGAAGCATTAGGAATCTTAAAAGATGACCGTCATGATGTAGTCATTACTGATGGCCTAATGCCTCAAGTGAGCGGACCAAAATTTACAAAAATCATAAAAAAGAAGTATCCAGAAACCTATGTTATTGCCTTAACGGGTTCGAATTTAAGGGAAGAGTTTAATGCAGCAGGAGCCAACGTATATTTGGAAAAACCAGTAGACCTTAAAAGATTGCAAATAGCAATTGAAGAGTATTTTAAAGGAAATCCAGGAGGGAAAAGTGACTATCGCTGTATGGGCACGAGCAAATAGAAAACTTCGCACCTATACATGGCAAATAAAATGGGTGGGTATTAACATCCTTATAATCCTTGTTACTTGTTTAATCTATGTTTGGTTAAGTATGCACAGTATTCAGATAGGTTTTCAAATTACTGAAGCCATGCAGGTCCAAAAACGGCTTAAAGAACATAATTATGCCTTGCGTTCGCAATGGGCTCATCTTACCTCTCCTAGTTATCTAAAAGGGGAAGCAGAGAAATTAGGACTTCAAGTCCCAGAAAATATTATTAAATTAAATGAAGGAAATTAAATTAAGAATTGCAATTTTAGTGGGGGGTTTTTCTTTCTTTGCTTTTTGTATCTTAATCCAGGCCTTTAGGTTACAAGTAGTAGACATACTACCCTTAAAAAAAAACTTAACTAAAATCACTATCCCGTGCAAACGTGGTTTTATTTATGATAGGTATAGAGAAGAATTGGCCATTACTGTGCAAAAACCCTCTCTTTATGCTTGTCCTAATCAAATAACTGATCCCTATACTACTGCTAAGCGCTTGAGCAAAATTTTACACATAAAGACACAAAAATTACTAAAAAAACTAAAAAGAAAAGGAGAATTTATCTGGATTAAACGTTGGCTTTCCCAAAAAGAGGCAGAAAAAATAGAAAAATTAAATATAAAGGGACTTGCTTTTAAGCCAGAGAATTGTAGACGTTATCCTCATAGTTTTTTAGGAGGCCAAGTGTTGGGCTTTGTAGGACTGGATGGCAAAGGTCTGGAAGGTATAGAATGTAAGTTTGACTACCTTTTAAAAGGAAAGCCAGGTTATTATTTTGGAATTAAAGACGCAAGGGGGCATATTACTCTCTCTCCTCGTCTTCCTATTCAATCTCCCAAAGATGGACATAATTTATATTTAACCCTAGACTACCAAATCCAATATGTAACAGAAGAGGCCTTAAAAAAAGCAGTTAGAAAATGGCACGCTAAAAGTGGGTGTGCTGTAGTAATTGTTCCTCAAACTGGAGAAATTCTAGCCTTAGCCAACTATCCTCCCTTTGATCCAAATTATTTCTGGAAAGCCAATCCTAATATTTGGCGTAACCGGGCAATCACTGATGCCTTTGAGCCAGGTTCTACTTTTAAACCCATATTATTAGCAGCAGCCCTTAATGAAAAAATTTGGTCTCGTCATGATATTATTTATGGCGAAAAAGGTAGATATAAAATAAAAGGCGCTGTCTTCCATGATGTAAAACCCTTTGGATGGATGTCAGTTGAACATGCTGTGATTTACTCCTCTAACATTGGTATGGTTAAAATTGGCGAAAAGGTAGGAAAGGAATGTTTTTACCAATATATAAAAAAATTTGGATTTGGAGAAAAAACAGGAATACACTTACCAGGAGAAGCCAGTGGCTTGATACGTCCCCTAAAAAAATGGACAGAAGTAGATACAGATAGTGCTTGTTTTGGCCAGGGTCTGGCCGTTACTGCCCTTCAATTAACATTGGCTTATGCAGCCATAGCTAATAAAGGAACATTGATGTATCCTATGTTGATAAAAAATATTAAAGATGCCAAAGGAAAGGAAATAAAGATATTTAAACCAAGAGTAAAACGTAGTGTCATCTCTCCCCAAACGGCTTCTTTAATAAAAAATATCTTACATAAAGTAGTAGAAAAAGGCACAGGGCAAATGGCTGCTATCCCTGGATATAAAATTGCTGGCAAAACAGGCACCGCTCAAAAAATAGACCTTAGAACAGGTAAATATCAAAAAAATAAATATATCTCCTCATTTGTAGGATTTTTCCCTGTTGACCATCCGCGGGCGGTTATTAGCATTATAATCAACGAGCCTAAGGGCATGGGTTATGGAGGCATAGTGGCTGCACCTGTATTTAAAGAAATCGCTGAACATCTTATTTGGCAGTGGCAAATACCTCCATCCTCCCCTACTATGAGAATGGTAGAAAATACTACTTTACCTTCAACAAATTTGAAAACCACACAAAATATTACACCTCCTGTAGTTACTGATGGAATCATGCCTGACCTCCGTGGCCTTCCCCTGCGCTTGGCCTTTAAGATTTTGCAAGATGCAAATATAAAAGTTAAAATAAAGGGGACTGGAAAGGTGGTTAAGCAAATCCCACCTCCAGGTAGTAAAATAAAAAACAATGTATGTCTGCTCCAGTTAGAGGCTAATTGATGCAACTAAGAAAAATCTTAAAAGACATTCAGCCTTTAAATATTACAGGTGATGTGGAAAAGGAAATAAATAACATTGTTTTTAATTCTAAACTGGCCTCTCCAAACAGTCTTTTTGTGGCCTTAAAAGGCACACAACATGATGGAATTAGCTATGTCAGTGAAGCCATTTCAAAAGGAGCAGTAGCCATTTTGGCTCAAGAATACCCAGTTCCAAGACATAATGGTATTACTTACATCCAAGCCTCTGATGTCAGAAAAACAGCGGCCTTGCTTGCGGCCGCTTTTTATCAACACCCAGCCAAAAAACTCAACCTCATGGGGATTACTGGCACCAATGGAAAAACTACCACCAGCTATCTCATTGCTTCTATTTTGAAAGAAGCAGGAAGAAAAACAGGCATCATTGGCACTATTAACTATCAATATGGAAACAAAACCATTTCTGCCTTTTTAACTACTCCTGAGAGTTTAGACATTCAAAGACTCTTTAAAGAAATGGTTACAGAAGGAGTTAGCCATGTAGTAATGGAAGTCTCTTCTCATGCCTTATTTTATAAAAGAGTGGCTGGCTGCCAATTTCAACTAGCCATATTTACCAATCTATCCCAAGACCACTTGGATTTTCATAAAGACATGGAGGCATATTTTGCATGTAAAAAGCAACTTTTTACTCATTATTTGGGAAGCAAAGGCAAGGCTATTATCAACTTAGATGACCCTTATGGAAAAAGGATTTTAGAAGAAATAAAATGTCCTTGTATTACTTATGGACTTTCATCTAAAGCTGATATCTGGACCGAAAATTTCCAAATCTCTATAAATAAAACCACAGCTTACATCCATACTCCCATAGAATCATTTTCTATTTGTTCACCCTTAATAGGCAAACCCAATTTATATAATATTTTGGCCGCCGTTGCTGCTGGAATAGCCATGGATTTACCTATAAACATTATCAAAACAGGAATAGAAAAAGTTTCCTCTATTTGTGGTCGTCTGGAACGTTTTTCTCAAAACGGTATTGAAGTGTTAGTAGATTATGCCCACACACCAGATGCATTAGAACAGGTATTAAAAACATT
>Ga0190305_1000332_pt1 | contig 11785 bp, 29 predicted proteins | sample 48700723_MG_FD_161678 | JGI IMG/M metagenome (GOLD analysis project Ga0190305, IMG submission 161678) | Hydrothermal vent sediment bacterial communities from Southern Trench, Guaymas Basin, Mexico - 4870-07-2-3_MG | ecosystem: Environmental > Aquatic > Marine > Hydrothermal vents > Sediment ... | reverse complement strand
AATAATTTTATTTTTTATATATTTTTTTAATTTTTTGAAATTGTTGTTTTGGTGTATATTATATAGGAATATGACAGAAATAAAGAAAAGGTTGAATAAAATGAGTGATTACGAAGTAATATACAAATGTAATCAAAAATTAATAGAAGAAGTTAGAAGAAAAAAAGGCGGTGTTGAAAGTATAATGATAGCAGATATTTAAGATTTTATTTTTTTTTGATTTTTTTTTTATTTTTGAAAATTGTTGTTTTAGTGCATATTATATATGGGAGAAACTTTTAAGATGAGAGTAGAACTACTACATAATAAAAATACAAAAGAATGGTTTGGGTGTATAAAAAGTAATGGAGAATATATAATATTGGAAACAGCAAGGAGTAGAGAAGAACTAATTAATAAAATAAAAAATAGTGTGGGCTTTAAAAGTATGGTTTGGGTATCTAAAGAGTAATAAAATTATTGATGATGTTTCTGTTGTTTTTGTGTATATAAGGTATGGGAGCAAAAAAAATGAATGATGGGGAAAGGATATTAGAAAATACGATAAACAAATTTTTAGCAGATTTAGACGAAAATAGCGATATATGGGAAGAATACGAACTTAAACATATTGTAGACAAAATACAAAAAGATTTACTTTTCATTATGGAAATTCTTAATTTTTACGAAAAGAAATAGTTTTATTTTCTTTTATATTTTTGAATTGTTTTTGTTGTTTTTGTGTGTATTATATAGAGGTGGCTTATGTGGAAAGGTAAAAATTATTCTGTTGATTTGACAACTAAAGATATAGCAAAAATTATAAGAGAAAAACTAAAAAAAGAGTTTAGAGATTGTAAATTTTCTGTTAGATGTGAATATTTTTCGGGTGGCTCATCTATTACTATATCTTTAATGTCTGCTAAATTTGAAGTTTTTAATAAAAAATACAAACAAGATAAAAATGGTTATGCTTATACTGAAGATAATTATAAATATGTTCAATTAAATGAATATGTTTTTAATAATGATTTTAAAGATGGTTATAATAACGGAGTATATTTAACTAAAAAAGTGTGGGATATTTTAAAAAAGGTTGTTGAAATTGTTAAAAATTATCAATATGTGGATAGTGATATACAAACAGATTATTATAATACAAATTTCTATTTTGATTTGACTATTGGTAGATGGGATAAACCATTTAAAATATTAAAATAATTTCTATATTTTTTAATTGTTTTAGTTTCTGTTGTTTTAGTGTATATTATATAGAGGGAGTATGAAAATAAAGGAAGTTAAAGTTGAATTTTCATTATATCAAAATGAAAACTTTAAAAAAACAAAAGAGAACTTATTATATACATTTGTAAAAACAATTCCATTTTGGTATTTTGAAGATTTGGAAGTGATTAAAGAAAAATTGAGAAAAGAATGCAAATCTTATGAAGGAAAAATTTACAAATGCTTTTTCAAAATTTTGGATATAAAGGAAAAAGAAGTATGAGTTGTTATTTTTGCGATGAGGGTAAAGATAAAAATATTTGTATAGAGTGCATAAAAAACGAGAATAAAGTTAATATTTGGCATTTATTTTTTATTATTCCTGCTATTTGTAAAATAGCAATAAATAAATATGATGAAGAAAAAATTATTAAAAAATATTTTGAACTAATAAGAAAAAATATAAAAATTGAAGAAATAAAGCATATAATTATCTCTGAATTTGAAAATGAGAATAGGTAAAAATATAAGATTAACAGAAGAAGAAAAAAATTTAGATATAGATGAAATTTTGGATAGAATAAATCTCATAGAAAATTTAAGAGGTAGCATTATTTCAAGGAAAGAAAAATACAAATTAACGATAAAGAAAAAACTATTAGAAAAATTGTTAGTGAAAAAAATATGAAAAAGTGGATTGTTGAAGGGAGTAATGGAAATAAATATATTGTTAGTTATACTGATGGAATATGGAAATGCAGTTGCCCAAAATTTATATTTCAAAAGAAAAAACTTACAGAAAAAGAACCTTGCAAACATATTTTGTATATTCAAAGTTTAAGCGAAGATAAAAGAAACAAATTAAAAGAAGTTGGAAATGTGAGCAAATTACATTCTTTACGGAAAAACGGCTTTATTATTCTTGATTGGGAGTATAATTATTTTTATAAAGCAGAGAAATATAAAAAAGAAATGAGATTAAAAGCAGAACATTTAAAACAAAATGGTAAAATTGAAAGGTGGTTGGGTATAAATGAAGGAGAAGTTTATTATCTTCTTATCAAACCAAAATTTATTTGGTATTCTGAACAAGTTGATAATTTTGAAAAAGAACTGAATGAATTGTTTGATGAAATAAAAAATACAAATAGTATATGGCTTAAATCTAAAACTATTTGGGATAGCAGAACCATCTTTACAGAGTATAATTACATAAAAGACAAATATAATAATTTGGTGCAATTGGTATTATATAATCAAAGTGGTTATTTCAACGAAAATATTACAAAAGAAGAATTTAGAATATTAAATAATAGATTGTTAGAATTTGGTAAAGTTATACAAGAACTTCATAAAATTGTTGAAAATAAAGACAAATTATATACAAAAAAATCTATAAATGACATTTTAAAATATATAGATAATGAGGTTGGTTATGCTGATAGATTAATACATTTTTATAAAGGTTGCCTTAAAGGTAGTTGTTATTACAACGAGATTATTTTGTTAGAGCAAAAAATAAAAAATAAAGAAAATGATATATATACTAAACAATAGAAAACTATAAATAGTTTTCTATCTTAAATAAAGTATGGTGGATAAAGAGTTTATTAAAAAATGGTTTTATTCAGATTTTGATATTGAAATAAAAATATCAAAAGACAAGCAAAAAGGAATTATAATTTTAAGAAGTAATGCTTATTACTCTAAAGGTAGTAGATATAAGGGAGATAAAAGGATTATAATATATAGTAGTGATATAGAAGAAGACAAAATATATGACTTTTTAGAGAATAATTTTAAAGATTATTTTTACGGAGAATACTCTTTAGAGGAAATTTTAAACTTTTTAGGTATGTTGGAAAATAATAATTTTAAATTAAAGGTTTTGTAAAATGAGAGTGGCAGAAATAGAATGCGGGATTTGTAAAAGAGTTTTTGAGTGTGTTATGAATATATCTCCTAATGAATGTGCAGAACAAAACAATATGGTTGTTTTGAGTTTTGAAGATTTAAGTAATTCGGGTTATTCTGAACAGATTTATGTTTGTAGAGAATGTTTTGATAAACTAATTTTTAAATTATTTCAAATTGATTTATTCAGAATTACTGAAAAAGAAATTGTTGCTTCAATTACAGAAAAAGAAATTATTAACTATTTTAAGAATTTGGATTGGCAAGAACAAGATGAACTATTGAGAAAAATTAATAAGGTTTTGGTTAATAAAATATTCTAATATGAAAAAGATGTTATTGAATAGTTTGGGTGAAATACTATCAAAAAAAAATTATGAGAAGGTAAAAGGTTTAAATAAAGAAGAACTGCTAAAAATAATGGGTTTGTATCACAGATATATTAAAGAGTTTGATGGCAATAAAGAAGTAGCAAAATATTATGTAAATAAATACATAGAGAAAGGTTATGTTAATGAATTATATTCAAGTGCTATTAAATTACTGAATAAAAAAATAGAATTACATAAAAAAGCAATTAAAAGATTAGAAAAAATGGTTAGATATTACAAAACTTTAATATGACAAGAATGAATTTAAAACTGCAAAAGAATAAAATAATTGAAAAGTTGAAAAAATATGATAGTAGTGTTGATTGGGAACAAGAAATAGATTGGAATGCTGTATTGGATAAAAATTTGCATTATGACGAGAATTTTAATAAAATTTGTGAAGAAATGGGTATAAATCCTAATCTATTGAAAGTTAGTAAAGATGAAATTGAACATTATGAAAATCAAAAATTACAAAGAGAACAAAAACATTATGATAAGGTTTTTAAAAGAGAATTGAAAAAAATAGTTAAAAAAACTCCTAATATAGACAAATATTATACTAAATTGTATGGATATTTAGAAACTTTATTGAAATCAAAAGCAAATGGTTTAATCATAACGGGAGAAACAGGTTTAGGAAAATCTTATCAAATCAGAAAATTTTTAGAGAAAAATAAAGTTGATTATGAAATACTCACAACATTTTCTTCTCCGATGGAGTTATATATGCAATTATACGAACATAGAGAAAAAAAAGTTATTATTATAGATGATGTAATAAAAATATTGGATAATGATATATCAAAAGGAATATTATTGAGTGCTTTATGGGGTATAGGAAATAAAAGATTTGTTGAATACAAAACAACTTCTCATAAATTAAAAGTGCCTAATAAATTTGAATTAAAAGCAAAAATCATATTAATTTGTAATGAATTACCAAGCAAAATGGAAAATGTTTTATCAAGAGTTTTGTATTATGATTTACATTTTAGTTATAAAGAGATTATCAATATAATATATGAAATTTGTAAAGTTGAAGACATACCTATTGAGATAGCAGATTTTATTAAAGACAATACAGATGAAGCAACAAAATCCGAATTTCTTAATTTGAGAACTCCAATTAAATTTTTTCAAATTTATAAAAGTTGCAGTAATTGGAAAGAATTGTGTTTAGAGCAATTAAAAGTTAATAAAGATTTGGCATTAGTTAAAGAATTGATGTTCAAAGATATGACTGAAAAAGCAAAAGTGCAGGAGTTTATTGAAAAAACGGGAAAAAGTAGAGCAACATATTTCAGATATAAGAGAAAATTAATCTCAAATGAAACTAAATGAGATTAAAAATGAGATTAAAAATTTTAGGAAAAATGGCTGAAATCCTTAAAAATCTTAATTTAGTATCAAAATCTCAATATAAACTATGATAATAACTCACAACGAGTTGGTAGATGTGTTAAAAAAAATTGGAGAGATATTAGGATATGAATGTATTAAAGAGAAGAATTGATTTAGTATGGAAAAAGGACAACCAACTAATAGCATTTGAAATTGAAGCAAATAATTCTAAATCACAACAAATAATTAATTTGATAAAAGTATTAGATTTTAAACCAACAATATATATACCTATCTATTATAAACCTCCTACCATAACTAAAGAATTAAAAAATTTATCAAATACTTATCCAATAACTATATCCTCTAAATTTGTAAATAAAGAAAATGTTTGTATTGAAATTATTAAAGAATTAAATAACGATTTATCTTTAAAAGATAAAGAAAGAGTTTCTATATTTATTGAAAAAACAGGTTTAAGTAGGAGAAGTTATTATAGATATAAAAAAATGTTAAATGAATATGAAAACAAATAAATTATCAAGATTTGAAATAATTGAAGAAAAGGTAAAAATATATGATGTAAATGGTAGATTGAGTTGCGAAATGAAGTTGGAAGAATTAATAAACTTCTATATAACTATTATTAATTTGATGAATGATATTAAGAAAAATATAAAAGATGCTGAAAAAAATATTGCAGAAGTATCAAAAACAATTGAAAAAAATAAAAAGTATATAGATTATTTGCTAAACAATATATACTCAAGAATAGAAATCTATAAATAGTTTTCTATCTTAATATTAATATGACAAGAAGCATTTGGAAGGGAAATATTGAAATTGGTTTAATTAATATACCTGTCTCTATCCATACGGCTCAAAAACAAAACAATATTGGTTTTTCTTTAAGATGTGATGTTTGTGGCTCTCCAATTTCCTACAAAAAGGTATGCTCTAATTGTGGCAAAGAATTTAAAAATGATAATGAGATTTTAAGAGGTTTAACAATTGGTGATAAAGAATTTAAATTTACAAAAGAACAATTGAATAATCTGAAAAATGCTGTTAATGATAGGAAAATTAAAGTTTTATCTGTTGTTAATTTAGAAGATATTGACGAGATTTATTATGAAAAATCGTATTATCTATTACCAAGCAAAAAGAAAGTTGGAAAAAATAAAATATACGAAAATTTAAAAGGTTATCTATTAATAAAAAATGTTTTGTCCTTAACAAATAAAGGTTTATTGTGTAAATATGTTTTTAGAGATGGTGAAAAGTTGTGTTTAATAAAGAGTTATAAAGGTGCATTATTATTAACTAATTTATATTATCAAGAAGCAATAAATGAATTGGAGATAGAGGAATTTAAAGAAGAAATTAGAAAAGAGGAAGAAGAATTAATGAAAAATTTGTTAGAGAAATTAAAGAATAAGATAAATATTTCTGAAATTGAAAATGAATACAATAAGAAAATTTATGAGGTTATTGAAAAAGGTATAGATGTTTCTAAACCAATTCAAAATATGGTTGCTAAAGAAGATAGTTTTGAAGATATGCTTAAAAAATCTATTGAATGTGTTGATAAAGAAAAGGTAAAATGTTAGGATACGAAGATGAGGATTGGGTAAAAAGTGTAAAATACATTAAAAAAATATCTAAAAGATGTTATGATTTTTATTTTGGAAATTAGAATATGAGAGTGAATAAAGAAATGTTGGGTAAAAGAATTTTATACAGGTGTAGATTTTATAGTATATTAGAAGGAATTGTAAAAGAAATAAGTCCTAATGGTGAATATGTAAAAATAGGTGGTGTGTGGTATGATATATCGGATATAGAAGTGTTAGATGTATTGGAAAGTAAAATTAAGTCCTAATAAAAGTATGGTAGGAATAGATGATGTTGAGGAATTAATAAAAACTATTAAATTGGTATATTCAAATGGTTCAGAAAAAACAAAAAAATATATAAAAGATTGGATAGATGGTATGGTTATTGATAAATCTGCTGAAAGAGATAATTATGAATATGAAATATATTTAAGTTGTAAGTTTGATGAAAATAAGATAGTTAGAATATTTGATGATTATGATGATAGTGAAATAGATATTGAAGATTTGTATGAAGATGAATTGGATATGTTATATACTTATCTGTATGATTTAATAGAAGAATTAGAAAATGGCAAAGATTGAAGTTTATGTTGATGAAAATAGTAAAACAATTTTTAAAGAGTTAAACAAATATATCAATAAATTAAAAATTTCTGTTATTGAGCAAGATAAAAAACGAGAATATTATATTCAAAGAGAAATAAGCATTCATAAGGAATGTGTTGATAAAGAATTATTAAAACTGCCTAAAATATATAGATTAATTGTAAAGTATAAAAATACAGAATGGAAATTTTATCTAAAAAATTATGAAGATGTTAAGAATAAAATAATGGAGATATTAAAAAACGGATTGTATTTATTTATTGACGAAAAAACTTATATTTTTGATTATTTTAAAATTGATGTGTTTAAAGTTGAAAATGATTAAAGAAACAAGTTTATTAAGATGGGATAGCAAAAGAAATAAAGAAAAGTGTTATATTTATGTGAAAAGGAAAGAAGATTATAGTGAATGGATTGTTTCTGCGGATAATTATTATGTTATCCATACTTCTTCAGGGCAAGGATATAAAGGAAAAACAGAAAAAGAAAAGATAGACAATTTGATAAAAGAGATTAAAAAGGAGTTAAATAGTATAGGATATTTTAATATTGCGGTTAAAGAAAAAGTATATAAATAATGAGAGGAAAACTTAAAGGAAGGGTAGAATGGATAAATGGGTATCCTTATCTTCTTTGTGCAAGTGATTTTGTTAGAAAAGCAAGAAAAGAATATAGATGTGTAGATTGTGGAAAAAAGATAAAAAAAGGAGAAACATATATTTATTGCATAATGGGAGATTTGCCCCCTATTCAGTATTGTTTGGAATGTGCTAAAAAATGGAGCGAAAGGTAATATGAGAGCATATTTAAGAAGAAAAGATGGCTATGGTATATTAATATATTCAAAAAAAGAAGATTGGAAAGATGGTATTTGCGGTAATGTATTGTGTAAAATTAAAAAACACAAAACTCCGTTTGAGGCATTTAGTTGTTATATAAATTCTCTACCGAATAGTGTTGGATATGTTGGTTATAAAGTTGTATGGATAAAGGAAAAATGAAAGAACCTACAAAAGAAGATTTGGATTATGTGCATAAATTAATTTTAGAAGTTGAGAAAAAGGGTTTGGTGAAAGACGAAATATTAGACGAGTGCATAGAATTGTTAAATCATTTTTCATTTTTTCATATTCTCTGCGGTATATGTCCTCATTCTTCAGAGAAATCTAATTGTTATAAAATAGAATGGTTTTGGAAACTTAAAGATAAATTGGAAAGATTGTTGCATAAAAATTAAAATTATATACTCAAGAATAGAAATCTATAAATAGTTTTCTATCTTATTATAAGTATGGTAGATGAAGAACAAGATAAGGAAGAAAATTTGGTAAACAAATTAGGTGAAAAATTGAGACAAGCAAACATTTCTATTTCTCACAATCCTTTCTATGTTGCGAGTATGGAAATAGTAAGAAGGAGCGGTTTGGTAAATATGATGAGCAAAAAGGGTGTTGTTCAAGTATTGCGAGAATTTGAATTAGATAGTTATGCGGATTATATAGAGGATTTAACAAAAGAAGAATATTTAGAGTTGTTAAAAGATTTGGAAGAAGCAAAAAATATTTGGGGTGAGATTGAAAATATTAAGAAATGCTAAAAAGCGGATATTGAAAGAATTATTATATACTCAAGAATAGAAATCTATAAATAGTTTTCTATCTTAATATTAATATGAAAAAAGATATATCGAAATTGATTGATTATTGGGATATTTTGCAGAGTATCTATGAAGAAAATTGTATATCTAAAGAAGTGGAATTGAAAAAATGATAAGATTTAAATTGTGCAAGAATGGTTCTCTTAAAGATATAGATGATAATTATCTTTTAGAGTTTAAATTTGATGGTGTTAGGTGTATGTTAATTAAAAAAGATGGTGAAATTAACTTAATTAATAGAGAACAAAACAATATCACAAAATATTTTCCTGAAATTGTTAATGAAGGTAAAAGGTTAAAAGATGGTATGTATGATGGCGAAATAATTTGCGGAAACTATGAAGATGGAAAGGTTTGGAAGAATTGCGGTGATTTTCATAAAATACAAAAAAGATTTGTTGAGGATAAAAGAAAAATTAATTTATTAAGTAAAACAATACCATCTGAATTTATTATATTTGATTATGTTTGTGATAAACCTTTATTGGAAAGGAAAAAGATTATTGAACAAATAATACCATTAAAAGAATTGGCAACTTATAAGTATATATATGTTTCTCCTTGTTTTTATTATTACAAATTAGATGACTTATGGAAAGTGGTAAAACAATTAAATTTAGAAGGTTTGGTAGCAAAAAAGAAAGATAGTTATTATAATGATTTGAGAAATGAGGAGTGGATTAAAGTGAAGAATAAGAAAGAAATTGTTGTTGAATTTGATAAATATGAAAAGCACGAGGCAGGAGTTTTATTAATAAAAGATGATTTAAGAGTTAATTTAAATGGCAAGGAAAGTGAAAAAGCAATAGAATTGATTGAGAAGCAAGGTTTTGTGAAATGCGAAGTTGAGTATTTGGATAAAGAAGAAAGTGGATTATTGAGGCAAGGAGTTGTTAAGAGAGTTTTATAATATTTTAGCACATTTCATCATAGCCGTTGTAATTTTTTTATCAAGTTTGTTTACTTTTAATCTTAATTCATCTAACGGCATTATTGGTGCTTCTTTTTTAATTTCATTAGCAATATCTATTGCTTCTTCTAAATTTTCATTTTTGATTTGACAATCTTTTGCAATATCTCTTATATTTTCTATTATTGCTTCAAGATGATAATTTATATCGTTGGGGTGTAATGGTAGTCGTTTCTGTTGTAATTCCTCTATGGTATCTCTAACAATCTCTGTGTTTGTTCTAAATAAATCAAGATTTATAGCACATTCGCATCTTTTTCTTATCTCTTTATCTTCTTCCATAATATAAATAAAATATATTTAAATATATTATTAAAAAATTTTAAAATAATATAATTATGGATTTTATAGAAGAAGCGAAAAAAAAAGAATTTGAAAAGGGGTTAAAAGAATTAGAAATTAGAGAATGTATTTTTGAACCTGATGAAAAAATTCAACAAAGATTGGAAGAAGAAAGTGATTTAACATTAGTTAAGGCAAACCTTTTTAAAGAGATGTTAGATGCAAAGAGAAAACCTTCTCCTGAAAAATTTAAAGCAATAAAAACAAAAGAAGATTTGAAGACAATATTAAATATGTCAGAAGAAGGATATAAATTATTTTTAAAATCTGCAAAAATTGATATAAAAAAATGTCCTTCTGTATATGATAAATTAGTGAAATTAGTAAAATCTGAAAATTAATTTTATATACTAAACAATAGAAATCTATAAATAGTTTTTATCTAATATAAAATATGGAAGAAAATGAAAAAAAACTTATACAAAACACCATAAATATACTAAAGAGGGCAAAAAAAGACGATATTATGGTTGGTATTGTGGAGGCAATAAAACATCTGCAAGATTACGGCAACAAGAAAGAGTGGTGGAAATAGTTTTTTTTTACTTTAATTCTTCAAGCAACCTATCAAATTTCTCAACGGGATTTTCAGTAAAATTTGCTTCAACAGATAATATTTTTTCTTCCATATTTACGTGGGGTCTGCATTTCTGAACACATTCTTTATCTTCTTTTTCACAGCAATAATCCAACCACAATTCTTTATATCTATCTACTTTTCCTCTTATTGTAGTTTCTATCCCATTTTCAGTAATTTTTACACTACTTGTATAGTAAGCAACAGGAATTTGTTTTTTAATTTTTGGATGCCTGAAATCTATCACACAACTTTTTTTATCAAATTCTTTATTTTCTATAATATATCCTCTGTCCTCTATTTTTTTAATAATATGTCTGCAAACTATTGGTATATTTTCTATCATAATGCAAGAATTAAATTTCCCAAAACTTTTCTTCCATAATACTCTTTTTTAAATATTTATAAGTATTATTAAATTTACCATTTACCATATTGCTCATTTACCATATTGCTCTATTACCTTTGCATTTAGGAACATTTGTAAATCCTAATTCGTGCATATCATCTAACATTTTGCAGGTTTTTTCACGGATATATGTGGGGTCTGGCACTTTACTACAAGACAATTCTCTTAAAATATCCATATTTTCCTCTAAAAGCATTCCTAATGTTCTATTATCCATCTTTTTTGGTAATTTTTCTAAATATTTGTCTTGAAGTTTGCACATATCTTTAAGAATTTTTTTGTCTTGTTCGTTCAAATCTTCGTGAGTTAGCCATTCCATAATTTTAAGGAGGAAGGGGGTGAGAAATCCCCTTCCCAAATTGGTTTTCCTTCTAATCAGAAAACCATAATATTATATTTATTCTTTTAATATATTTTCTTTAAAAAACTTCTAATAGTTTAATAACTATACAAACTTTGTTTTTTTCAGGTTCTAAATGAGTATCAAAACCTATTTTTTTGAAACTATTTATTATATTCTCCGCATCTTTTTCTGTCATATTTGTTGAGCAAATTCTAATTTCTGATTTTTTTCTTTTATCAATTTCTTCTGTTTTATACTCAATTTTTTGTTCCATAATACTATATTATATATTTAAGTATTGACTAGGTCTATCTCCTACTTCATAGCATATTTTATTAGTATCACATCTTGTTCCCGAATCTATATATCCTGTATAGTTATAAGGGGTTTTGCATAAGACGTTTCCAAATATTGCTGAATATCCTTTTTC